>JACCDG010534946.1_pt1 | contig 22980 bp, 23 predicted proteins | sample 7442471 | NCBI WGS metagenome assembly JACCDG01 (sample SAMN15323444, study PRJNA562643) | freshwater metagenome | isolation source: river surface water | place: USA:Blue River Watershed | collected 2017-08-17 | reverse complement strand
ATGTTTACCGAGTCGCGCCCGGGCAAGCACGCTTTGCTTCGCAGATATTTACTTCGCAAAGGAATAAATGTTGACCCGCATGCCGAGTTTCATATTTCTTTGTATGGAAAAAAAGAGATTCAAACTATGCTTCACAATGCTGGGTTTATGTGGTCGTTTTTTTCAGCCGGGCCCGCGCTCAATTTTTTTCTGTATCCCGATGAAGGGCACGAGGTGTTGCAAAAAAGTAAGGGAGTGGCTGTGCTAAAAACACTTAATGCGTGGCTTGCATCACTCAAAAAGAAGTTGCATCCATACTCTACGGCGCTCATTGAATGTTTGGTGACTATCCATTTTGCAACGCTCGGAAAACTGCTTGAAACACAAGGGTATTTGGTGGTGGCGCGTAAGGAAAAATAGTAGCCAAATCTTCTTGCTTTTTTTTGTTGCTTTCGCTATAGTCAGTACACTTAATGTTTTTGTATGAACCTTTGGCACGATATTTCAGTAGGGGAAAATGCACCAAGTGAATTTAACACCATTATTGAGATTCCTCGTGGATCGCTCAATAAATATGAAATCGACAAGGAAACAGGTCTTATTGCGCTTGATCGCGTATTACACACCGCACAGGTGTATCCTGTGGACTATGGGTTTGCACCACAAACATTGTGGGAAGATGGTGATGCCCTTGATGTGATGATTTTAACCACCGAGCCACTTGCGCCTGGCATTTTGGTACGCACCCGCCCAGTTGGGATTATGCACATGGTTGATGGCGGTGAAGGCGACGACAAGGTGATTGGTGTGCCGGTTGACGACCCGCGATGGAAGAATGTGCAAGACTTGAACGATGTAAATGAGCATACGCTTAAAACGATTCAGCATTTTTTTGAAACCTATAAGCAGTTGCAGAAAAAAGTGGTTGAGGTGAAAGGGTTTTCAGGAAAAGCCGAAGCCGAGGCTGCGGTAGTGCGTTCACAAGCATTATACAAAGAAAAATTTGGGAAGAAGTAAGGTTTTAAAAACGTGAATATAAAAATACTCTGACGGTTCGTCAGAGTATTTTTAGTATCTTTTTCTCTTTTTAGGAAAACAGAGGAAAAGATATGAGGCAGTCGAGTTGTCGACTGCCATGGTCGGGGCGGTGTAGGTGGTGCCCCTCCTCGCTTTCTACTCGATGCTTCCCTCAGCATACCCCCCGACGTGGAGGGCTATGATGATGGCCGCAAGAAGTACCGCGACCAGCAGCAGGGAAACAATGGCCCTAATAATTAGTTTTTTTATCATTATTACTCCCTGTCGGACCCTCCGTTTTTGTCCGTTAAGTATACACAGTACACACCAAAACTATTTTTGTCAATAACAAAAACCCTTTGGTGAGGGTTTTTGTATCCCCACTTTGGTCGAATATGTATTCAACGAAAATGGGGATTTGGGGCAGGTGGCGATGTAGAATCGCTTTGCCCCGAGATGTCATTCCGAATTGCTGCTGTCGCCACTCACCTTTGCTGTGTGTTGCGTGGTGTCCTTTGCCCCTCTGTGCGGTGTGTGCGGGTGCCAGCCCCATACCCCGAGGAGGATGGCGTAGCCGACCACGTACCCAAGGGGCACGTGCCAGCCGTGTCGAAGCCATTGAACAACCGATTTCCCTTCGGGGAATTCGTTCGTAATGGCTACACCAGCTGATGATCCGAACCACATCATGGATCCACCAAAGCCGACCGCATAGGCTAACACACCCCAGTCATACCCACCCTGCGTGAGGGCGAGTTTGGTCAAGGGGATGTTGTCGAACACTGACGATAGAAATCCGAGGCCGAACGCCGTTTGCCACGATGCCTCGGGCAATTTCTCAACCGGCATCATGGATGCGGTAAGGACAAGCGAGAGGAGAAATAAGGTGCCTTTTACGGCGTGCGGGATTGATTCCCAGTGGGGTTTGCGCCAGAACTGCGTGAGCAGAATTGCGAGCCAGACAGCTCCGCCGACCCAGGGCAAGGAGTCGGCATAATCCGCGAACAGAGAATTCACGATCGCGTTTGCGCCAATGGCAAATGCGAGGATCACTCCTACGACACCGAGTCGTGCATAGTCGATCGTTACCTCCTTAATTGGATCTTTGAGAATACGCTGGTATCTGTCTTGCTGGTGCGAGGCGATGAAGCCGAACACGAAGAGCGCCGGGATAGCGGCCGCGTATGCGTGTAGTATATCGAACGGGTTCACCCCGTCGATCCACATCATGGTCGTGGTGGTGTCGCCAATCACACTTCCCGAGCCGCCTGCGTTTGAGGCAGCGACAAGGGCTGCCAGATATCCGACGTGCACTTTTTTCCTAAATACAGTCGCTGCAACTGTACCGCTGATCATGGCAGCTGCAATGTTGTCAAGGAAGCTCGATAATACGAAATCAATCACAAGAAGCGCGAACGGTCCTTTCCAGTCGTCCGGGAGGAATTTTGGAAGAAGATCAGGAATCCGAGTGTCCTTGAAGTGTGTGGATAGGATTTCGAACCCAAGGAGTAGTCCACCAAGGTTCAGTAGGATTGAGCTTTCGTGCTTGATGTGATGGAGAAGCCCGACCCCTCCGGAGACACCGTGAAAGTCGGAGAATCCGAGCTTATAAACGGTGACAGTGGTAAGGCCCGTCAGCGCCACCTTGAGCGTGTGCTTGTGGAACAGTGCCACTCCAACCAGAGTGAGAGCAAACAGAATGATTTCAATTGGAATGTTCATTTTCCCTCCGTCTCCTGTATCTTGTTTTTTCCGTACGATTTTATACGGACTCCTCAGTCTAGGTTAAAAAACCCTCTTTTGTCAAGAGGGTTTTCATTTTTTCACTTAATCAATAAAGTACAGTGGCACGCACAACTTCTTCACCTCTTCTAAACGAAAATCAAGTACTTTTCTACCAACGAAAATCGCAGTCACATGTTCGTCATGTTGTGCAACATCGTTAATATTGTCCTGTAAGAATCCTGTACGAGCGATGTATTCAAAGTCCATACTCGTTTCTTCCTTCATAGTACGTTTGTCGTTAATTTGACGGAAGAGAATCTGCGCCTGTTCTTCAATGTCTCGTTCTGCTTCTGGTGAATATTTATCTTCCATACAGTGGAGCACAACGACACGGAAAATGTTGTGGCGCGCGGCCCAGTCAGTCACAAATGGAAGGCGATCCATAAATGAGTGCCCGCGTGAGCCCAGGATAACAAACGGATGTTTGCCATGGTGGAGCGCAAGCAAGTGTTCGTCGCTAATTGGTGTCGCAACTTTCAATACATTGGCAATAACCGGGGTAAGTGGTGGTTCTAAAATAAGGGTGGCCAAAATCACCCACATACCAACTGGCACAAGTCCTTCAAGTCCAGGAACACCCAAACTCACAACCGTTACCAAAAGTACCGCGGGAATGGCACCGGTTTCACGGACAAACGAAATAAACAAAAGTTCGCGAACCGTAAAGCGATCTTTGCCGAAAAATGAAAACGGTCCAAGTGCCACAAATACGGAAAGCGGACGAATAATGAACATAAACGTAAGCGCGGCCAAAATACCAACAGGCGCATACGAAATGAGGCTGTGGATATCAACCAGCGCGCCAAGAAGTACGAAAATGGTCGGTTTTAAAAACCCTTCAATGGTGTGGTTAAAATAGCGTTCGGTGTCGTGCAAGTGTTTTGCTAGAACAAATAAAAGTCCGGCCACAAACGCAGCAAGATACCCGCTGCCGTGAAACGCTGCGGCAAGGGTAAACATGATAATCGGCACAAACAGAAAATAGGCTGCGTGTGATTCTGATTCGTGACCGCTGGTTTTCGTAAACTTTGATAAGTAATTCAAAAGAACAAAACCAAGAAAACCAAACAAAATGCCAAACAAGATTTCTTTAAGAAGGACAAGCGCCACTTCTTGGCTCATGAGGGTGTGGTATGCCTGTCCAATGCTTGTAAATACGCCACCAGCCGATACAATGCCGAGAAAGGCAAGGGTAAGAAGGGTGCCGGTAACATCGGTCACCGCGCTTTCTGAAATAACCAAATCCTTGGTCGCGCGATTATTAAACCGAAGGCGCTTGAGTACGGGAATAATAGCGGCCGGGTCGGTTGAGGCGAGGATCGCGCCTAACAATACCGCTACGGTTAGAGAGATCGTATTTCCAGTTACCGAACCGATACCGTAGACAGCATATGAAAAAAGCATTGCGGTAATACCAAGTCCGACAAAGGATAAGGTCATGATTTTGACAAAGAGTTTTTTGAAACTACCAAACGGTGTTTCAAGACCACCACCGAAAAGAATCAGCGTGGCTCCGATACCGACGATCACGCCAAGAAGTTCACGTTCTTCAGTGATGTGTGTTAAGAGCGGTTGTGCGGCAATACCAAAAAAAATAGCCACCACGAATGATGGAAAAATAGTTTTTTGCGCGAGGTGGTAAATGACGAAGCTGAGGAGACAGATAACCGATATGCTAAAAAAGGCGGTGAGAAGAGCGGCGTCACTACTGGCGGCAAATAAAGGAAAAAGAATCGGTACGATTTTGGCAGCCCCGACTGTTGCGGCAAGAGCAACCACGAGCGACAGGTACGGAAAATATTTTTTCATATCCCTCGAAAGAAGAGATGGAATTAAAAGACTCTGTAAAGAAGAGTGACGGAGCATACTATACGCCTCTTGTTTTCTTTTTTCAAGAGTGGGCTTTTTTGGGGTTGACGCGTACGTATTCTTCCGCTATACTGAGCCTATCTTATAACTTCGTATCACATGAACGTCTCAGAACTCGCTCGACAACTCCGCACCAATCCGAAACAACTCATGGAAATATTACCGCGATATGGGTTTGATGTTGGCGCGAAAGCCGTGAAAATTGACGATCGTGTGGCCGACCAAGTCATGCGCAAATGGAAGTTTATTAAGCGCGACATGGAAGAACAGATGCGTCGCGCGCAAGAAGAGGAGAAGCGCAAAGAGCGTGAAGAGCGCAAAGCATCGGGGCAAAAAGTGGTACTGCCAAACCTTATTACGGTACGTGATTTTGCGGCGCGACTTGGGCTACCTATTACCCAGGTGATTACAGAACTCATGAAAAATGGGATTCTCGCAAACCAAAATCAAAATATTGATTACGATACGGCCGCGATTATGGCGGGTGAGTTTGGGTTTACCTCTGAACGCGAAGAAACCGATCAGCAGGCGACCGAAGGCGACAACGAAAAAGCAAGCGCGCTTGAAGACGCGCTTAAAAAAGGAACAAACCGTACCACACGCCCACCGGTTGTAGTGGTGATGGGTCACGTTGATCATGGAAAAACCAAATTACTTGATACGATTCGTGAAACGAATATTGTGGCGACCGAGTCGGGCGGTATTACTCAGCACATTGGAGCGTACCAAACGATTTGGAAAGATCCGAAAACCAAAGTGGAGCGCGCGATTTCGTTTATCGACACCCCAGGCCACGAAGCGTTTACCGTTATGCGTAGCCGTGGCGCAAAAGTAGCTGATATTGCGATTTTAGTGGTTGCGGCCGACGATGGCGTGAAACCGCAAACCGAAGAGGTGATTCAAATTATTCGCGCGGCCAAACTTCCTTTTGTGGTTGCGATCAATAAAGTCGATAAACCAACGGCCGACGTGCAACGCGTGAAGACCGAATTATCACAGCGTGATATTATTCCTGAAGAATGGGGAGGCGATGTGCCCATGGTTGAGATTTCGGCGAAAGAAAAATTGAACATCGACAAACTTCTTGATGTGCTTCTACTGGTAGCTGATGTGCGTGAAGATCAGATTCAAGCTGACGCAACTATTCCGGCGGTTGGAACTATTATCGATTCTCGAGTGGATAAAGGAACCGGCCCTGTCGCGACCGTGCTTGTGCAAGCCGGAACCTTGAAAAAAGGAGACGCGCTTGTGGTGAACGGAGAAATATACGGCAAAGTGCGTGCCATGAAAGATCATCGTGGAAAAGAAATTTCTGAAGCGGGTCCAAGCGTGCCGGTGCAGATTATCGGGTTTAAAGTTCCCCCTGAAGTGGGTGATATTCTTGATGTGTCGTTATCAGGCTCGGCGAAAACGATTGACCTGCGCGAAAAACGCACCCGTCAAACCGGTGCCGAGCAAACAGTGGCGACCCAAGTTGTCTCTGAAGATGATGAACATAAGAAGAAGTTTTTGAACATTGTTGTGAAAGCCGATGTGCTTGGTTCACTCGAAGCCATTGTTGGTTCGCTTGATAAGATTCGTCATGATGAGGTAGGGGTAAAAATTGTTGGAAAGGGACTCGGAAACATCAATGACGATGATGTGAAAAAAGCCATGGCGAGTGACGCCACTGTGATCGGGTTTAAGGTGAACCCGGCGGGAAATGCCGACGAAATGATGCGCGATAATCAAGTGCCATTTATTCGCTACGACGTGATTTACGACCTTATTAACTGGGTTAAAGAGGAGCTCGAAAAATTACTTGATCAAGAAAAAATTGTCACTGAGATTGGTAATTTGAAGGTACTGGCTATTTTCCGTACTGATAAAGGTGCCATGACGATCGGTGGTCGCGTGGAAGAGGGGAAACTCAAAAAAGATTGTTTTGCGCGTGTGAAGCGCAATAAAGAAATTATTGGTACAGGAAAAATTATTTCGTGCCAAAGTGGCGCGCAGCAAGTGAAAGAAGTACCAGGAGGAAGTGAGTGTGGGCTCAGGTTTGAAGGAAAAACTCGTATTGAGGTTGATGACGTGCTCGAATTCTATACCGAAGAGTCAAAGGTGCGTAAGATTGTGTTTCAATAACATTTAGCGTATGAACGGTGAGGTGGTACGTGCGTCTTTCGATAGAAAAGCTGCACCTTCTTCTTTGTCGGAAGAAGAACAGGGGATTTTGCGCGCTTTTCAAGAAACAGAAGAAGAAATGTTGGCGCAGGTTACACTAGATATGGATGAGCTTGATCGAAGCGACGCTTCTGATGAAGCAAAAGCTTTGGGTAGAAAAAAATTGGCTGATAAACATAACGAAGATTTGAAATTGTTAGAATTAGCTAGAGACACCGCACTTGCTGTCGAGGCTGAAAAAAGAAAACAACAAGATAAGGGGGCTGTATAGCTTTTTGTTCGTTTCCATTTCTGTTCGGGTGTGTTATAGTACGTTTTGTCACATATAATTTTATATTCCTATGGCAGAAAAACATTTTACCGACGCAACCTTTCAGGTAGAGGTACTTGAATCAAGTATCCCTGTGTTTGTTGATTTTTGGGCGCCATGGTGCGGTCCGTGTCAGCAAATGGGTCCGTTTGTTGAAGAATTGTCCGCCGAATATGATGCGTCAAAAATCGTGATCGGCAAGCTCAACGTTGATGAAAATCAAGAAGTGGCTGGGAAGTATTCCGTGATGAGCATTCCAACATTTTTGGTGTTTAAGGGCGGGCAAGTGGTGGATAAAGTCGTCGGTGGCGTACCGAAAGAAAAACTGAAAGAAGTTATCGAAAAACATCGTCTTGCGTAAAAAATATCCCTCTAAAAACATCCTGCATCGCGCAGGATGTTTCGTTTCGAGCTTTTTTTCGTATAATACGGTATACTTAGTGTATTATCTTTTCTTCGTACACGTATATGGAACGAAAACAATTGGTTGCGGGTATAGGCATTGTGTTTATTGTCGTTATCGTGGCGTTCATGCTTTCGCGCGTTAATGGACGTGGACCCCTGAGTTCGTATGCGCAAGATAGTGATGATGCTCGTTACAGTGGAAACGTTGCTTCGGTTGGTGTCATGGCGCCATCGTATGATGGGGCAGTGGCTGAGATGGCCATGGCACCGTCACAGCGCCTCGCTGTGGGTAAAGTAGCGATGCCTATCACCCCTCCTGAACCAGGCGGGTACCAAACTGGTGGCGGGGCAGAGTTTATACCAAAAGAGCCTCTTATTATTAAAACAGGGTATCTATCACTCTCGGTGGCCGATGTACCAACTGCCATCGATTCCATTGTCACTCTTGTTAAGGGAAAAGGTGGCGATGAGGTGAATCGTAATGTTTCAAAAAATAGTTATGTCGTTGATACACGTGCTGTGTCACGATTTGTGGGTTCAGTCACGGTGCGAGTTCCGAGTGCGCAGTTTGAAGAGACCATGGCGAGCCTTAAGCAGTTTGGTGATGTGGAAAGTCAGCAGGTCAACGGGCAAGATGTCACCGAAGAATATGTTGACATTCAGGCACAGCTAAAAAATTACCGCGCCACCGAAACGCAGTATTTGGAAATCATGAAAAAAGCGCAAAAGATTGAGGATATTTTGAACGTACAGGCACGGCTTGGTGACATCCGCGCGCAAATCGATCGTTTAGAAGGTCGTACGAAATACTTACAACAGTCATCCGACAAGTCAACGATTACGGTGAGCTTGTCGACAAAACCAGAAAATGTGCCAGTGGTTGAAGAAAGTGACAAATGGAAGCCCGCGGTGGCCTTTAAAAACGCCCTTCGAAGTTTAATTGGTGTGGCAAAGCAAGTAGGTGACGCGGTTATTTGGGCAGTGGTGTACTTGCCAGTTCTTTTGCTGATCGGTCTTGTTGTATGGATTATTCGCCGTCGACACCGTGCTACCGCGCCTACAATGCCACCAGCATCTGTGTCGCGACCAACGCCACCGCGTCGCTAAGAGCATTATGACCTTTTGGGCACGAAAAGTATGTGAAGCGCTTTTGCCGGCGGCATTTGTCTACGCGTTTCAAGTAGCGGTGATTATTTGTTTTAACGTGTACGCGTACGTGCCGTACTTTGACGTGCCTATGCATGTGCTTGGCGGTGTAGCCATAGCTATGGGTGTGTGGCATGTAGGTGTGGCGTTACAGAAAAAAAAGTACTGGACGGTACGTTCACGAGGCTTGTTTGTGGCGTGTATTGTGGCTGCAACACTCAGCGTGGCCGTGTTTTGGGAGTGGTATGAGTTTATCGTTGATTCATTCGGGGTGGTGGATTTCCAGGGTACGCTTGCCGACACCATGAAAGACCTGTTTTGTGGTGGCCTTGGAGGTATTATCACCGCGCTTTCTTTAACCAAAGAAAAGGGAAAAAAATAGGCCAAAAACTTGATTTTTTTGGGGTTTTTTCGTAGGATACCTCTACCTTTTTGTATGTCTCAAAATACTCATCGGCCAAAAGTTTACATGCTTATTGGATTACCTGGTTCTGGGAAAAGTACGTGGGCTGCCAAAAAAGGACTGTCGATTTTTTCATCTGATAGTTTGCGTGAAGAATTATCGGGCAGCGCGCGCGATCAAGATACTATTCCTCCTCAAAAAATATTTGAAGTACTGGACGAAAGGCTGGAGGGTTGTCTACAAAAAGGACAAGATGTTATTTATGATGCTCTGAATACTGAACCACAACATCGTCGACCGAGATTAAAAAAATGGAATGAAAGGTATAAGGCAGAAATAATAGGCGTTCTTTTTACGGCCCCAACGGAGGTTGCTAAAGTAAGAAATAAACAGCGTGACCGTGTTGTACCAGATGAGGTGATTGAAAAACACGAGCGCATTTTTAATGAAAATCCGCTCGATACATCAAAGGATTGGTTTGATCACATTATTGCTGTTGACGAGCATGGTAACGAAAAGGAACTGTATTCTTTCGAAAGGGAAAAAAGAAGAGTGAGTGATCGACGTGAAAGTATTATCTCTCGAGAAGGAGAGGTGAGGCCAAAATTAAAAAGGTAATATGTCTCAACATTACGACCCAAAATACATTGAACCGAAGTGGCAGGCACAGTGGAAGGAGGCGCAAATTTTTCGTGCGCCAAAAGTAACAAACAAAGAAAAAAAAATGTATGTGTTGCCACAGTTGCCATACCCCTCTGGTTCAGGGCTTCATGTGGGCCATGCCGAAGTATACACTGCCTGTGACATGTACGCGCGTTTTATGCGCATGCAAGGTAAAGACGTACTTCAAGTAATTGGGTGGGACGCGTTTGGTTTGCCAGCAGAAAATTACGCGATAAAAACAAACATTCATCCTCGTGTTTCCACTGATACAGCAATTCAAAATTTTCGTACACAGATTCAATCACTTGGTATTTCTGTTGATTGGGATCGAGAAGTAGGAAGTCATAATCCCGATTATTATAAATGGACCCAATGGTTTTTTCAGTTATTTTATAAGCGCGGTCTTGCGTATCGAAAAAAACAAGCAGTAAATTGGTGTGATAGCTGTAAAACGGTTCTCGCGAATGAGCAGGTGACAACAGACGGTACCTGTGAACGTTGTGGTACGGTAATTGTGCAACGCGACATGGAGCAGTGGTATTTAAAAATTACCGAGTATGCCGATCGATTAGATAAAGATTTGGATACGATTGATTGGCCGGAAGAAACAAAGCGCCGTCAACGCAACTGGATCGGTAAAAGTGAGGGCGCGGAAATACACTTTCCTCTTAAAGATCGTGAGGGTGTGTTAACGGTTTTTACAACACGCCCAGAAACCATCTTCGGCGTAACGTATGTGGTGGTGGCGCCAGAGCATTCATTTCTTCAAATATATCGTGATGCTATTCATAATTTTGCGGAGGTTGAAGAATATCGACAGAAAACAGCTCTCAAAACAGAACTTGAACGTCAAACGGAAAAACTGAAAACCGGAGTCGAACTCAAGGGGCTTTTTGTTACGCATCCTATTACCGGTGAGACACTGCCAGTTTGGACCGCGGATTACGTGCTTAATACCTACGGCACTGGTGCGGTGATGGCTGTGCCCGCGCATGATGAACGAGACGAGCTTTTTGCTAAGGAGTACGAACTTCCACTCCGGCAGATTCTTGCTGACGGTGTACTTATTGACTCGGCTTTTTTGAACGAACTAAACGAAGAAGATGCAAAAGAAAAAATAATTCAACATCTTGAAGAGAAAAAACTTGGAGAGCGAAAAACCAAATACAAACTTCGTGACTGGTCTGTTTCCCGTCAACGTTTTTGGGGTGCGCCAGTACCAATGGTCTATGATCCAGAAGGGAATATTCACTTAGCAAACGAAAGTGATTTACCTGTGCTTTTGCCAGATGATGTTGATTTTAAACCAACTGGCCAATCGCCACTTACGTATTCGCAAGCATTCCAGGCAGATGTTGAAGAAAAATATGGTAAAGGCTGGCGTCGTGAAGTAGATACACTCGACACATTTATGTGCTCGAGTTGGTACTATTATCGTTATCTTGATCCAAAAAATGACACAGCCTTTGCGTCGCCAGAAGCCCTGAAATCATGGATGCCCGTTGATTTTTACTTGGGTGGTGAAGAGCATGTAAACGGACACTTGTTATACTCTCGTTTTTTTACCAAAGTTCTTTTTGACGCGGGGTACATTGATTTTAATGAACCGTTTACCGTACATCGTCATCAAGGTCTTATTTTAGGGGAAGATTCTCGCAAAATGAGTAAACGGTGGGGAAACGTAGTGAATCCGACAGACGTGGTGAACGAGTATGGCGCGGATACCCTTCGTATGTACGAAATGTTCATGGGTCCACTTGAGCAAACAAAACCCTGGGACACAAACGGTGTGAAAGGTATTCGTCGTTTTCTCGATAAAATGTGGAAGCTCTTATCAGCAGATTCCTCTCCAACAACACACCACGAGGTATCGCGCGCGCTGCACGCTACTATTAAAAAAGTTACGGAAGATGTTCCTAACCTTCGTTTCAATACCGCCATTGCGCAGCTCATGATTTTTGGAAATACTCTGCAGGAGTATAAAGAAATTACGAGAGAAGATAAGCAATTATTTGTAACAGTGTTAGCACCATTCGCCCCACACATTGCAGAAGAGTTGTGGCACGCGCTCGGACAGACATCATTTGTGTCTACCGAATCATGGCCAACATACGACGACAGTAAATTAGTAAGTGACACCATGACGATTGTCGTGCAAGTCAATGGTAAAATGCGCGCGAATATCGAAGTCGCTTCGTCATCTTCAGAAGAAGACATTAAAGCAATGGCACTCCAAGATGAACATGTCAAAAAATGGTTGACAAGTGAACCGAAAAAAGTGATTTACGTAAAAGGAAAATTGGTGAGTATTGTGGTGTAGGTATAATTTTTCGTGTGCAATATGGAGGGGTGGCGGCAGTACATTGCGTCAAAAGCAAATACATTTTTTATTGGTGCCGTGGCGTTTCTTCTTGCTACGGCAGCCGGTCTCATCTTTGGCGCACCTTTTTCATTGAAAGAGGTGTTTGGGTTATGGGTATTTTCTGGTGTTTCTCTTATTCTTTGCTTTGACAAGCCTGTATACCGAAGTATTTTTTTACTCTGTTTTTGCGCGTTCTTTGCGTTTTTGCGCATTCATGAAACAACACCTCGCACGAGCGAGCACTCACACATCGGATTTTATGTTAATCAAAAAGTGGCCGTGACAGGTGTTATCAAAGCGGAGCCTGATGTTCGCCGCGACGCCGTGCGTTACACGGTAGCGTCACAGGCAGTGGTGTCGCGCGGCCAAACACCGGTTTCCGGAAACGTACTTCTTACCCTACCGCTTTTTCCTCGCTATCATTATGGCGACGCCATCCATTTTTCGTGTACACTCAGTTGGCCGAAACCGCGCGATGGTTTTCAGTATGACAAATATTTAGAGCGATTTGATATATACGCGCTTTGCGCGTACCCCGAGTCTGTTATGGCGTATCCCGCGCAAACCAAGCATGTGTTTGCGTATCTGCTTTCGTTTAAGGAGCGCTTGGCCGAGCAGATAGTCACCATTTGGCCTGAACCCTATGCGGGATTTATGGCCGGCCTACTCTACGGCTATCGCGGGGGACTGGGCAGTTTAGACGACTCGTTTCGGAAAACCGGACTCACACATATTGTGGCCGTGTCAGGGCAAAATATTATGATGGTTATGAGCGCGCTTTTGTGGGTGTGTTTTACAGTGCGTTTGAAACGACCATACGCGCTTACGCTGGCTCTGTCGGGTATTGTGCTCTTTGTGTTTTTTACCGGTGCCTCTGCCTCGGTGGTACGGGCTGGGTGTATGGGTGTTATGATGATTCTTGCCGAATTTGCAGGGCGAGGTCGGTCAATGCGTAATGTCCTTGTGGCTGTGGCGGCACTTATGGTGGCGGTACAGCCAAAAATGCTTTTGTATGATGCCGGGTTTGCCTTGTCGTTTTTAGCAACCATTGGCGTGATTTATACCACGCCTCAGGTGAAACAGTGGTTTCAGTGGGTTCCTGAAACCCTGGGGCTGCAAGAAATTATTTGTGTGTCACTTGCGGCTATTGCTTGGACCTTGCCGCTCAGTGTGTATCAATTTGGACAAATGTCTTTCGTGGCTCCGATAGCGAACATAGTCGTTTTACCCATACTGCCTGTGATTTTGGGGGCAGGTGTTTTGGCTACCGTCATCGCGGCGGTTTTACCTCCACTTGGAGTGTTCGTGGGTTACGTGGCGTATATTGGCATGCGTTATGCTGAGGGCGTTGTAACCCTGCTTGCGCGTATTCCATTTGTATCTGTGCCAGTAGCAGTGCCACTCGTTTTTCCTGTGGCTGCGTATACGTTGCTTTTTGTTAGTGTCATGGGCGCGTATGAAAAAGAATGATAGTACGCTACTTCATCGGCTCGCTTTTTTACTTGCTGGTGCAATACTATGTGTATTTTTGTTTTTCTTTATTTCTGGAGAAGCTAAGCGATTGCAGTATCCATCATGGGGGTCATTTCGCGCGACTTTTCTTGATATTGGTCAAGGCGACTCTACCTACCTTCAGTTCGCCAACAAAGAAGACATGCTTGTTGATTGTGGAAAAGATACTGCTGTGGTTGAAGCTTTGGGAAGGCATATGTGGTTTTTTGATCGCACGATTACAACACTTGTGGTAACGCACCCTGACCGTGATCATTATGGCGGGTGTGTTGATGTGTTGCAACGGTTTTCGGTACAGCGTGTGGTGTTGAACGGCGACACCAAATTAGGCGATGATTTTTTTCAATTTTTTTTAGAAGAAGTGAAACGCGAAGGTGCTCGTGTCGTTGCGCGAACAAGTACAAGTACCGAACACATTGGTGGCACCACACTCACCTGGCTGTATCCCGATCATGATTTACGCACCAATAACCGTATTCCGGGAAGTACCAAAGACACAGGGTCAAACAACGGTTCAATCGTGATGCGCTTTGATACTGGCCAAAAACAACGTCTGCTGTTGACCGGTGACATGGAGTTTCCTTTAGAAGACTATTTGATACAAAAAGACGCAGCCGCGTTACGTGCCGAGGTGCTAAAGGTTGGACATCATGGAAGTGGGGGGAGTACAGGTGATCGGTTTATGGAGGCTGTGCAACCACACGTTGGCATGATCTCGGTTGGTCAACATAATAGGTACGGTCATCCATCGCCACGCGTCACCGCGCGGTTAAAACGGTACCACGCAGCGGTGTGGCGAACCGATGAAAAAGGTGATATTATGGCCTTATTCGGTGACAGTAGCCTTATGGTTCATGCGCAAAAATAATTTCATATACCTTTTTATTTTCTCCCTCGTTTTGGTAGGATTATTTTGCGCACCCGCGCATGCGCGAGCCGAAGAAATAGACTCAGATAGTGACGGGTTATCTGACACGCAGGAAATGGTGTTAGGCGGCGATCCGCACAATACCGATACTGACGGCGATGGCTATGCCGATGGGGAAGAATTTTTTTACGGGTATTCTATCGTGTCGGCTACCACGACTCCTGTAACACTTCTCGATACCGATGGCGACCAACTCACTGACGCGCAAGAAATTCGTATGGGCTCGTCGCCAGTACGCCCAGATACTGATGGCGATGGTCACGACGATTACACTGAAGTCATGCGTGGATTTTCGCCCGTGAGTCCGTTTCCTGAAGACCGACTTTCTCAAACTCTTGCTGTTGATTTGACGTCGCAAACCATGGCTTACCGTGTCGGTGGAGAAATACTGCAGACGTTTCTTGTGTCCACGGGAAATCCTGGAACGGTCACACCAACAGGCACCTTTGCGATTATGAATAAAATTGCCAACAAACGATATGTTGGGCCAGGGTACAATTTACCAAATGTAAAATGGAACATGGAATTTAAAACAGGAGGGTACTATATTCACACCGCGTACTGGCACAATGATTTTGGCAAACGCACGCACTCGCATGGGTGCATTAATTTGCGCGAGGCAGATGCAAAACTTTTGTACGATGTGCTTGATGCGGGAGTAGAGGTGGTCGTGTCTGGTGTGACGCCAAAAAAACGAACGGTTGGAACGTAAATGGTATGCACAAAGAATATACACAGATACAAAAAAACGTTTTTCGGTGGTATACCAAACACGCACGCGCGTATTTACCTTGGCGCCATACCCGCGATCCGTACCGAATTCTTATATCAGAAGTGATGCTCCAACAAACGCAAGTTGATCGTGTTATTCAAAAATATCAAGAGTTTTTACAGAAATTTCCGACGGTGTTTGCGCTTGCGAAAGCACCATCACGTGAGGTGATACATGCCTGGCAAGGGCTCGGGTATAATCGTCGTGCTCTTTTTTTACAAAAAACTGCTAAGACCGTTGCTGAGCAATTTCAAGGCGTGTTTCCAGCTGAACTCGAAACTCTTAAAACATTGCCCGGGGTTGGCGACTACACGGCCCGAGCCATTCTCTCATTTTCTTTTGAAAAATCTGTACCAATGATGGATACCAATCATCGTCGGTTTTATACCCGCGTCTTTTTTGGTGCTCAAAAAAAGGTGTCTGATGATCAATTGCTCAAAAAAGCCGAAGACGTTCTTCCTCGAAAAAAAGCATACGACTGGAACCAGGCGCTTATGGATATTGGATCGCTTGTGTGCGTCACAAAAAATCCCAAATGCGACATGTGTCCGCTCAGCACGTTGTGTAAAGCCGCGTTTAAGGTAAAATCTCAGTCTAAAGAAAAGAAAAAACCTACCGTTCGTTTTATCGACTCCGACCGTTATGTACGTGGTCGAATTGTTGAGGCTCTTCGGCAGGGTGAGCCACTGACTCGTCAAAGTTTGTACACACGGTTTTCTTCACGAGGCAAAGGGGTAGTCGATCGTATTGTCGATAAACTTTGTCGTGACGGTTTGACTCATGAGCGTCGGGGCCGTATAGTACTCGGCGGGATTTCATAATTTTTTTTCTATGTACCTTCTTGCTCGGTGGTTCATTAATGCGTTCGCGCTCCTGCTTTTGGCGTATACCCTGCCCGGTATTGCTGTTTCTGGATTGTACGCGGCGCTTGTAGCTGCCCTTATCCTTGGTGTGATTAACGCCGTTGTGCGCCCCGTACTTATTATACTGACTCTTCCCATTACCATTATAACGCTCGGGTTGTTTACCTTTGTCATTAATGGTTTTTTGTTTTGGTTTGCGGGAACAGTGGTGAAAGGGTTTGAGGTACAAGGGTTTTGGGCTGCCATGCTTGGTGCTCTCATAATGACACTTGTGAACGCGATTGTTTCTTCAAAAAAAACACTCCGTTCATAATATATGAAAAATTATTCATCGAGTCGGGTACAAAAAGGAAAAGGGAAGGTGGCCTACCGCACCCCGAGTCGGTGGCTGGCCGGTAAACCAGAACAATTCAAAAAAATGCAACACACCAAATTACATAAACGATCTATTCCCCCTTGGCTTTTACCATAATATATGACACATGTGCCATATACGATTTTGTCAGTCGGAGGTTCGATTATTATTCCAACAACCGGTTTCAATATTCCCTTTCTGGTTGAGTTTAAAAAAATGATTTTGGAGGAAGTGGAAAGTGGACATCGTGTTATTATGGTGGTTGGTGGAGGTGGCACCGCTCGAGAGTATCAAAATGGACTTCGGGGAGTTGGTGTGACCGATTCCGACACCCTTGATCGTATTGGCATTCAAACCACCATGCTCAATGCCGAATTTGTGCGTATGCTTTTTGGTGATTACGCGCACAAAGAGGTGATTCATGATCCCAGAAAAAAAGTTCGCACCAAAGCACCGATTATTTTAGCATCAGGCTGGAAGCCAGGTTGTTCAACAGACACATCTACGGTTCGGTTTGCAAAAACATATCACGTGACACACGCCTATAACTTATCAAACATTGACTATCTTTTTGATCAAGATCCAAAAGAAAATCCCTCAGCGCAGGCTATTGATCGGATTTCTTGGACAGAGTATCGCGAGAAATACGCGCCAAGCGAATGGTCGCCAGGGGTAAGTGCTCCTTTTGATCCTGTCGCAAGCGCGCTCGCTCAAAAAATGAAACTCACTGTAGGTGTGCTTCGTGGCACTAACTTAGAAGAAGTACGAAAAGCATTGCGCGGTGAAGGGTTTAAGGGGACGATCATTCACCCGTAGCTTACTTTACATCTTCATACGGCTTGTCTATGATACCTGTCTATGACAAGCCGGCACATGGCTCCGCTGTCCGACCGCATGCGTCCGCAAACGCTTGAAGAGTTTGCTGGTCAGCAGGCAATTATCGGTGAGGGCGCAATACTTCGCAACCTTATTCTTCACGGGCCAATACCATCCCTTATTTTTTGGGGTCCACCCGGGGTAGGAAAAACCACACTCGCCGAAATCATCGCGCGGCAAACCGACGCGGTGTTTGTGGCTCTTTCGGGTGTGACGAGTGGTAAAGCAGATTTACTTCGCGTGATTACGGAAGCTAAAGAACGCTCGGAGCAGGGCAAGCGCACGATTCTTTTTATTGATGAAATTCATCGCTGGAACAAGGCACAGCAAGACGCGCTTTTACCTCATGTTGAAAAAGGTGTTGTAACGCTTATTGGCGCGACAACAGAAAATCCCTCGTTTGAGGTGGTGGGCGCGCTTTTGTCGCGAACCCGGGTATTTGTGCTCGAGGCGTTATCGGCAACAAACATTCAAGCGGTGTTAGAACGCGCGCTTCATGATACGAAAAATGGGCTTGGGAACGAAAAGGTTCAGGTGTCAAACGATGTGCTTCAATATCTTGCGGAAACGTCTGGTGGTGACGCACGTTCGGCGCTTAATTCTCTTGAATTAGCAGTGACCATTGCGCAAAAACAAGGGAAAAAGGAAGTGACGATTGCGCTTATGAAAGAAGCCATGCAACGCACGCATGTGGCGTTTGATAAACGCGGTGAAGAATTTTATAATGCCATTTCAGCCCTACACAAATCAATGCGCGGCTCCGACCCGACAGCCTCTCTTTATTGGTTGGCCCGTATGCTTGAAGGTGGGGCAGATCCATTATACATAGCACGTCGAGTAGTTCGGTTTGCGAGTGAGGATATTGGCATGGCGAATAGCGAGGCGCTTATTCAGGCCAATGCGGCGTACGAAGCGTGTCACAACCTTGGTATGCCCGAGTGCGCGGTGCATTTAGCACAGGCAGTGGTGTACGCAGCCAAGTCAAAAAAATCAAACGTGCTTTATACCGCGTATAAAAAAGCAGCCGACGACGCGCGTCGCACCTCGCACCTTGGCGTGCCTTTGCATTTGCGTAATGCGCCGACCAAGTTTATGAAAGAGATCGGGTATGGCAAAGACTACAAGTATAATCCCGACTCTAAAGAACCAGTCGATCAAACCTATATGCCGAAAGAGCTTTTGGGTGTAGACTACTTTACGGATCAAGCGTAAATATATTATGACGTTGTCACAGATCAATATTTACTCGACATCGAAAACCGCGTGGAATGCGATGTACGAAGCCATTAGCCAGGCCAAGAAATCGGTGTACTGGGAGCTATATATTTTTGTAGACGATGAGGCTGGTGCGCGCTTTTTTGATTTGTTATCAAAGAAAGCCACCGAAGGAGTAGATGTGAAACTCATCATCGACGCTCTGGGAAGCTTTTCAGTATCACGTGGTCGTATCGAATCACTCCGCGCAAATGGTGTTGATGTGCGCGTGTTTCAGGAAAGAAAACATCGGTATCGCGGTATTTGGCGTGCCATGATTTCTCGTACGCACCGAAAAGTGCTTGTAGTTGATGAAACCATTGGCTTTATTGGTGGGGTGAATATTCAAAAAAACATGAGTGACTGGCTCGACATGCAACTGCGAATCGAAGGTAAAGCCGTTCGATCACTGCTTCGAACATTTGCAAAAATGTATCGGATTTGTGGTGGGCCAAAAGAACAGGTGAAGCATCTTTTGCGCAAAACTGAACGTGATCCGTGGGATAAAAAAGATGTTCAGTTTGTGTACGATGATGCGCATGATAAAAAATCGAACGCTCGGGAATTGTATACTGATGCGTTAGGGAATGCTAAAAAGCGTGTGATTTTGTTTACACCATACTATTTTCCTGACCGTAAATTTCTTCAAGCCCTGTGGGCTGCTCGAAAACGGGGTGTACGTGTTGATTTGCTTATGCCGTGGCGCACCGATGTGCGTATTGCCACATTCGCTGCGTATGCGCTCATGTCGCTTATGCATACACTCGGCGTCAATGTACATGTCGTTGATCGCATGATGCATGGCAAAGGAGTGCTCGTTGATGATGAATGGGCTATGGTTGGGTCAAGCAACATCGACCCAACGAGTTTTTACGATAATTACGAAGCCAATGCCGTGGTGCGTGATAAAAAAGCCGTAAAAGAGCTTCGTGGAACACTTAATAATTGGATGGAAGAGTCGCGACGTTTACTGCCCGAAGAATGGGCCAAGCGTGGTTGGCTTATGCGTGTGCAAGAATTTATAGCCTACTGGCTGTACCGGTTGTGGCACAGGCAATATTAAAACATCCGCGTGCGCGGATGTTTTTGCTATTCAATAATTTTGTTATTGGATACGCTTGGTGTGCGAACAGCAACGTATGTTGTTGGTTCAATCACTTCTAAAATAGTTTCCCGAGTGTTTGGTTTTTGGTAGACAAAATCTCCGTCTTGAAGAATATACTCCTTATCATCATATACTGCTCGTATTTTTCCTTTGATGATAATAAAAACCTCATCCCCGATAGGGTGGTAGTGTTTCTCAACAACTTCTCCGGGTTGAAGCGATGAATATTTTATTTCAAGTTGGTCGGTGTGCAGTATTGTCTCTTTGGGAAAAAATTGCCCACAAATCCAACCCCGTTTATCATTGTGATTTTTGACATTATCTACAATATATCGCATAGGTGAGATGTATACCTAAATCCTAGGGGTGGGGTTCGATCGTTATGATACGTCCGTGTTTGGTGTGAGCGAGGTGAATAGACGTGGTTATTTTTTCACGCAGGAGTTCAGGAATTTTTTCTGGCCATTCAATAAGGCACACGGTGCCAGGTTCCTGAAGATAATCTTGAAAACCAATATCAGTGAGTTCACTTTCGTTTTCAATGCGATACGCATCAACATGCACAGCCGTGGTAATACCTCGTATTTCTGCTGGAAGTTTGTACACGTTCATGAGGGTAAAGGTTGGGCTTGTGATATCATTCGTTACACCAAGACCCTGCAGAATAGCTTTGGCGGTTGTGGTTTTTCCAGCGCCAAGTTCACCATATAATAAGAGTATATCGCGTTCTTCAAGAAGCTCAGCAATATTGTGGCCAAGCGCGACGGTTTCTTCGGTAGTATGAAGAATCTGTACGCCGCTTTTACTTGGTTGCATATAAAGGGAAAGCACGGGTAAGCGTGCGAACTTCTTCACGAATACCGGCTAGAGCCTGGTCGTCAGTATGGTTCATAATCGCGCGATCAATAAGATCAGCGATGGTTTTCATTTCTGCTTCTTTCATGCCACGAGTGGTCACGGCTGGAGTACCAAGGCGGATCCCAGATGGGTCAAGTGGTGGACGAGGATCGTCCGGAATCATGTTCTTATTGAGGGTAATTCCAGCTTTATCCAAACTTTCTTGCGCAATGGCACCCGTAATTCCCTTGGTTGTGACATCAATAAGAAGAAGGTGATTGTCAGTGCCACCAAACATCAGGCGATAGTCGCGATTTTTAAATTCTTGTTCTAACACTTTGGCATTCAATTTAATTTGTTTCGCGTAGTCTTGAAATGATGGGAGAAGCGCTTCTTTAAAGGCTACGGCTTTCGCGGCAATCACATTTTCGTGTGGGCCACCTTGGAGCCCAGGGAACACGGTTTTATTTACGGCCGCAGCATGTTCCTTTTTACACATAATCATGCCACCACGAGGCCCACGGAGTGTTTTGTGGGTGGTTGTGGTAACCACATCGAAAAGGGGAACAGGATTATTCATTTGCTTGCCGGCAATCAAACCAGCAATGTGGGCAATATCGGCCATGGTAAGTGCACCAACCTCGTCGGCAATGGCTTTGACAGCTGCATAATCAATTTCACGTGAATACGCGCTATACCCAACCAAAATCATTTTGGGTTTATGGGTTTTCGCCATCTCACGCAAATTATCCAAATCAATTTTTCCTTCAGCGTTTGTTTTGTAGCGAATAAAGTTAAATATTTTGGCCATCATAGTAACCGGGTGGCCGTGGGTAAGGTGTCCGCCATGCGAAAGATCCATACCCAAAATGGTGTCACCCGGTTGAAGAAGGGCGAAGTACGCGGCCAAGTTCGCGGGCGCGCCCGAAAGTGGCTGCACGTTGACATGTTCGGCGCCAAATAATTCTTTCGCACGGTCAATGGCGAGCTGCTCAATGGTGTCGATATATTCGCAACCACCGTAATAGCGTTTTCCAGGCAACCCCTCGGCGTACTTGTTGGTTGCGACACTTCCGAGTGCTTCGAGTACCGCCGGAGACACAAAGTTTTCTGAAGGGATCATTTCAAGGCCGGTTTCCTGGCGGTTTTTTTCTTTTTGTAACGCGTCGGCGATATCGGTATCAAATTGGGTGAGGATGGTTTTATTCATCATAAAAAAAGAATATATCTCAAAAAAGTACAGGCGTTGTGATGAGATATTACACCATAGGGAGGGGGTTTAACAGGGGTATCCTAGCACGAGTGTTTGAGAAAAAAAAGATATAGGTTTTTTTGCTTAGAATAGGGCATTTTATCTACCATATGGTTACTTTCATTTTATGGTTGTTTCTTATTGTGTACAGACCTAGAATTTGGTAGGATGCCTTTAGGTAATGTGGTAAATTTGGTGTTTGGTTGGAATGCAGATTTTGTAAATTGCGTCCGTCTGCCACTTCGGATTAGCCGCCGCATTAGCCAAAATGTCGCTCCGCTCCCTTTTGGCTAACGGAGCGCGGATACCTCCGCTGTTAGCTTCGGTCGCTGCGCAACACATCGGCAAACATCAGATATCCAACATGCCGGTCTGAGAACTTCGTTCTCATTCCGTACGTCGGATTATCCGCGCTCCGTTGGGCGAAATTATTTTAAATCTACACCTTTCATATGGAAGCAACACAAATAATATCACTTATCGGTGCTTTAGGGATCGGAAGTATTTTTGGAATCTTGGTCCAAATGATATCCAACCGTCAATTGAGTGATAAAAAAATGTTATTCGATGCCAGAATTAAAGCGTACTCAGGTATTACGGGACGTGTTTTTAATTTGTTTTTGGAACCCGACATCGTGATGCTCAAGGAGGATGCTTTAATTTGGGCAAAGCTAAACCAACTATTGTCCGAGGCAATGCTAATGGCAAGTCATGATTTGGCAGAACTTCTCGGCGAATATAAAGTTAAAGTATTTGAATTTCATCAATTGCTTGAAAAAAAGACTGACGAAGATAAGACAACAAAAACCCACAAGGAGTTGGTTGCACTGGCTGGAAAAATACATATACAAATGAGAAAGGATTTACATGTAGACAGAAAATCAGTTTTTAAGGAAGTGTAGATTTAAAATAACATCGCCCAACACTCGATATCCGTAAAGGCTACGCCACATTTCAATTCGCTTCGCTTCATTGAAACGTCGGATATCGAGAAACGTTAGCCAAAATGTCGCTCCGCTCCCTTTTGGCTAACGGAGCGCGGATACCTCCGCTCTTAGCCTCGGTCGCTGCGCGACACATCGGCTAACAGCGGATATCCAACATGCCGGTCTGAGAACTTCGTT
>JACCDG010380876.1_pt1 | contig 22991 bp, 22 predicted proteins | sample 7442471 | NCBI WGS metagenome assembly JACCDG01 (sample SAMN15323444, study PRJNA562643) | freshwater metagenome | isolation source: river surface water | place: USA:Blue River Watershed | collected 2017-08-17 | reverse complement strand
CTCCCCACGGGGTGTACCTGACACAGGGCGCCCTGGCCGTGCCGATCTCACAGCGCCTCGCGTGGCATTTCGCGAAACATTGGACACTCTGCGCCAGCGGGTGAACAAGATCCTCAGCTTGCCTCTCGTCGAGTTTGCCGACAGTCTTGTCGTCGAATTGAAGAGCGTAGAGACCGGCGTGATTGCCGGCATGGTGCCGTCCCTCAAGCGCGAGGTCGATGCAATGCTGAGCGGCGCGGGACCAGGTGGCACATGCGAAGTGGCCCTCCTCTCGGCCGACAAGGTGATTGTCTACCTCCACGGACACGAACAGCGGCTGCGTGGCCTTGCCGTGCAGCAGCTGGCAGGGGTCATGGCGGGATTTGACCGGGCTGGCGTCTCGGGTCTTGTGCTCCCCAGGCCAGCCGTCCGCCTTCTGACGCATGGACTAGGTCAAGATCAATCCGGACTGGCTCTCACCAGAGACCTGGCGCGGTACCTCCCTCGTCCAATCTTGGACACGCTCCGCGTCCGCCCGCCACTCGTGTGGTGGACAACGTCGACGGCCGGGTACGACGCGGGAGCCGTGGATACTACAATTCAAGCGGTCTTTTCGGATATCATCCACAAACGGCATTTCTCCGCGCTGCTGTATTACTCGTATAAGACACGACAACTGGACGAGTCGAGCCTGGGAGTTGTCATGTCGGAGGTCGAGCGCCACAGACACCACACATCCATCCGTTTGGTTGAATCTGCTTCGATAGCGGCAACCGCGGAAGCGCTCCCACCTAACGAAATAACTTTGTTTGGGGGCAGGGATGGCTTGACCCGGTTTCTGTGGCCGTCCGTGGCCGCGGCGGTCCCCTCGCGTGCATCGCTACTCGTCCTACCCAACGGTGGCGCGTACATCGTCGTATCGATTGCCGGGGACTTTAGCGATCTGCCTCTGCATCCGGAAGTCGCCAAAATGAATGGGCCAGTCCTCGACGCATTGGCCCAAGCGATTGTCGGAAGGGACAGCGGGGGCCCGTTTTCAGTCCACGTTGGACCCGGGATGTATCCCTGCCACTGGGCAGTCGAGGGGGCGTTCCGCCAACGCGTCGATGAGCTGAAGGGAAGGTTTGGAGCTGCCCACCACGCCCACCTCGGGTTTGCGAACGGAACGTACGAAGTCGCCGTGGTGGAGGAGTTGACCTACGACAAGGCCGAAGCAAAGCTCTTGGAGTACATCCCAGATGACAATCTGGTTGGCATGATACGCGACCAACTGCGCCCGGACAAATGAAATGCGTTGTTATGTATACACGAGGACATGTCTATTCGGAAGTATGGAGGCTTTTCAGTGGGAGCAGGTCGAGAAGCAGAACGTGCGCCCGGCGGCGCCGTTTACCCGAAAGCCCGACACGCGTCCCGAGCACAAGCTGCCCGTCAGTGCCCACCCGCCCATGGCTGCCTTTGTCGCCCGTCCCACCGAACCCTACGCCACTGCGTGTCCCTACCTCATGCCTCTGGCCGCCAAGCCAAACGAAACGCTCTATTTCTAAACATTTCCAAGTGTATTACAGTTCATGCGATGCCGTCGTGCCGCAATAGTCAGGCAACGGGGGCAGTAGCATCAGATCCCCGCTGTCATCCTCTAGCCGGGGACGAACCTTTCGGCTTCCCTCTGATTCGACAGGATCCGGCGCGTGGAAGCGGTAGGGGTGAAGCAGGGCAGCGACCACCACGGGCGTGTCGTCGAGCACCGAGATCATCAGGTTTGGCTCGTCGCGACGCGGCGGCGGCAGGCGGAACACGTAGCGCTGCTCCTTCCCCGGCTCGGTGATTGCCACGCGCTCCAGGTCGATGTAGCCGCCTCGCGCACGGATGGCGCGCACACAGTTGCACGGGGACGACGCCTGCTTGGCGCACACGTGCCGCAGCATGCACCACTGCACCGCGGTCTCGTCCCACCAGTGCGACTCTGCCGGTTCGAGCACGTACGTGGCCTTCACTTCCGCTTCCAGCTTCTTGTTGCGTCGTTGCTCCCTGAGCTCGGCCCACATGGCATTGGGCAGGCAGACACGGAACATGGCACTGAGCAGCTTGTCGCCGGCCACGAGGTAGAGGAGGTATGGCTGTGCCCGTCCCAGACGCACCACCGAGTCGTAGAGGTGCACAAAGGCGCCGTTGCGCAGGTCGCCGGCCCCGGTCAGGACTGTAAACCTGCCCGTGACGCTGAGCCGCTGGGTACGCGGCACGATCAGCATGGTCGCCCGTCTGCCCGGTGGGCTGTGCACAGGCTCGCGCTTCGTGTCCATTCCACAGCACTGCACGCTGCCGTCCACGTCAACGCCCACCACGGTCGCGCGCACGACGTCGTGGCCGCTGCCACTGGTGGGCATCTGCTCGGCCACACGAAAGGGAAACTGAAACTCGTGCTTGGCCCCGCCGTGCGTGGCTTCGATCGCCATGAACTTGGTGTTTTGGACTGGGACGTCCACGGAAAACAGCGTCGCGGTCTCTGGGTTTCGCGGCGAGCCGTCGAGGAGGGCCAGCTTGCACAGGCAGACTGGCTCAGACATGCCCAGTGCACCAGGGCGCTCGAGAAGTGAGAGACAGTAAAGAGAGAAAGGATAGACGTGTATGGAGGTCCACGTGTCACGGACGAGGTTCATCCTCGTTTGCACGGGCCCTCTTGGAGCCGCTCGCAAGTTCATCGAAAGCCCGTTTCACGAGCACCGGGACAGCCTCCTCTATCTTGGGCATGACTCCCTCGATGACCTTCTGGACAATCTTTGGTGTAGCTTCCTCGATGACCTTCTGGACGATCTTTGGTATAGCTTCCTCGATTGCCTGCTTGATGAGGCCGGGGAGCTGGACCTGGTATTAGATGCACACCGAGGACTCGCTACCTCTGCTCTAAGGCTTGATAGGTCATTCTTCACGGAATTGAGGCCGAGGAGCTGGACCAGGTATCAGACACGCATCGAGGACTCGCTACCTCTGTTCTAAGGCTTGATATGTCATCCTTCAGGGCCGCGACGTCCTTCCTCAGCTCGGCCTGATGCACGTCCCAGTCACCAAGCAGTGCCATTCGCAGCGGTGGCAGAATGTACCTGCTGATGTGCACGCAGCAGGCCGGCCGCATCGGTGCAATGCGTGTACGCATGGCACCACTGACGCACGATGGATTCCTTGCACGACTTCCCGTCAGGCCCGGGCCCTGGCCACTCGAAGGCCGAAGGTTGCCGCCACAGGTTCCGATTGACAACCGCTGCGACGGAAAAGCACCGACCGATGGCGAGGAACTCGGGACAGGGACGGCGCACGAACATGTCTCCAGATGGTTCTTCTACTAAGTACCCGACACCGTTCCGCACGCGTATGGCCACCACGACGCTGGGCAGTGGCACGGAATCACAACCAGCATGGGGAAACTCCTGGAAGATCGCGACCGCCATGCCACCACCCGAATCCAACGCGTCACGGATCGCCGCCTCGAATGACTCGCTCGACACGACTTCAGAACCAAAGTAGCGGAACGGTGCCACGTCCAAAGCCATTTCCGACTAGTAGACGCACGTGTATCACCAACGGCAGTTTAACTGTGGCAGTGAGCAGGAAGGTACGTGGACCCTTGTTGTGTGCTGGTGTTGGTTAGTGAGATGGACAAGGTAATGGAACGGACGCGACGAGAGGCGCTCGCGGTGGTGAAGTCGCGACTGGAGCTGGTGAGCAAGCTGGGCGGCACGTCCAAGATGGAGCTGCTGTGCACGACCTACCGCTCAATAGTAATGGCGCTGGACGCCAAGACCGCCGTCAAGTTTGTGCGCGTGGCGGGCGTGTCGGACGCAGACCCGCTCGCTGTCACGGAGGACCCTGCGCGTCCCGACACGGACGCCTTCCGCATCTCGGCCACCGTGGCCGGGCACGTCGCGTCCTGTGCACTGCACAGCCTCAACTTTCTGGCGCCCGAGTACGTGCCCGTGCTGGCGACATGCGACCGGAGGCTGTGCGAGCGCGCGGCGGCGGTGCCCATGCGACGCTTCGCCACCACGCTGGCCGCCGAGCTTGCGGCGCGCCGCTGGTTTTCCGGCGACGAGGTGGTGCGCCTCGTGCGCCGTCTGCACCACGCCGTGTCGAAAGCACACGCCGCCGGTCACCAGCACGGCGACCTGCGCCCGGCGCAGGTGCTCATGGACCCAGACCCCGACACCGCCGTGGTCACCGACTGGTCCCTCTCGTTCGTGGTCGACCACATCCCGGCGCCACGCGGACCCTACGACCCGCCCGCCAGCGCCGCGTGGCCCATGAGCGGCATCGACGCAGACCGCTGGGCACTCGGCTGCATCATCCTGGACGTGCTCGCGGGCCGCGCCGAGGCGCTGTGCGCCGACGTCCCAGCCGACGTTGTCGTCACACAAGCCGACCGCACGCGCGCCATCACCGCGCGCACCTCTGGGGCCGGCGACGACGCGGCGTGGCTTGGCTGCGCACTGCGCGGCCTTCTGACCCCGGAGCAGGTGGCCGAACGCGCCACGCAGTGCACCGAGGCAGTGGCACTCGCACGCACCTTGTTGTCCGAGTGTCCGAGTCAGTAATAAACCTCCAAATCCCAACCAATCGATCTATTGATGTGTGACGGACATCACGACTGCACTTCCAGGAGCGTCTCGTGTCCATGCTACCTGTCGCTGCACATGTGTACCGAGGCGTGTGGATGCCGCGGCCTGTGCATCAACACGCTGGCACGCGCCGCCGAGCGCGAGGAGGCGGTGGTCGAAGAGGCGCGGTACTTCCGGTTCATGCCCATGACGTGGGCCGCACCCGTCTCGTGCACTTGCAAGGTCACGTTCTGCGACGACGGGTACTGCATGTGTCGCCGCATGGGCGAGAAGTGCAGTCCGCTCTGTGGATGCACCAACTGCATCAATCGGCCCGAGGGCGAGCCAGTCGTTGTGGACGAAGAGCACGTCGAGAAGATCAAGGAGCGCCGCAAGCGGCGGAAACACAACGGGGACATGAGGACGCATATCGGTGGATGTGCTTGCCGCAAGTCGGCGTGTGCCAGTGGCCACTGCGCCTGTCGCGCGGCTGGACGTGCTTGCACAGACAAGTGTATCTGTACTAGGCATTGTGACTGTAAAAATCGCGCTTCATCCTGCGCCCGGGCACATGTCGATGAAGTCGGCGCCCTCGGGCACACGGCGCCGCTTGCGTGAACTCCAGTAGGGGCCATAGCCTTCGCGCCACAGAATGTCGCGGAGGTACGGCAAGGTGTCGGTGTCGATGCACATGTCGACCTGGCCGGGCATTGTGGCGATGGGGCACACATGCGGCGGGTAGTCGCGTGGCACGCCCAGGTGCACCGCCTGCAGCGTCGGGTGGCGCCTGGCCCAGCGGGCAAGGCGGTGGAGCGGGCATGCATCCTGGTCTGCCTCGAGTCCACACGGCACCTCGCGGAGGTCGACGTAGAGCACCTCGATGTTCTCAAAGACCGGCCACTGCTCGAGGTCGGGCACGCAGTCGGTGGTGAGGTACCGCACGCCCTTGCAGCCGCGTAGCTGTCCAGAGCACTCGCAGAGGCGGAGGTTGCCCACCGTGTCGGGTATCACCACCCGGTCGCGGCAGCGGGTCAGCTTGACCGTTGCGGCGTGCTGCATGCGCGCCAAGAGTCCGGACGCATTCGTGAACACTAGCCCACGGCGCTCGGGCCAGATCAGGTCCACCGACTCGGCTTGGTCGAGGAAGGTCTGAAACAGGAGGCTCTGCTCGAGCGCGAGCGTGCCTGGGATGCACCAGACTTCCAGTCGAACCGGCAGCGCGAGCATGGTCACGGCACACATGGTCGAGTGGGTCACGGTCGCCCAGTGCGACGCGGCCCACAGGTGGGCCGTGTCGTCGGGCATCAGGATCATGGGCACAGGCGGTCCGACCCCGAAGCGCCGCGTCAGGTACTCGGACACAGGCACGTCCAGCTCGGGGGCGGCGGCCACAAGGGCCACCAGGTCGGCGGCACCGAGGAAGGGTAACACGCCCCCCGAGGGCCCGAAAAGCACGTCCTTCAATGACGTCTGCATTTTGGACGCTGCGCGACGGACGTATGTGGAGATGAAATGCGTGTCCACGTGGCACCTTTTTCGCGTGACATGAATGACTTTGACGGCGAGGGCGAGGCGGTACCCGCGGTGCCGCACGACGCTGCCCGGCGGGTGCGCGTAGCGCCTCTGGGGCAGTTCAACATCATCGACCGCGACGAGCTGCTGCAAGAGGCGGCGCCGGGCGAGCGCGCGGTCGGGCCCGTCGGCGAGAGCGACGAGTACACCTACGAGCCGCTGGGCGGGCACCAGTGGATCCCGCGCGAGCCGCCGGCAGGTGGAGGGCGGGTGCCGTGGTGCTACATGTGCCACATGCAAGTGGACCCGAACAACCCGCACTACCTGCAGCTGCGCCGCTGGGCCGACACGCCGATCGGCGACCTGCGCTTCATTGTGGCCAACATGGCTCGCGTCTACGAGCGCGAGATCCGGCGCGCCGGCACCGCTCCGCTGCCCGCGTGGCCGCGCGAGGTCATCTGGCGGCACCTGCACGAGCACGAGATCTCGCCCGTTCGCGTGGCGCGCGAGGCCTTCTCGGTGCTGACCTCCAAGGTGGACGACATGGTGGCGCTCGGGCGTCGCAAGCGCATGCGCAGCGACGGCACGCAGGAACTGTGCGCCTCCGACCCGCAGCAGGACAACATGCTGCTCAAGTACATTGCGGCGCGCGCTCGCGTCGCCGCCGACTACCACGCACACGCCGGACGACGCGAGGGCGAAACATAGCCCCAGTAAACTCAGTTGTTTATCCTTGCGTCTGGAGCGACCAGGTAGTTTACAATCCAGTTGCGCAGCGACCACACGCATCGCAGTGCCAGGAGTCCGGTCAGTCCAGCCGCCCAGTAGACTTCAAACCACAGGAGGGCCAGAGTCGTGATGACGCATGCCCAGAGCATATACACGGCAGACCGGATGCCAGTCCAGACGCCAACCCAGCCCATGTTTCCCTGGGCGTTTGCGTCCTTTCGCATCTCCCCTGCCGTCCAGGGAACGAACACCAGATCCAGAAACCAGGAGATGGCTTCGATGCGCGGCGCTGTATTCGCCATGATGGACGGGGCGTTGGTCCAGTGGCGTGCCGTACATACACCCGCGCGCGCATACGATGCAGAAGGATGCGTGCACGCACGCGGCGCTGCCGGTGCACAGCGCCGCGACCCTGTGATGGACGGGGCCATCGACCTCAGCGACCTGATCGAGCCCAGCGACGCGGAAGGCGCAGTCGACCTGACCAATGTCCTCTCTGGTGGAGAGGAGGAAGTCGACCTCACTGGCCTGGTCACAGAAGAAGCCAAAGAGGTGGAGGAGGACGCAATCGACCTCACGGGCCTGGTCACTGAAGAAGCCGGGGCCGAGGAGGAGGACGCAGTCGACCTCACGGGCCTGGTCACGGAAGAAGCCGGGGCCGAGGAGGAGGACGCGGTGGATCTGAGTGAAGTGGTCAATGCGAGCCGCCAGCCCGAGGCGCTCGATGACCAGGACCTGGCCGACGTATTGGCCAACGTGGTCACTGCCGAGCCGCCCGTCAAGCGTCTTCGGCTGCTCAAGCGCCCCCCTCCGAAGGTCAAGGCGGCGGAAAAGGAGCTGGCACCGCCCGCCAAGAAGACACGAACACCCAGTGCCACCAAGGCGGCACCCCGAAGACGCGCGGTTGTAGAGGGTGCGGTCAAGCGCGCGCGGCGGGCGGCGGGAGAGGTGCGGCGTCGACGCGTGGCAACCAAGGCATCATCCACCCACGCAAAACCACGCCCGGAGGCCAACGACGAAGGAGACGAAGAGGAAGAAGAAGAGGATGGCCTGGATGTACTGGAGGGCGAGATGCAGCGGGCGGTGCAGCGCGAGGCCAAGAAGAGGTCGCGCGTGCTGCCCATGACGCAGCTTCCCGACTCGGTGGCCAACGACCCGGTGGTGGCCTCGTACCTGGCGACCACGGCCGCCGACCGCGCCGGCATGGTGGCTGCCGCGGCCGCCATACGCACGGGCGCGCGCCCGCCCGCAGAGAGTGTGCTCGGGCCGCCCGTGACCTACCCCGATCTGGTGGGCCGTGCAGCGCCACAGCGCGGCTCACTGCACCAGCTGGTGGATGACATCCTCACGGCGATCGTCAACGCGGCCGCGGACGCAGAGCCCGCACGTCGCGCCGACACGGGGCCGCGGCTGCTGACTGGCTGGGACGCGGTGCAGCACTACCTCATATCGGACGAGGCGCGCCCCAGCCCCGCCGACGCTTCGATCGTGCTGCAGCCGCGGCCGTGCTCGGCGGGCGACAACTGCTTTGCCTTCAAGCACCTGGTGCGCTCGTGCGGCGTCAGCCCGCACACCGAGGGCCCGCCCTCTGCGCTCTTCCGCCTGGTGGGCATGCTGCCCGAGTCCGAGATGCGCGCCTTCTATGCGTCCGGCGTGTGGCCCAGCACGCGCCCCGCCGGCGACCCACCCTGCGTGATCTGCAGCCTGGTGATCGCAGTGCGCCTGGCGCTGGCGCTCGAGCGTCTGCCGCACACCTCGCGCCCCCTCCAGGGCACACTGGTGCAGCCCGTCTACTGTGACACGGACGAGCGGCACGGCTTCCAAAAGCACGCGCTGATCGAGTGCTCGGTCGGCAGCCTGGCCCTCGAGCGGCCAGTGCTCAACGTCATTTCGCTCTACTTCCTGCGTGCGGTGCACCAGGGCATCCACTGCCTGGAGCTGGTGCCCGAGGTGCTCCAGCAGCCGGCGCGCTTCTGTGGCTCGGACGCCTGGGCGAGCGACCTCGACCGCGTCGGATCGTCGCTGGATTTTCACGACCGGGTGGGCCAATCTCGGGGGGCGTCCACGGCGCCCGCCCGCCCGGTCCCCACACCGAGCATCCTCTGAGGCGCCTGCCACACGCCGACCTCTACCTGTGCATGGCCACGCGCGTGCGACGCGTCGAGCCGGCGTCGCCCTTTGCCGAACTCTTTGCGGCCGCATGGCCCGCGTCGCGCGTGCTCGCGCACCTCTTTTCTGCCACCGGCAGCCGCGTCAAAAGCACACAGGCGCGCCGCGACGCCGTCCTCAGCGCGGTGTGGCACGTATTGCTCGGTCACTGGGCGCCGCGCGGGGCACGACCCCTGCCCGCGCGGGTGCGCGACGCGCTGGCACGCGTGCCCTTCCCGCCCAGCGAGCGCGCGATGGTGCGCGCACTGGACGTCCGCGTGGGCGACCGTGTCCCGGCGGCCATCGGCGCCTACGCCGTGCTGGCGACCATGCTGTACATCATGGACGCGATGACAGTGACGGCAGTGGACGGCGCGGTGCCGCCCGAGATCTACGCGCGCGCCTCGTGGACTGCGCTGCACGAGGCCGTGTGCGCCGCCGACCCGCTCGACCCCTTCCCGGTGCGCTCGGCCTCCACCTCGGGCGGGCTGCAGCGCACGCCCATCGGCGCCGCGCTCGTCGGCGTCCCGCGCACGTTCGACCCCATGCACTGGCTGGGCGTGACGCGGTCCAAGCACATGCGCGCGCGCGGCGCGGCCGAGGCCGACGCTGCCACCGTGGTGCGCATGGGGTGCATCGTCGCCACGGCGCTGCAGGAGGCACACCGCGTCGTGGCCGCGCTCGACCACCACGACCCGGACGCGCCGCCCAACCAGCACACGGTGGCGCTCCTGGTGGGCATGTGCACGGCGGCGGCGCGGGTGCGCGGCGTCGACCCATGCCCGCTGTCCGTGGCCAACGCGTACGCCCAGGTGGTGCGCTCGGGCTCGGGCCAGCGCCGCAACCCGGTGGCCGTGCTGCGCGCTCTGGACAAGACGCACCCCCTCGCGGTCACGGCGCTGCTGGAGACGGCGGCCCTCGCGTCCGAGGCCGTGCGCGTCGCGCTCTACCCGCTGCCGTCGCACGTGACGCGTCGCCAGGTGGTGGGCCTGGTGGTGCGCTACGGCGCGCTGCTCAACCGCCGCGTCTCGGAGAGCCTGATGTGCTCGCGCTGCAAGCAGCCCCACAGCGTCACACTGCCCGCTCCAGCCGCCGTCTCGCGCAAGCCCGCGGCTCCCCCCGGCGCGCAGAGCAAGCAGCCGCGTCCACGTGCCCGCCGGCGCCGCGCGGCGCGCGACCAGGAGGAGTGCTACCATGCGCTCCTGTACGACGTCTTCACGGGCACCGTGTCGTGCGCCGAGTATAAGAGCACGCCCACCACCACAATGCCCAGCGCCACGGCGGCCGTGCGCAAGCCCCCTGCGCTCTACCCTCTGCCCCTGCTCGGCACCGTAGTGGTGCTCAACAACGCCGCCGCGCTCTCGCTGTGCGTGGCCTGTGGCGCCCACACCTACCTCGACATTGCCGGTCGCGGCTACGACACGCCCGTGTGCCGCAAGTGCGTCGATGCCTACGGCGACGACCACCTCGCGTCCCTATGCATCCCGCCAGTCACGGAATAAAGGGTCTGTACTTTCTAGAAAAATGGAAACATATCAATGGACGTAGACCAGGTCGTCTAGGGTTTGAGGCGTTGCCAGACCGCGGCGGCCAACTTGTCCTCGTCGCCTGGCAGGCGGAAGGACCACTCCTCGCCGGGTTTTGGATCCGCGACCGCAGGCAGTGCGGGTCGGAAGATGACGGCGAACTCGGGCATGATCATCATGCCGATTTCCGCCCACGTCAGCTCGCCCCCGTCGCTAAAACACCCAAAGTGCTGGGGTCGGGGGAGAGGCGCAGCCGTTGGCCTGACCCGGACGATGGCGTCGAGTATCGACCGCATCCGCTGCTCGATCTCGGGGGCTGGCAACTCGTTCTCTCCCTCCTCGCGCGACTCTCGCAGGAGCTCCTCAAGCCACGGCACGGCATCGGCAGGCATGGGCTACGACGTAATGATTGATCGTTGATACGTCCGCTGAATAGTGTATGTGAACGCGGGCTCGTCAAAAATCCAACAATGAGCGGCGGTGTTGTGCCCTTTACGCGGCTCTACGAGGGACCCGTGCACTGGCAGCGCACCCTCCGGCTCATACTCGATCCGAAGAATACGCCTCCGGATGTGATCCTCGTGCCACCCGTGCCGGGCGCCGCGGAACTGACGGACTCGACGGTGTTCCTCCCCAACGGGCGCGCCCAGCGACTGATCATGGCACTGGAAAATGACCCCGAGGTTCACTTTGCCACGTCCAGGCTCCAGGCCTGCTTGTTCAGCGCGTACCTGAGATCCCACGACGAAGAAGCGCGCGCTCTGATGAATCACCACGTGAAGCGTATCATCAGTGCGCCGAAGGGACCGCTGCCAAACTGGGTCCTTCTCTGCGTACACGTGTGTGTCACACTCGAGAAGTACACCCGGGATGGGACCTGGCGCACGAATGTCGCGAACGAGTATGCGATCGGGAGGCAGACTGATCCCGATACAGTACCCCACAAGGACGGAGAACGCAATGAGAAATGGAAGCTTCAGGCTGCATCCCACGTGTTTTCTCTTCAACTGATCCTAACCGAGCTGGCATACGTCGATCGACCTCCCCCTTCTCCACGTCTGCCACTGGATCAGATCGACGGGGCGCTGTGTATCGTGTGTGGCAATCCTTTTAACTCTACCGAGTTTGGCAACTCCATCCGCGACGAGGACCTAAGCGAGTACAGGGCACTCGCTTCTACGGCCTTCCGTGATCTTCGAGGGGTCAACAACGACTTTGTGTACAAGGTCATTGCTGGGCTGCTGTGCACAGGCGGACAGCGCCACGTCCCCTTCATTATGCAATGCGCCAGGGAGCGCAGGGGGATGGTCCCGTTCATCTAATACAATCTTTACTCAAGACGGGTGCACACGAACGTGGCTGCCCATGCCGCGGTGGCGCAGCGGTAGAAGGCGCCCATGTGGACGATATCACACCAGGGTGTGGTGGTGGTGTCGGTGGCGGGGCATGCTTGCTGCGAGTACTTCTCGAGGAGCACGTAGACAGAAGTGGCAAAGACGCCCTCCACGGTCCAGTAGCGGATCCAGTACCACGGGTGTCCCAGGCGCTCGGCCCACTCGTGCACAAAGGTCCCGGCGAGCAGTCCAACGAGCGGCACCATGCTCTGCCCATAAAACGCCACGTAGACCACCAGCGCACGAAGCAGGGTGGCAAGCAGCATGCGATGGGTGGATCGATGGACACTGAATAAATACACCTTTACTCGTACACGGTGCCCATGCGCTGGAACACCCACAGTGCATACTTGGCCACCATCTCGGGTACACCTTCCACGGGAAGTTGGATGGCCACGGCCTTGGTAATTGCATCCTCAAAGAGTATCTCACAGTAGGCAAGCGTCCGGCCCTTGCCATGGTGATTCTGCAACAGCGGATGCAATTCATCCTGCGGGTGGCGCTGCCAGATCTGAAGCGCACTCACTGCTGCGCTACATGTGTGGTCGCCCCTTGCCAGCGCAGCCACGGTGAGCATGCCGCAGAGAGGTCTGCAACCACATGTGTCCACAAAGGGGAAAGGGAACCGACGCCCAGCGCCCTTGCACAGGAAACGATGACGGGGTGTAAGACGCAAGACGATAGACACCTGGTCCTCCTCGTCCTTGTCAACGACGGAAAGCAGCGCCACGTGCTCCCCGTCGGGCCATCCACTGTGCATGGCCCTTCGGATCCGTGTGCGTTCCTCGGGCACAATGTTGACCGCTTCCTCGAGGGCGTCGGTGGCAGCCACGCGCACCATGGTGAACCAGGCGCCCAACCACACGTGCCTGACGTCCGCGCGTGAAGGGTTGTAGAACACGACAATGGCACTGGTGCCATTCGTGACGTGTTGGCTGTTGAACAGGTCCGTACAGGTGCCTCTGTGCTGCATGGCCCTTGTCATAGTGGAGACAGCAAAGTCCCTCATATCAACGAACGCACTGAGTGGAACTCGAGCCGCGGCCATTGGAGATTTGATGTATAAACCCATCTTCACTCGTACACGGTGCCCATGCGCTGGAACACCCACAGTGCATACTTCGCCACCATTTCGGGCACGCCTTCCACAGGAAGTTGTATGGCCACGGCCTTGGTAATTGCGTCCTCGAACAGCATCTCACAGTAGGCAAGCTTTCTCCCTCTGAAAGACCCGTATCTTTCAATCCAGTACAGATCTTCCTGCTGGTGGGAATGATAGACATTCAGTGCCCAGGTTGCAGACCAACACGTCTGACCCCCCTCCACCAGTGCTGCTTTCGTGGGCATCGCACAGACAGGAAGACAGCCACACGCGTCCACAAAGGGATACGGGAAGAAGTGCACCCGGATGTCAAAAAAACGATGAGAGGGCGTGAGACGCAGGACGAGTGCTGCCGAGTCCTCTTCATCCACTTGGTTCACGATGGTAACCAAGGCCACTTGCTCCGAGTTGGGCCATCCATTCCGCATGGCGTTTCGTATGTACACGCGCTCGTCCGAAGTAATGTTCACTGCACCCTCCAGTACGTCCTTTGCGGCAACGCTGTAGACAGCGCCATCGTGGGCGGACACATGCATGACGTCCCCGTGGCTAGGGTTGTGAAACACAACAACAGCGGTGAGCCCGTGCCCGGCAGCATTTGACCGAGATAGGTCCAACGGTGGATCCCCCCGGTGATACACAGTCTCTGCCACATCAGAGACAGCAAAGTCCCTCGCGTCAATGAACTTGCGGATTGATGGAACTCGAGTCGCGGCCATTGGGCATTTGACACATCGGCCTTCATTCGTATACAGTGCCCACGCGCTGGAATACACACAGCGCGTACTCGGCCACCCTTTCAGGCACTCCTTCCACGGGCAGGTGGGTAGCCACGGCCTCGATGATGGCGCGCTCGACCAGCATCTCACAGAGCGCCATGACGCGGTACTTGGTTTTCAGGTCTCGTAGCAGCGGATGCAGCTCGTTCGGTGGACAGACCCCATGAATCCTGCGGGCCAGTGCTGCTGATGGACACGCGGAGGCGTCAATCTCGGACGATTTGGGCATAGGACACGGAATCCGGCATCCGCAATGGTCACTGGAAAAGGGCGGAATGGACAGATCCACGTCGTAGAGCCTGTCGATGGGCTTCAGTACAACCACGTAACGTGCCCCGTATACACTTTCGTAGTGGAAGATAGAGACCAGATCGACCGGTATCATCTTCCGCAGGCAGTCGATCAACTGGGCGCGCTCTTGTTCCAGAAGGCCAACGGCGTTCTGAAGAAGCAGGCACAGAGTCTCGACTGGTTCCTGTGGATGAAAGAGTTGGTGGTTCCAGAACGTACAATCAGCCAGTCCCGATTGTGTGTCGTAGAGCACCGACTGTGTCGCTCGACGGTCTCCCGTTATTGAACTTGGCACAAGACGAAAGTCACGCATGTCGACGTAGATTGGCTTGTCTGCCCTTTTGGTTGTCATGAGTGGGTGGGCAGTTGGCACATTGAAGCTTTATTCGCACTGCTACGCGGGACACATGGACCCCAGTGGGCAGTATCGTGCTGTGTCCACAAAAGTCCACGTGGACTCGTGTAGGCGATGTATTCAATGTGTCTCACGGAAGCGTGCATTGGATCGCGCGATAAAGAGTGAACTCTTCCTCGCTGCTGAACCCTTCGTTACCCAGGAATACCTCCTTCTTTGGCTCGATCCTATCGTACGGCCGCGAGAACGGATGACGAATCAAGCACACGTCGCCCATGCACACGCGCTCGCTGAAGACCGGATGGGGCTCATCGGTCATGGACGGCGTCCAGGAGAAGAACGCGCGACGTCTCCGCTTGCTGGCAGACTGATCCTCCTTCTGGTCAGGCGGTGCTTCCGCGGTCTCCTTGTCGTATTCTCCGGTGCCCGCGGCTGCAACATCTGCATCGACTTTCTTGTCGTCTACCTCGCCCTTCCTTTCTTCGTTTTCCTGCCCCCTGTCGGCACTCTCCTCCTCGTCGTCTTCCTCGTCTTTGTCCCCTTCGTCCCCTTCGTCGTCGATGAGCTCCTCATCGAACCCGTGGGATTTCATGAGCGTGCTGTACGCGTCGGACGATGCCTGATGATCGTAGACGTCTCCGTGAATGAAGTTACCCGCCGCGTCCTGCGCGACGTGTATCGCTTCTGGATTCACGCCTTCCTTGGCGAGCACGTCGAACAGAGCCTCGTCAATGCCGTTCAGTGGTACGTTCTTTGTGTGATACGAGAACGAGCACAACACGGCGAACTTCTTGACTCCCGCGCTTCGTAGTACATCGAGGCCCTCCCGCACGCACTTGGAGATGGACTCGAGTACCACTGGGTTGGGCTTGACGTCGGTGGTACACCATCCTGTCTTCCGGGTGATGTCGTAGGTCACGACGAGTCGACGGCCTTTGGCTGGCTGTACGCGGTGCTTGACGCCGCGTCCCATCACACAGACGGACAGTGGCGCCGCATTGGTAAAGGCCGGCTTCCATGTCTCGCCGTCCTCGCTGATCTCGAGACAATTGTGGAACGGGACGCCGTCGACCTCAATCTCCACGACGGCTGTGGCAATGAGGTCTTCCTCGCCGTGGTCCGAGTCGACGTGCTCCACGAAGAAGTCCCCCTCCTCGTAGAGGACGATCTTGTGGCCGCACACGTGCATGGTGCAACAAAACCCCATGTTGGACAGGAGCCGCGCGATGATCGGTGCGACTTGCCATTCGTGCACTATCAGGTGTGGGTATCCGATATCCTCGCTGAGCGGGATCTCATGGCTCCGTCGCAGGGACGGATCGTGCACGGTCTCAGTGTTCTTCCCCATTGCGGATGGCCTGGAAAAAGCAAGGAGTTCCGAGAACAAGTCGGTAGACACGGGTGCGACGATGGGGGTGTGCACAACCGTGGGCCGTGGCTTGTCGGTCTTTTCGCACGGGTCGTATCGAACCAGCACGAGTCCGGGGTCTTTTGCCTTGTCAAAGTAGCCGACACCCCAGGTAGAGGGGCAGAGGGGCCACTTGATGGCATCAAAGCCTTGGAGGGAGACTGGGCTTCTGGCCTCCAGGCTGGGATATTTACGTTTTTCCGTCTCCATGGCACTTGGTGATGTGAGAAGTGTTTGGCACATTGAGGCTTTATTCGCACTGCTACGCGGGACACATGGACCCGGGATGGAAGCGTGTGCCACATGGCCACGCGGACGCGCGCATCCAGACCACGAGCACGACAATGATGTCGACCAGCGTCAGGAGCGGCTGGAAGATGCGGTAGCCCATGCGCGGCACGTCGCACAGCTCGCCGCCCTTGCAGCAGCGGACTGCCCAGAACGGCAGCACAATGACTGCGGCCAGAAGCGGCACGGCGACGAGAAACAGGGCCTCGGTGTACCAGGTGCCGAGCGGCTCGCCAGTGGCGGCCAGGAAGGGCAGCAGCGCGGCGGCGTACACCAGGTGCATAAACATGCGCGTGAGCACGTGTGCCGTCTGCCGGTCCGCGTCCGGAGTGGCGTTGTCGTTGGCGATCGGCACCCATGCCTTGCGCTCGTTCCACAGCCACGGGAAGAAGACAATCCACGTGAAGATGTAGAGGAACAGGCCGACGGCGCTCATTGCCCACGCGAACTCGCGGAACTTGATGTCGTCGCAGCGCCAGTACGCAGCCACGAAGCGCTCGTCGCGCTCCAGGTAGAACGTGTAGCCCGACACCAGGAGGAGGACGCCGATGACGATGCCAAACTGCGACAGGGCGTGCCGCTGCCGGCAGGGTCCGCTCTCGGCGCACGCACACTTGAGCTCGCAGCACGAGTGCCGGTTCTGGTAGGGAAACTCGCAGCAGCACAGGAAGGGCACCAGCGTCGGCACGCCGATGGTGGTCTCGTTCCACAGCACGTACAGGCCGCACACGGTGATCAGCAGCAGCCCAAAGAAGACCAGCGTGCCGTGCTGGCCAGTGGCGGCCAGCGCGTCGGTGCGCGTGCACGAACAGCCATAGTAGCCACTGACGCAGGTGCGCACGGCGTGCTCGGGCTCCACCAGCACCAGGTAGCCCGAGCCGCACACGACGGCGTCCGAGATGCCGGTGCCGTTGGTGGCGGGCGTCTGGTTGACCTCGATGGCGGTGCACACCGAGGCCACCGTGACCAGCTGGCCGGCCACGCATGTGTACAGCACGCGGTCGGGCGTGGTGTAGGCTGGCCAGCGCACGTCCCACGACAGGTTGTACTGGAAGCCGTCGGACGCGTAGTTGCGCGTGGCCGCCGCCTGCGCCGCCACCACGCCGTTCACCAACGCGCCGCACCCGTAGTGACTGGACGCGGTGGTGTCGTCGTGCCGGTACACGGTGAGCGAGACGTTGACGGCCACGGAGGCGTGGTCAAGGCGCAGCGACTGGTCGCCGGCGTCGACCACCAGCGGGCCCGCCTCGCCGCCCACGGCATACGACGTCGTGGCATTGTAGGTCACATTGATCACCTGCGCTGCCGCCGCCGTGGGCGCCACGGTCGGCGCCACGGTGGGCGCGGCGGTGGTCGGCAGGGCGGTGGGCGCAGCGGTCGAGGGAGCCGCCGTGGGCGCGGCCGAGGTGGGTGCGGCCGAGGGCGCTGTCGTGGCAGCGGTGGCAAGCGAGAGCGCGAGACAGACCCAGAGGATACGCATGGACAGATAAGAAGCCACTTTAATAGACGCGGGAAACCTACATACTGCCCGCTACTGGTCCATCTGATCGAATGCGGCCGGATCGACCCCCTCGATGTGGCTGGTGTCGACGGGCGGTTCCGCAGGAAGGGACGCTCCCTCGGTGGCAGTTGCCTCGGCAGGCGCGTCTCCGATGAGCTGAACCGTGGCGCCGGCGCCGAGGAGACGCGTGCGCTTCCCAATGTTGGCAAAGATGGCGGCCATCTGCTCGTCGTCGGCCTCCGTGTCCTCGATTATGGTGGGCAGGTCGCCCATGGTCTTGACCGGGGGCATCTTCAGCAGCGCCTCGCAGCCGCCGGGGAAGACCATGACCTCGTTAAAGCCCACGTCAAAGCGCAGCTTGTTCTTGTCCGTCCACTTGAGCGACAGGGTGAAGCGGACGCGGGCGACGGTGCCAGGCCCGATGGCGTTGCGGATCCCGACCTCGGTCAGCGCGTGGCGCGACAGTGCCATCTTGTTGGCCTTCTGCCCAGTGCCTGGCGCCGGGATGTCGAGGAGTGCGAGGCAGCAGCGCGACTCCTCCATCACGGGGCACACAAAGCCGATCTTCTCGAGCTCGCGCTTGGCGAACGCGACTCCGCACTTGGGGCCGTTCCACTCGATGCCAAAGTCCTCCTTGAACTTGGCCACCTTGTTCCGGTTCCATATCTTGGCCTCGTCGCGCTTGCCATTGGCCGCACGCTTGCCCGTGACGGGTCCACCGTCGGCACCTGCCGCCGCCTCGTCGCCGTCGTCCGCGCCGCCGCGTCCGCGGTTCTTGCGGCGCTCCTTGTTCTTCTCAAACTCCTCCTTGGTGGTGGCCATGCCCACGCTCATGCGGACCTCGACGCGTCCTTCCGACTCAGAGTCGGGACGCGCAGTGGGCTTGCCGCCGACGACGTCCCACAGCGGCGGGTGGGTCACAAAGCCCGGGCTTGACGAGTCGATGGGGAGCATGCGCACCAGCTCCTCGACCACGTCCGCGTCAAACTCGAGCATCTGCTCCTCAGAGTCACGGAAGTAGTGGTTGGTGATGAGCGTCAGCAGGCGGATGACGATCTCGGGCACGTAGAACGCATCGCCCTCCGAGTAGTCGCCGGGCACAGGGAACATGACCTCGTTCTTGCCCGGCTTGTACTTGACCTGCATGTTGTCCCAGTGCGAGTTCGGGTCGGGGTTTTGCTTGCGCCACTCGCGGCGCGCACGGATGGACGGCTGTGCGTTCGGGTCGGCCAGCCACTGGTTGAACTGGGAGCGGGCGCGCTCGATGCACTGGCGCACGATGGTCTCGCACGCCGTCCGCTCGCAGTTGCGCAGGACGCGGTACAGTCGGGAGAACGCGATGCACATGGGCCACGTCCGGGCGCCGCGCTCCGAAGCGAGGTGGTCGGGCGGGAACTCGAGGTCGTGAAAGGCGGGGTTGTGCGAGAGCGGGTGCCCCCGGAACGCAATCTTGCTCATGATGGTGGCGAGGTTCGGGCCCAGGTCTCCGTCCGACATGATCATGGGGTCGGTCCACAGGCCCTGGTAACGCATCTTGACGTCGACGGGGTTGCCCGCCGCGTTCTCCGACCCGATGGTGAACTCGAAGCGCGGCGCCAGGGTGGTGAACTGCTTCATCTTCCGCTCGTAGGTGGCCTTGAAGGTGATCTTGGGATCGGCGGTGATCGAGGGCTTGACGGTGGCACACCAGCGGAAGAAACCGTCACGGTCTCCCTTGGACAGGTAGCCATCGAGGATGGTCTGGAGGGCAATCCCGCCAGGCAGGCTGTTCACCAAGTCTGCCGGGTCCTTGATGAGCTCCTTCTCCGACAGGCGGATGGGCTGCCCCTTCTCGTCGACATCGACCGCCAGCATCTGGATGCCATAGTCCCTGGCAGTGGGTGTTTCCAGCGTCTCGTACTTCAGGTGTCCAGAGCTTGCCATGTTTTCACAGTGGCGGATGCAAGAGTGAGGACCGCACTTGACCCACTCGCCCGCTTGTATGCTCGGCCGCGTACATGTAAGTGTAGCACGCAGCAGGTGGTACACATGGGCACAGGTTCAGCGGCGCAGCGCCACAACCTCAGTGCAGAGGATGGGCGTCACTGACCTGATCGCGAGCCTGGAGCGCATCGCACCCGACGCCTTCTGGCCGCACTACGTGCGCACCGTGGGCGAGGACGTGGCCGCCTTTGACGGGCACGGCAAGCTGCACCAGATCCTGAACATTGGCGAGCAGACGCTGGAGACGCTCTTCCTGGTCAACTTTCGCGAGGTGATCGAGTGGATGGCACTGCCGGCGCGCGACCCGTCCGTCACCCGGCGCGGCGTCTTTGTCATGGACCACAAGGACCGCATCACGCGGCGCAAGGAGCGCGAGCACAAGTCGCGCGCCGCTGCCGCCGACGCCAAGCTCAAGCGCGCACACAGCCAGGCCGCCGAGGGCAAGCTGCCGGCCTACACCAAGTTCCCCGAGAACTTTCGCTTCCTCGACCCCCCTTCCGAGGGCATGCCCCCGCCGCCCACCAAGATCGACCGCACCAAGGCGCCGCGCTTTGACCAGAGCGCCGAGTACGACCGACTCACAGGCACCGACTGGGTCCGCTACTACGGGCCGTGGATTGACGCGCAGCCGCACGCCAAGCGCGCGCTGCTCGAGTACTTTGAGGCGTGCGTCAAGGAGTCGCTGGTGCCGCCTCCGGGCGTGGTGCTGACGTTCGACTTTGCGTTCGGGCACGCCTTCCACCTGCACCCCGACGGACGCGTCGAGCCGTGCGAGTCGGCGCCGCACGGCGAGGGCGAGCTCAACATGGTGCACTGGGTGCACCGCGTGCTGCGCGCCACACCTGCCGCACCGCCTCGCGACGTCTGGCTGTGCACCGACGACACGGACATTGTGCCGCTGGTGGCCGTGTCTGGCCTGCCCCGCGACGGCCTGCGTCTCTGGTGGCGCGTCAAGAACCGCAAGCCCGGCGAGCGCCACGTCGTGGCCGCCGACCTCGGACACCTCTACCGCGTGCTCCAGGAGCGCTACAGCATGGGCGCCGAGCAGCTGGTGTGGCTGTGCGCGCTGCACGGCCAGGACTTTGCCGAGAAGAAGAACTACACGCCCGGCATCGGACACGAGACGCAGCTGATGTACATGCTCGAGGCGTTCGCGAGCCCGAGGCCGCCACGCACCCTCCAGCAGCTAGTCGGCTACGTCCAGTGGCGCTGCAAGGAGGACGGAGGCGTACGCAAGGCCAAGGCCAGGTCGGCCGAGACGCTCGTCGTGGCGTCCTCCGACGTTCCCCTGACCGACGCCCTGCCATCGCCACCGTCCAAGGCGCAGCGCACGGTGGTCATGACATACGTGTCGTCCACGCCACCGACACTCAACCGCGCGCGCGTGCCTCCACGAGCCGACCTCGCCTCGGCGCCACTCAGTACCGAGGCGATCGACGACGCCGCCTTTCTGCTCAAGTACTGGCGCTCGGCGGCCGACGACGCGCCCTACGTCGACGAGCCACGTGCCTAGGAATACAGACCGCTTGCTGATCATACGCTCTGGGTTTAGTAGAAGAGAACGTCGAGGGGGCAGCGAACGTACGAGGCGACGATCTCTGGCACACCTTCGACTGGAAGATGGGCGGCCACGGCATCCACGATCGGAGCGCGGAAGCGTTGCCGACAGATCGTCCTTGTTTCGGGACGCAAGCAGTGCTGAAGCTTGTAGGAATTGAACGGGCTGTCGATGTTCAGTCCTTCCTCGTGTGCACGGATAAGAACTGCGGCTTGCTCCGCTGCGGGTGCCAAGGGGCGGCCGCGATCCCATAGCCCAAGAAAATCTTGGACGATTATTGCACAGTCGAAGGGTGCAGGGTGCTTGAGCCTCGCGAGGGCACAAGCGCGGTCGTACGAAGCGACCCCGTGATGACAAAGGACAGCTTCCCTGTGTTCAATGGGAGGCACGCGCCAAGCGAGTACGGGTCGCATAAGGCGGGCCTGGAATTCGTCACACTTTCCTGCCACGCACGCGTCCAGTGCGGCGCGAGGTGGCAGCATGAGTGATGTCTGCTTGCAGATGCGCAATGCCGTGTCGTAATCGTGCAGTCGCAAGGCACACTGGAGCGAGGTCAGCCTGCAGGTCCCGTAATCGAAGCAAGGGTAGTCCTCTTTGATCACGTGGTCTGGGATGGGTAGTCCGGTACAGACGTGCGATGGACTGGCCCGCATTCCATCGGGCGTGCGGAGAAGGATTGTGAACCCGAGGTTCCGAAGGGCAGCCAGCATCCCGGGCGTACGATGTGTCGCGTACGCATCCGACACTGACTCGTCCGCCTCGGTCGCCCTGTAGTAACAGCGCCATTCACACTTGGAAACTCCTTCGACGTCCTCGCTGAGCACGGCTTGGATGATCTTCCTTGCCCTCGCCTGCCGAATCCTGGCAGATCGTCTCTTCATGGGCATTCCGAGAAGTGGCGTTCTACAGGGACACTGACACGTGTCCACGTTGAATCTCAGGCACTGGGAATACAGACCACATGCTGACCATGCGTGTTGCGTTTAGTAGAGACTAGAAGAGAACGTCGAAGGGACAGCAAACGTACGAGGCGACGATTTCTGGTACACCTTCCACAGGAATACGGATGGCCACGGCGTCCACGATAGGAATGCGGAAGCGTCGTTGACAGATGCTCTGAGTTTCGGGACGGATGCCCTCTCGGATCTTGCGTTGGTCGGGCAAGTCTTCAGTGTCCATGCCGTCTTCGAGTGCACAAAATAGGAATGCAGCCTGTTCCTCGGCGGATGCTATGCATTTCTCTGCTCCAAAAGTTATCATCTCGAAGAAGCAAGAAACGATTGCAGCCTTGGAGGAAGGACTCCCTCTCTGTGCCACGACGGTGCATGCACGTTCATATGAAGCGACCCCATGGAGGCAGAGGACAGGTCGGATGGACACGAGTCGACCGTGCACCGCGAGAGCTGGCTTCAGGAATCGGGCCTGGAACTCTTCACAGCGCCCCGCTGCGCACTCCCGCAGCGCTGCATCAGATGGCAAAGGGACGCGCGGCGAGTAGTTCTTCCAGATGCGAAGCGCAGCATCGTAGTCGCGCGTGCGCAGGGCACACTCTAGGGCACCTAGCGCGCACACACTGGTCTCGCAGCTGTAGTCGGAACCGATGCAGTCCTCCTCGAGTATGTGGTCTGGAATGGGTGCGCCAAGGCAAGCGTGCGAAAGCCGCGCGCGTATGCCGTCCTCTCTCACACCCCGGACCTTCGTGAAGTCGGCAGACAGGAGGGCATCCAGCATTCCAGGCGCGCGACATTCCAAGTATGCGTCTGTCACCGCTGCGTCCGCATCGGGTCCCCACCACAACTCGCGCCTCGCAGATTTGGCAATCCACTCCACGTCCCCACGACGGACGGCG
>JACCDG011204906.1_pt1 | contig 22999 bp, 17 predicted proteins | sample 7442471 | NCBI WGS metagenome assembly JACCDG01 (sample SAMN15323444, study PRJNA562643) | freshwater metagenome | isolation source: river surface water | place: USA:Blue River Watershed | collected 2017-08-17 | reverse complement strand
AGGGCGAATCTAAACAATCTCTATAGTGCTACACTACCCTATCTAAAGATAGGGATGTCTTTCATGGCAACAGGAAATGACTGATTATGAAATAGAAATTAAAGATGAATTAAATGGCAGAGCGTATCATGGGGCATTCAGAAATATTCATGTATATTGTTTTAATAATGATGGGGTATTAATAAATTTCAATGTTAATGGAGGGTGTCAATTATATAAAAGGTATAGTTACTATAATGATGGAATTTTACAACAATTTCAAATCGGAACAAATAGCGTTGAAAAAAGGAAATATTTAGATATTTATTATAATTTTGATTATAAACGAATAAAACAAACTGAAATAAGCTTTAAAAAGGGAATACATAATATACGGCGTGAATATCCGGATTGAAAAAGGACATATCTAAACAATCTCTATAGTGCTACACTATAGAGATTGGTTCATTAACTTACAATGAGTGATGATATTGAAATACATATAAGCGGGCATTTTGATATTGATGGGGAAGATTGGCAGGAGGGTTGGACTGGTGATGATTATCGTGCACATGGATTTGAAGAAAATAAATATTTTTCTATTGCCGGTGAAACTGTAATGGATGGTATTACATATCAAACAGTTGGTGGTCGTATTGGACTTACAACTTGCTATAGAAATAACTTATTAATATTTCATTCAACTGAAAATAATAAATCATTCGAATTTAATAACGAGAGTGGTATTTATGAATATATGAGTGTAACTGCAAAAGTGAATGGAAAACACGCAAAATATTCTCATCATTTTCATTATAATGGAAATACAAAATGGATTCGCTGGTTTGATGAAGGTGATTTAATTTGGGAAAAAGAAATTAAATATTCTAATTATTATGAGAATGATGGAATACAGACGAAGAAAATTTATTTTAATGATGATGGAGCTATGATTAAATATTTAAAATATAGGGATGGTATTCCATACGAAATAGTAAAAAACCCAAATATGGATAAAAGTATATATATGGATTATGAAGAACAAATATTTCATTTTGGAAAAAATAGATCAGATGACTTTATCTTTAACCATTATATATATGAAACAAATACGGACGAAACTTACTTCCCAAACACAGACAACTCATCTAGTGTTGGAATGTCAGATGATGACGACTCTTCATCCACTGGGTCGTCGGAACCTTTTTCCTTCACAATTCCCTTTAGTGTATCATAGTAGTCTTTCACATGGGGATGTGCGCGGACACACGACGGTTCCAGGTTGTGGACATAGAGGGAGTCCAGGCTCTTCACACGGCTGAGTGCAACATAGGCCTGGCCATATTCAAAGACATCATCCCCAATGTCAATGAGCGCACAGTCCAGAGTCGCCCCCTGAATCTTGTGCGTGGTGACGGCCCAGGCAAGGGCGAGGGGGATTTGCCGGCGTGACACCGACGGTTCCAGACGAGAGGGCCACGACTGATAATCCACGACGACCGGCCCCTCTTGGCCGACAAAGAGGACGACTGGGAGGTAGGTGTAGGTGCGAGTAATACGGGTCGACACGACCTCATCTCCTATAGTGTTCTTATGGATTACACTATAGGTGTAGCCGTTTGGAGTAGGGACTTTGACCGGTTCCTCTGCTTTGGCTGGAGCAGGGGCAGGTTGCGTTGGGTTTTCCTCATCAGTAGGTGTTGGCGCAGGGGGCACGACTTTTTCACGAGAAATCACTTTTGATTCCACGGCGGTTTCCACTGGTGAGAAATCGGTAATGACGCCGCGACTTCCATTGACGAGTCCCTCGGCCACATTCACATTCTTAATGAGCATGACCTGTGCCTTTTTACAGAGGACAAGAGACCCAATGTAATTCGCCTCGGCGTCCAACTTTGCCACGGCGTCCTTGACAATCGGCTCCGTTTCAGGGAGGGCAATGACACCACGCGCCGTCTTTGTGGGGGCACACAGTGTTTTTACACTATAGGTATATTTCTCACCCTTGAGGACGGAAAGGTTGCGGCGGTTAATGTCCTCCACGACGGCGCGTTTGGTGAAGATGAGGGTCGGCTTAATGGTCCGCTTCTTCCACTCGTCGGTCATGCGTTCCTGGAGCACGGCAATGGAGCCGTCGCTGAGCCGGCCATGGCGGGCTTCTTCCAGGATACGCTGAAAGGCGCCCTCGGACTGACGAAAGATGGTATCCAACATAATGGTCTCCTCTATAGTTTTTCCCCACTGCGCGGACTGAAAGGCAAACACAGGAGTATTCTTTGGCACATTCCCCTTCTGAACTGGAGGGAGTTGAAAGAAGTCGCCGACGCAAAGGAGTTGGAGACCGCCGAAGGGTTTGAGACCACTGCGGCGGAGGCCGATGGCGATGGCCGCCAACTTGTCAAACATTTCTGCACTCATCATACTGACTTCATCTATGATGAGTACATCGGCTGAGCGCCAACGCTGTTTTAGAGGATAGTTCTTTGTAATATCCTTGATGTAGGTTTCAGTGTCCTTGTCGCCGTAGCCAATGCCGGCCCAGGAGTGAATTGTATTTACTTTCACCCCCATGTCTTCACTCAGAAGATAGGCCGCGCAACCGGTCAGGGCCGTCACATGGACCTTCTTACCGCTCATAGTCAGTGCGTTATAGATGTGTTTGAGAAGAAAGGACTTCCCAGTGCCGGCGGAACCGGTAATGAAGAGGTTATGACCTGCGACGGCTGCGTTGTAGGCACGCCGCTGCGAGGGGCTGAGCATGGATACCATATTATATTCTATAGTGCGAAGTATGAGCAAGCACTATAGGGATTGGATTATTTAGAGAATAAAAAAGGCAGTGGGCTTCAATTTTACTTAGGGGATGCTTTTGAATTTAGAGGGGGGCTTCAAGTTCGGCGTCTTCCTCTTGCTCGCCTTCGGCATCCGCCTCCACTGTGACTTTTGATTTCTTTCCTTTGTGGGCCTTGTTGTATGCGCGGGTCAGGGCCGACTTATCTTTGGAGGGTATATCGGTGGGGTTAAAGATGATTTCACGCACGCCGTCCATGTAAGTGTCACGGTCAATTCCTATAGTGTCAAGCATGGAGACTGCGTGTTTCGCATTAAACTCATCTGGCTTTTGCAAAACAAGCCGGTCCATACATGGGAGGAGGTCAAGGCGGGCTGCGCGTGTTGTATAGCGGGTATCCATCGCGATTTCTCGTAGGAGACGTCCATTTTTAGAGCGTGTGCTGTATTTTCCCAGCCAAGAGGGGAAGAGATTATAGGGAACATCGCCTTTTACGCGGTGGGCAGCGGCGACGGACATGCCTACACGATAGGGAAGTAGGGACCAGTCCTGGGTATGTTGCATTCGTTCATTGAGGACATCCCCATGTGTAATGTGCTCGGCGGCGGCCAGGACTTGTTTCAGGCTCTTTGCTGCACCAACATATCCTTCTTCAATCATGGAGGGGACCATCATGTAATCGCTCATGGCGGCGGATTCGGCAACACTATAGGGATTGTTTCTGTTGAAGACGGCATGTGCTGCGGTGAAGATGGTGTAGGTGGCGTCCTTATTGCCGTCTTTGTCGGCTGAGTTGCCGTCTTTGTCGGCTGAGTTGCCGTCTTTGTCGGCTGAGTTGCCGTCTTTGTCTGACCCCACCGCCGCAAATCGCAGGGCATTTAAAGCCGCCCGTGCGTCCCCACGCGCAGCCTCTATAATGCGGTCACGCTGGGGGGCGGCCGATTCACCCGCTGAGACACCCAGGATTCGCTTTAAGTCCGCATCAGAAAGGCGACTGAAGGCAAGGGCAGGAGAGCAAAGGCTAATGAGTGTCTTCAGTTTCTGGGGGCGTTCATTGGCTATACAAATTATAGGAATGGTGCTCTTACGGAGTATATCGGTCAAGGCAGCAACACCTCCGTGGTCTGCGAGTCCATCTATTTCATCCATGATAAGGAGAAATTGTTCTGAAAGGTGGTGCTGATTAGCGGTGGCGAGTGTTTTGAGGGCGGCGGCGGAGCGACCATCGGATGCGTTCCATTCTTGGACAGTATAGCCTTGTTGGGCGGCGAGTAGATGTGCGATTGTCGTTTTCCCCACACCAGGAGGACCTGAAAGAAAGGCCGGTTTGCCGGCCCCCTGTTCCGTCCAGAGTTTGAGCCAGCGTTTGAGGGTGCGGATATGTTCGGTATGACCGACAACTTCTTCCAGAACACGCGGTTTTGTCATTTTCATTATAGAAGAGTGGGAGTTGATATAACTAATCTGTATTAGCTATATCAATTTTATGCGGGCTTAAGTTGCTGACATAAGTTCTTGAGGGCTGCACTATAGGGTATATGCATCGCATTACACGCTGGGGCGAACTCAGGGTGAGAACTATAGGGTATATGCATCGCATTACACGCTGGGGCGAGTGTATGGGGGAATAACTTACATGGTTTGAGAAGTCCTCCTCTCAGAGCAAGAGAGTGATTCAGAATGTATGTATGAAATGCGGTTAAGATAACTCCTATAGTGTAATGTTTTGATGGGTGTAACATAAGGGTATGTGCTAATGTGTCAGGCAATGAAAAAAGCGGGGGTGTTTTTTCTGGCGCCAGGCTGAGTTGAAGAGTGCGAGACTCCAGTGCTTCATAACTTTCATCGTTCATTTGAACTGGTATGGTATAGAATTTTATATGAAGTATAGGGTATGCGTTTAGGCTTCTGCCTAATAGTAGTCATCATCAAAGTCCATTTCAGGATTCATAATCGGTCTTTGAGGGCGACGAACAGGGAGGTTCTCATTCTTGCGTGCGGCGCATTCTTGCGCACGAAGTTCCAGGAGTGAATCAAAACTTTGTGTAAGTAAGGAGATTCTTTCGTTTGCCTCTTCTTTAACAGCGGCGAGTTCCATTTTAATTTTCTTTAGTTCATTTTCCAGGGCAATCTTTTGGGAATTTACATGTTGGTATTTCATAATGAGATTTTCATTGGTCATTCCTAAATCATTGATTTTTTGTTGTAGATAACGAACATCCATTGTTTGATGAGTATAGTTCCACTGGGATATGCTCTTAGTCTGGGATAGACTCTTAGTCTGGCATAGGCTCTTCGGCACGAATTCAGGCGCATTCGGATTCATCTTTCTTATATATGCGAATGTGGAAATACACTATAGGAATTGATTAATGTATGGACAATACAATGAATCATCGCGGGTTCAATTTTTTATGTAGGTCTAAAATTTCTCTTAGGCACCCTTCCTCAGAAAAAATTGAAATATAAAATAGTAGTAGTTTTAACTAACTTTCCTATTCTTTCTTCCTTAGTATTCTAAAATGGCGTGTAAAAATTGTGGTGTTGAGGGTCATAATCGTCGGACCTGTAAGGCGGTATCTAAAACGGCGGTATCTAACGCAGTGACATCTAAACCTCCTGTGTCTAAGACTATAAAGAAAGAAAAAACAGAAAAGAATACTATGGCGGTGGAAGATATTATGTATTTCTTCCGTTCAATGAAGGGAGAAGGTCGCGAAGGAAATGACGTAAATAACAAAAAACGCGAGGCAGTGCTGAAGGCAATTCTTACGGAGGAACACTATAGGGCTGATGATACACATGGTCGTTATTGGACTTTGCTGCGTGACCGTCTATGCGCCGCCGCGGAAGAAATTTGTCCTGGGGGTGGAAAATTAGTGAAAATGGAACATAAGGGTGGTCGAGCATGGAATTACGATTATCAATTTACCTATAGTGGAGGTGCTGTGGTAAAAGTGGAATATAAATATGGGGAAAGTTCCATAGAATCACTTCCTCAGTTCTATCAGAAGGAGACGAACGCGACCTTCTTGCCTGGATTCGCAGAGGCATATTATGATTCTGTGGTAAGTAGTAATATACTTTATAGTGAAGAATCGGTAGGTGTGTCCGTTCCTGCGCGTGGAGTTTATTTGAAAGAGGTCTATAAGAATGATAGTAAAAATCCCTATTTCATACGGCTCAAGGAAAAGACAAAGACCAGTGCGGACTTTTATGAACAGTTGAAGGATGTTGCCACACCCTTTCTGAAGGAATGGCTGGGGAAGAACTATAGGAATATTGATTGTGGGCTGCTGGGGAAACTATTAAAAGAGCGACAGTCTGGAAAAGTCTATCTTCTGTGGAAGGATGGTGAATTTCATGTAGAGCGCATTGCGGATGAAGAATTTTGTGGGGAATTAAGTATTGTTGGGTTAGGGGTTAAGGGAAATACCCTTATTGTTCGTTCTGGGACAGGTGCGTATGAATTTCATATGCTTCTACGATGGAAAAATGGGATTGGTCTTTTGAAGCCGGCGTGGCAGATTAGTTTGAAGAAGGGAGAAAGTGATGCCGATTAGTGAAATCCATATAGTGGAAGAACAGTTTCCAATTCCGTCTTAGATAGACCACCGTTGCCGACAAAGTAGCGAATAAAATCCGCAGTTCGTTCATCTTCCAGACTTTCCTCCAGTTTTTCATAGGCCGCAGCAGTTGGCATGTGAATGACATTTACATGATTCTCCGCATAATAGGCAGGTAAGTCAATATATGTATAATCAAACTTATATACATTTCCATATCCACGATTAATAAGAAGAGCGGGACCAGAGGATGGTTCCTTATGAAACCCTTTGATGTATTGTTTCTTTTCCCCTTTTTTATCCTTAATGTTATTAAGAACAAGATTGTGGTTTTTTCCGATATTTGAACTATAGAGAAGTGGATATGTGTCTGGTTGGGTGGAGTCATCTGTGAGTTTGTCCTTATGTTGATTCCAGACCACGGTTCCTGTTTTTACGGAGCCGCCGGCCGCGGAAATCGTGGTTGTGCCGACGGTAAGTTTTTTGAGTTCTTTCCAATGTGGGCTGAGGTAATGTTGGCCGTCCTCGGATGGTTTATAGAAGAAGGCATGTGTCGCGGATGTATCTTTAATAAGACGCAATACAAGAAGCATAGTATCCTGTGCCGTGTCGGTCCATGGAATATCTTTTAGTGTTTCCAGATGTAAAACGGTTGTATGTTCGTATATGTAGGCCCGCATTGGTTCATAGTATGTTGAATTATAGAGACTTGTTGGAAGAATGAAGGCCAAGACACCTCCAACAGCAAGATGTTTCGTTAAGCACTGATAAATAAATTCCACGTAAATATTTGGACGACCAGTCATACATGCCGGATTTTTTGTCGTGCTAACAAAATAAGGTGGATTTCCTATAATGAGTTCTGGGAGCGAATCAGGGGGCGAACTATAGGAAAGAAAGTCGGCATTAATGAATGATGTCCGCGCACTTGTGCGAAGCTTCGCGAAAATAGTGGAGTTTTTTTCAATTGCCGTAATATGCGCATCAGGATAATGGCGGAGGGCGTCATTCACGAATTCTCCTGAACCACACGAAGGTTCAAGAATATGTGTCGGTCTAAGTTCTAAAGGTCCAAGAACTTCAAATAGACGGTCTCTCGCAGCGCGAGGAGTAAAGTAAATACCTTCTGCTTGTCGTGTAGTGAGGGGAATCGCATCATGAAGGGCAACACTCTCTTTTGAGTATTGGGGACTCTCAGATGCATTCATTGTATTCATTTCCTATAGTGTAACATTATAGGAAATGGTTTAGGGTCTCAATTTTATTGAGATATGTATGTATGTCTATTTCAACCCGCGGACGGCCAGCACGCGATTTACAAAGGCGCTCACTGGGTGATGGAACTCCAGAAGCGTATAGAGGGGCACCGCCCCCTCATGGCCGGCGACACAATATGTCCAATGGGCGGGAAGGAGGAGCGCATTTCCTGGACGCAGGATAATGTCCATATAGTCAATGTGACCGAGCAGAGGAGTGTCGTCGTATGTGAATGTGCTCAAATGTCGCCCCTGCCAGTCTGCGGGCATGTAGGGCTCCGCTTGTTCATGCATAATACTGACGGAGAGGGCGCCATCTGTCGCAATGAGTAGGGTTGTTGCTGCGGTGGTTTTATGGAGACCACGCGGGCCGGTATAGGAATAGACGGCGGCCCTATAGAATGAACCAAAAGTAGTGGATGATTTAAAGACCGGTAAGACGGTATGGATGGCCCAGAGGGCAACTCCTGCCGTTTCGGCGAGTGCGGCGGCGTCGTCTTCGCCGATTTCTGGGAGATTGAGTTCCGTGGTGAGGAAACGAGTAAGAGGCCACATGCCTTCCACGATGTAGCCGGCTAAGGGAGCACGGGCTCGAACCGTCGCCTCCGTCCATAAGCCGGTAGGACCAATACATTCACTTATGACACATGGGACGCGTTCATGTTGTTGTGCCAGCCCCTCTTCCAGGGTTTCCACCTGATTAATACGGAATTCATGAATGGCCCGTTTATAGAAAAAGAGGGCAATAAGGGCGGCGAGACCAAGGATTAGCACTATAGGAATGAGGATGGAAGAGGGTTCGGTGGCGGCCAACTCATTTATGAGTGGTGGCGGTGGTGACACGCTCATTTTTTCAATGACAGTTTGTATAGTGTCAGCAGTTTCTGACATTCCTATAGTGCATTGTCCGCGGGGTTTGCTTCTGGTGAAACGCAGAGGGTCGCGAGTCGGTCTCTACAGAGTTTCACATAATCGGCGTTTAGTTCAATACCTACATAGGGGAGTCCCAGGCGCTGCGCTGCAACACATTCACTGCCTGAACCGGCGAAAGGCACAAGGACGAGCCCCTCGGTTGGTCCCTGTGAGCATGACTTGAGGAGTCGCTCGCATAAGGCAATAGGCTTCTGTGTGGGATGGTCAACACGCTCTTTTGCGCCTGCCCCACCGGCCAGAGCAGGAATCTTAATGACGTCACGAGGAAGGGCACCCGCGGGATGTGCATTATAGGTAGTGGCCTTCTCTCCTTTAGAGAAACGACCCTTGGTGGCCGCGCGCTCTTTGCCGGCGGCGCCATTGAGAAAGCCCTCTGTATATGGCTCACGGACGGCATCGCGGTGAAACACCTTATCTTCTTTCCAGAGGACGAGAATGCTTTCATGGGAGCGTTGCCAGAAGTTGAGTGAGGCGACATTCTTATTGGTGTAGTGCCAGATGAGCCAGCGACGATTTACACTATAGGGAATGCGGGCGAGGATGAGCGCAAGGATTTCACTGAATCCGAAGATGAAGAGTGTGCCGTTTGGTTTGAGGATACGGAGGCACTCGGTGAGCCAGCGGTCGGTCCAGGCGAGGTAGGTGTCCATGGGCTGTTTGTCGCTGTCATTGCCGAAGTCCTTGCCGATGTTGTATGGGGGGTCGGCAAGGATGATTTGGGCGGTGGCGTCGGCCAGCGTGGGAAGAATGGCGAGGGTGTCGCCGTGGAGAATTTCTTGGCGAAGGGGAGGGGTGGGAGTGGGCTGCTCTGTAGGGATTAATTCTTTCTTGGCCTCTTGTTCTTGGCTTCTCAGTAATTCCACAAGTTCGGCCTTATTTTTCGCAGTAGCACCCTTAATGCCGGCATCTTTCGCAAGGCGGACGAGTTCCGCTTTTGATTTTTTCACGAGGTCCATCATTCGCGTCGGTTCTAATAAAATGGAAAAAGTTCCAGTCTCAATTTTAAACTTAGTGCTTGCGGGCAAGAAGTTTAGACAACTCACTATAGGTATAGGCACGTTCGCGCGGGGATGTGGCCGAGGCGACAACATAGGTGCGGTAGGCCTCCGTTAAATAGAAGTTCATCCAGAGTTGTGAGGACATGGAGAATGTGACTGTCATGTAGGACCCATTCACCACATTTGTCTTCCATCCTATAATGCTGTCCTTCTTCTTTCCCTTGGCACCGAGAGCGGGTGTCCATGTATATGTTTCAGGGTTGAGGGCGGGACAAGAACTGGGAATCAGATACCAGTCGTAGGTATAAGTTGTAGGTGCCTCAGTTCTCACTATAATGGAATAGTAGTCATAGTTCTTACGAGCATTGATTTCGGCACATATTGCGGCGGGGTCTGACGGGTCTTTTTCGGAACATAGGGATGTTAGACGGTAGGAACTAATTTTGAATTGGCGACCATCTTTTTCATAGGTGGCGGACTTATTACTGATTGCGCCGAGAGAACATACGATGTCGGCGCCGGATTTATGGCCGCCGTCACTTTTGGATGATACGGCGCAGCCGCTGGCGTTAAATATTTCGGCATTGAGATTTTCCCAGATGCTTTCTTTAATAGGTGTCTCATTTACAAGATGAAATCCCTGAACGGTGCGTCCAAAAGCGCTGCTAAATGTGGAGCAGTAAGCAGCCAGAGGGTCCATTTCTGTGGTGCTACATTTTTCGCTGAAGAGTTGAACGAGGTTATCCAGGGGGTCGGATTCTTTGGGAATAGGCTCAGGGTTTTTCACTATAGGGATTGATTCTTTGATGGTTTCTTGATTTAATTGAGTTTCCACTTTCGGTTCAGGCTTGGTCTTCGGTTCGGTGTCGGCATTACTAACATTCTGTTCCATTTTACAAGTCCGTTTATTATGCCCTTCTTTCTTACAGTGGCTACACGGCATTTTATTAGATGTGTTACAAGTCTTGATGGAACATATCTAATTCAATTTTTTTTCTATTTCTTTCCCAATTTCCGTGTATTACAAGCAATACAAGGACGGAAGAGGTCAGGAATAAAAACATTGGCAAGAATTTTTTTCTTTTGGCTGGGGGAGAGACGACGACGGGTAGAGGCAAGTACACGGCCATTTGCCATCTTCTTCACATTTATAAAGCCTTTTCCATTGCTAATACTCACGGTTTTTTCCGTGGCGATTTGCTTCCCATTCACTATAGAGGAGTTGTATTGGGTGCTGTGATATGTGGTAGCGGCAGCAGGCTTCTTTTTGGTGCTGCGACGGTGGCTCTTTAGGTGGGGCATTGCTGGATTCCTATTTAGACCCATGAACATTTAATTCTGGCATCAAATCGCCCCGTAGGGGCGATATACCAGGACAAAAAGGTTCATGGCTCGCGACTGGTGCCCATTTTCAATGTTCACCGGTCTAAATATTAAAAAATTAAACAGCCGGCGCAGGTGGGCTCCCCCCACGCCGCCGGCGACGCTTCATTGTTTTTCGCACGCTCGCGAGTGAAGCGACGGCCCGTGGCGGTCTCTGCGCCGGCGGAACGACCTCCACTTCTTCGCCATCGGCCAGACGACTAAAGACGGTGTTATGCGGCGGTGGAATAAACATAGTAAAAAAGGCCTCGCATTGGCTGGCGAAAGTCTGCACTGCCTCCTCTGAAATGCCTTCCAGGGCGGTAGCCGCCGCAGCAGAAAGATGGGCAAAATCCGCATGAAAGGCCACGCAATCACTTCTATAGTGCTTCACAAAGGACTCGCCCGCGAAACCCAACAGTGTATCGACATCTCCAAGGATTTCATCATTCATTGCTGTGGCAATAAGACCATAATAAAATCCCTGTAGCACTTGATGTTGGACTACACTATAGGTATTAGTATTAGGTTTGATTTGTTGGAGATAGGCAAGGAACGGTGCTGATGACATGGGATGTATATATCTCCCTACTTCTTCTTTTTGTTTGGCGGCACGGTTTAGATTGGTTTCTGAAAAATTGACATCGCACATCGGATGTTTGACATCAGACATTGGACATTGGGTCGGCACAACTTTCAACATCAGGAAACATGGCCGACGCAAAAGACATTGAAATCCAGATGTATACATACAACATGCCGCCTCTCGCCATTTCACGGAGTGTAGTTATTTGTATTGCGGGAACATTGGTCAATTGTGGAATTATAAAGAAATACCATAAAAATGGAGTTCTTTATAAAATGAGGTCATATCCGAAAAAGGGAAGAGGAGATTACTTATGGGAATCGAATGGGATTCATATCTAAACGCTTCGCTTAGAACGACCTAACTCGGTCTAAACACGTGGTAAATTGGTTGATGATGGATTTTTTCCATTGACATATTCCCATTTAGAGGAGGCGCAACCGGTGGTTTCCTTATACTTATCCTGTTTGGTGGGACGGAACCAAAGAGGACCGCCGGCGTAGTTCAGCATTTCATGCTGACCCAGGGTTCGCGACTGCGAACCGTCGCAGGCCAGCTCCACCTCCATACATGGGTTCGCGCCGATGCTCTGGAGGACGGGTGGGTCGGCCATGTGTTCGGCCATTGCCGACAGTTTTAGCCGTGGGTTGGGAACATAGAACCCCATGTTCTGAATGGCGGGACCAGGAGTGTAGGTGTCGAACACATCACGCTCCAGGGGTCGGCCCAGACGGAGCAGCTGGTTCTCTGCGTCAATCGCATTATAGTAGCGAGTCGGTGGGTAGAATTCACCGCCAAAAGGATATACAGTGTCCTTGGGAGGGGCCTGGACCGTCTCCTCGGCCGCACCACTGTTGCGATACTCCAGGGAAATACGAGCCCAAGGCCGTGGGTCCATCGGAAGCATCGTCCCAGGAGCATGCCCATCTGCCTCCATAGGCACAGTATGCTTCTTATAGATGAGAGTAGGGTCCCAATGACTGGTAGGGCATGGGCTGAAAATCTGCGGATTATCCAGGATTTTTTGTGTATGAAATGGATAGGCGGCAGCCATTGCGCTCTTTCTACAACTGCGCATTAGAAAAAGAAATAGTTGTTTTTATTACACAACAAACATAATATCAGAATAATCCCTATAGTTCTACACTATAGGAATTAGTTATTTAATTTCTTATATAAATTACTCCTAAACTCATTTGCGGGCACTTATCTGACTACACAGACCCATTCACATTCTGAATCTGGACCGTGCGGCGTTCAGTGATGACCGCAGTAGCAGTCCATTCACTATCGATACTATCCACGGCCACGCCCCCCTCATCTACCCACTGGAATGTCAGTTTATCCAGACGGGCGAGAGGTGGGCTGAACTTAACGGAGTTCTGGACCATGGTCGTGCAATTAGAATTGAAGTCGTTCAAGAGCAGTTTTCCATAATATTTATTCGTCTGACCAGTAGTCACCGTATTAGGAGAATCCAACTCCTCTTCTATAGTGTCCAGCCGATTCATGTCCTCTTCCTGGTTCAACTGTAAGTAGATATAGTCCGCCAAGATGCGATATCCATTTTGACTACGCTGGTAAAGAGCATAGGGTGTATCCACTTTATTATAGCCCAAGTTGTAGCCGAGTCCCCAGTTGTCTTTCAGCGGTTTAAAGGCATCAGGAAGGGCCGATAGCCAAGGAATGCGGAATGAGAGCGCATCTGTGAAGTTCTGACGCTGTGCCGCGGAGGCGGGTATAATGTAGCGCAAGTCCGTCCCAATAAATGTGCTTAACTGTTGTAGCGCACCATCGTCTATCGTATTAATTACATCGCTCGTTGATGTATAAATACGGTATAGCGTGGAATATGTGCTAATGAATCCCCCATAATTTGATGTGCTATAGTTGGAGCCCAGGAAACCAGCAGATGGCACGGCCCCCCAGCCACGACCTGTCGTTGCGATATATTGATTCTCAAAGTTCGTTAAACATGCCGCATAGTCAGGGTCAAAGAGAGTTGGACTCGTCTTATAGACCTGAATCTCGTTACTCACATCCACGAAAGTAGCATAGCCGAAATCATAGAGATTTGTGCATGAGAATCGCATTAAACATTCACCTGATTCCGTTGGTGAGTAACCGCGCACTGTTATATATTGATAAGCAGACCCACTACTCGGCTGAAGGGGAACATCAAACACATAACTATTAAACACATAACCCCTATAGTTCACATCGGCCACGGAGAAGTTACCGAAACGTTCCAGACCCCATTGCCCACTCACGTCTGCCTCATATGCCGCCTTATTCGGATAATAGAAGAGATTGGTATGGAGGTATTCGCCTGGAACGAGACCAGTAGTATCCACTATAGGATTGACACTTACGCCACTCTGTGTAAGGGCAATCTTCTGGTATGGATAGAAAATCTGCCATTCTGAGTCAATACGGAAGTTGAGGTCAAGCGCATTATTACGATTCCCCCAAAGTGCGAAAGGAAGTCGGTCAGTGACACACCAGAAACCGGCGGCGTAACCACCTGCGACGCCGACCACTGTAAGCGCACCAGAAGAATCTATAAACTGTGTAGCCAATGGCTCCACGGTGAGTTGTGTTCCAGCACCGGCCAATGCGCGAACCTGGAAAAGACGGTTCTGATAACCAGTTTCTGTGCTATAAAATATAATATCATCAATTACTAATACAGGGTCCTCAAATGCCTGTGCCCCCAGGTCATTAATCATAATACCACTATAAGTCAGCGGCGCACCCGTTTGAGGGACCAGTGTAAATCCACTCACATCCGTAAAACTGGTGCGATAATAATAGATGGTCGTCCCTTTACCTGATGCGGAATCCACTTCCAGTGCGTAGAAATGAGTGCCTCCACTTGGGTCCTGGTCATGTAACCATCGTTTTCCTATAGTGCTTGCGGAGGAAACCGTCCAGAGACCAGTTGCCACAGTATAACGATAGAGGAGACTCTGGTCAGTTCCAGGGTCATGAACACTATAGAGAATGTCACCATCATTATTCATTGTGAAACTGTTGAAAATCGGAGAAGCAAAAGAGATATCAAGAGTGGAGGCAGGTGTGTAGGTAGAAAGGATATTTGTAGTGGGGTCAAAACGCTTGAAGAATACCGCGGTGCCGCCGCCACTGGGCTTCCAGCCCATAAATACATATTCATTCGTAGTGCTGGAAGCAGCAACAAGAGCAACTCCTGTAGCGAAAGTATCAAAGATTGTGCTCTCGGCAAGTGTATAGAGGAGGTCCCCTGCGCTTACACTATAGGAGGTGCTGTTTTGATTGAAGGAGTAAATGTAGAAGTCGGTGGCCTGGAACATTACTGTTGCGGCACATCGCATGTAGGCCGCGCTTGGTTGGAGTGGAGTGTTCCAGGCGTAGATTCCTGATGCGTCGGTGAAAGGGTCGTTTTGGCGCTGGGTATGTATAACGGATGTGCCGATAGGCATACTTTGCGCATAGGCGGATTGACTGACTGTAATACCGGTCACCGTTGGACCATGAATACCATTAGATATGTCAGTAAGGTTGAGGAAGTCCCATTCTGTTTGGGAGAGACTTGTAATAGGGGTGCTTGCGTAAGCCAATGCTCGCTTGGGAATTGTTTGAGGAGATTCCGTCGCTGTATCCATGTATGTGAAACCGGTACTGATTTGACTGTAGAAGGGATATGGGACAATAGACCCACTGAGCGCCTTGAAAGTGGTTGGTCTATAGTTGGAGTCCAAGAAAATAGCACTATAGAGATTGGCTGGATTATTTGTTATGGTGCCTTCCACTTGTGTATAGCCCTGGAGTGTGCTGGGTCTGATTGGGGGCTGAAATGTGAGGTCAGTCTTGTATTCATAGTATGTTCCACCTTTAGTGTCAAAACCACTATTCTGAATGTCGCCGGCAAAGGTAATGTCGTAATTGGTCGTGCGTGGTTCATAGGCAACACGGGCGCTGTTGGAAAGGATGGCAACGGCGGTGGAAAGAGTCCAGACCGTGTATGGAATGTCATTAATGTCGGCGGTTTGGAAAATACCAATGTATTTGGCCTCTGTATTGGGGTCGTCGCCGGCGTTGGATGTATAGATGGCGCTGCGGACCTGAAGGCTATCAATGTTCCAGAGACCGGATTTGGGGGCGAAGGTGAAACCGGTGGTGCCGAAGTTGAGATTCAGATGACCACTGGAATCATATTGGAAACCAGGAATAGGACCATTGGTGCTTGTAGATGTATATGGCTTCTGGGCTGGTCCATTTGTAATAAGGCTTGTTACATTGGAATAGAGACCACTCTGAATTGTGTAGGCCGGCTGTGAAATATAGGTGGGAGAATAATAATGGACGATTTTGTCCTGACGCTTCGGCACCGCCTTTGGTGTATAGGCAAATGCCGCGGCGGGTGTATAGACTGCATTAGAGGAACCACTATAGAAGTAGGACCCATTTTCCGTATTATAGGGGGAATTACTTTGGAAAATGTAGCGATTAATGGGGTCAAACCCAATAATGGATTTGAGTGGGTCCGATTGGAAGGTATAAGTGGATACATAGGGATTATAAGGGACATAGTCCAAGTAGTCATTACTCACACCACTCACATCATAGCCAATGGGGGTGGCGGAAATGTCCACTTCAAAACTGGCCGCAGTGAGGTCTGGATTTATACCCCAGAGAGTGCTTTTATTTGGAAGTGCAAGCGCATCGTAGTCATAAACGGAGGCGTAGTTATAATTACTCAAATAGACCGATGAAATGTCAATCGCATCTGTCAGTGGATTCATACCCGCTATAGTGTTTTCCATGGTGATTGTATTGGAACTGGCGTCGGCTGAAAACCAGGGGAAAATTTTCGTAAAAATGGAGCCACTATCAACGGAATCTGAACGACAGGAGACATAGTATGTCTGTCCTGGATATGCGTTGAATTGAATGGTCCCGCTTGTATCCGTTGTATTAATTACAGTGCTATATTTGAAATTCACCGGGTCCTCTGAGCGGAAGTTCGTATAAGCGGCCACGAGACCACCAAAGGCAGTGCTCATGTATAGGTCGGCCTGGAAACCGGCGCGGTCAGTGTAAAGGAATGTGCGAAATGTGTTTGGTGCTGCGGCAAGTGTTGTCCCACTTTGGTCAGTATAAATTTCCGTTGTGAGATTCAGTGGATAGCGATATGCCTTTGATGGGTCCGAGCCGCTCACATCTGGTGTGGTGAATTTATAGAATAGACCATTCCATGGAGGATTCGTGCCGAAGCTGGTTCCCTGTAGGAAAACGGCGTTAGAATAATAGCCCTTGGAAGTTGTATAATCCGTTAGCCATCTATCAGAGTTTGACGAAGACCAAGAAGGAATGTTAGACAAATAATTTGAAAGTAAATTGTCATACGCGTAAGTATATAATGGGCCAGCACTATAGGAATGTGCGGAGACATCGTATGTATAGGCTTCCTGGAAATATTTATTAATTGTTGTATCATAATTTGCCTGGTTATACGCGGGGTAGCGGTATTGTAAGGGACGAGGCAATGTCTCCACCTGTAGTGTTTGACGGACTGGGCTATGGAATTTGAAGGTGGTGTATGTGCCTGCTTCTATGGGGACCACACAATCCACTTTCTTGCTAATGGAATTCGGCTGAAAGTAGTAAGTTGGCGATGCGCCTGATACATCAATAACCGTCGCGGTTTCATCAATCGTTGCGAGGTCTACACTATAGGGATGATTCATATCTCCGCGGGCGGCATTGGATAGATTTTCCATATAGACATTGGACAAATCCAGATTACTGAGATATGGCCAACGAATAAATGGTTCTTCTTGAATGGGTCCGAGAATGTTTGTGTAGATGGTGGAGACACCTGCTGCCGCGGCCTGGGCCGGTGTTTGCGGAATACCGAAGGCGGCAAGCCCATTGCGGAGTTTAATCGTGTTATCCAGAGCGGCATAGTAACCACGTGAGTAAGTGCTATAGGGAACGGCAAAGTTGTCGGCATAGGTCACCTGCGTGTAGTTATACATATCGGCCAAGATATAGTCTAAGAATTTATTGTTTCCCTTCAGTGTGGAATATTGCGCTGCGGTAATACCTGCGTTTGAAAGGAGATTTACATAAAATTCATTTGCCTTATTGGTAAGAAGTGTATATAATGAGCGGTTCAATGAACCGGCTGCGATTGTAACAGTGGAGTCCTGACCATTTACAGTCATGGAGTAGGCGTTAATAAGGGAGTAACGGAAGGTATGAGCTAAGCGGTAGGCGTCAAGAGCAGCGCGATTTGCCACATCGTCCGCCACGGCATAGATGACAGGGTCCACCACGGATATACCGCCAATGTTGAGACCCTGAAAGCCGAAGACACAGCGCTGGTAGACACCAGAAATGTCAGTGATGATGGGGTCAACGCCAATCCCTATAGTGAGATTCACGGGGGTACCACTATAGGATTCATCTGTGAGTAACTCCTTAAGAACTGGGTAGTAATAGGCCAAGTATATTTGCTGGTCGGTCAGATTCTGGCCAAGGTTGGCGCTTGTTCCTGCCCAGAAGCTGGTAAGAATTGTGTTACTTGTTGGATTCTGTATGAACGAGTTAGTGCGGTTATCGTAGAAGTTGGAGCCAGGTTGGTTGAAATTGAGGTAAAAATTACGGGTTGCACTAAAGAGGTCATAGAATCGGTTGTAGGCTCCCTCATAGTCAAAGAAGTTATCGGTTGCGTAATCATAGAAGAGGGGAGTGCGATTGAGCTGGGTTTCCAATTCCGCCTTGAGGCCGGTTATATTGTAGGAGCCTTGACGAAGAGTCGTTGTGAAAGTGGACCGGTCAAACTCCTGAATGTCAATGGTGGTGTTATTTTTGGAGGGGCGGAAGTAATAGAGACGGTTCAGGAAGTTGATTTGGGCGAAGTTGAGGGCAGTAATATTACGATACACACGCGGCAATCGGGTAGAAAAGAATGTGGGCTGCGCGTATAAGGGCAGGTAGCGTTTCTTACTGTCAATTAATATAGGGTTATTATCCACTTCGCGGACCTCGGCGGCGGTTTTACCGTATTGGGGCAGTGCTTTCACTGTATCGCTCTCGGCAAATGCCTCGTCAATGGCGGAATAGCCTGTGCGTCGGCCAATGCGATTGCGACCGTAGCGGAGTTGTTGTTTTGACTGGGGGAAGGCGGGGCCGGCGGCGGTCATGTAGCGGATGGCCTGGGCGAAGGCGCGGAAGTCTGGCCGATTCATGGCGTCGAAAATATTAGCCAGGCCTTCATCCTGCTCCTCGTCCTCCAACTCCTCCTCTTCGGCGGCCAGGCGTTCATCTTCAGCTTCATCCAATGTTTCTGGACCTGTATCAAGACCTACATCCTCTTCTTTTTCAAACTCGGATTCCGCCTCATCATCATCCAGATACGGCCTATAATAGTTATCAGCCATTCTAATCTAAAGGGCCGAAAGTTTTTAGACCCTTGTGCCCTCAGCGACTTCCTAATTGAAAAATGCTATGTGCGTATATCCATAAACAATCCCTATAGTTTAGAACTATAGGGATTGTTTCTTGTAATGACAACTATTGACGGACGATGGATGACTGTTATGGACGGCATACTCACAGCGGAGGAATGTCGCCACTTTATTAGCTTACTGGATAAGCCCGAGGAACTCCAGGCGGTCGACCGTGGGTTCGCGAATTATGACCGCAATATGCTGGTATCGGCGGAATGGGCGGCGAAGATTTATGAGCGGATTAAGGGGGCTTTGCCCGCGGACATTGTTGGTGGAAATGTGGGAGGGCTTAAAGGAATGACGGAGGCAGCAGGGGACTTAAAGACCGTTGTGTATCTCAACGACCATTTCCGCTTCTCCAAGTATCATCCAGGACAGAGTTTTCACATTCACCGTGACGGATTCAATGCGGACGAAGCGGGCGGGCGGTCCTTTATGACCGTCAATATTTTCCTAAACTCGGACTTCTTGGGTGGTGAGACGGCATTCTATGATGGGCAGCGCGAGGTGCTGCGGGCTGTGCCGGCGCCTGGCCGTGGGGCAATCTTTGATGGGCAAATCTACCACGCCGGCCTGGAAGTCCGTGAGGGTTATAAGTATCTCCTGCGAACGGACCTGATGCTGCGCTTTTTACGAGAGTAATGGAGACGAATATGAATAATAGAAACAATCCCTATAGTGCTACACTATAGTGATTATTTATGGTTATTTCCTTTTACTTATTTATAATGTTAAAAGATTACGAAGTATGTCATAATTCGCGTAGAGTGTTTCAATTGTGCCGTCCTGGCCTTTGAGTGTTGATTCCTGTATTTCCATCGTGCTCATGAGGGCATGTGTTGTCGCTAAATGAAACATGTGGATTTGTTCGTAGTTGAGACCGGCATAAGTCTGACCACCGATTTCAATCGGTTCAATTGCCTCTGGAATCTGGACGGCGACTTCCTCCGCAATGAAACCGACTTCCTTTTCCATTTCTTCATTTTTAGTTAAATCAATATTGAGCAGTTTGGCCACTTTATCATTATGAATGTTATAAATCTTTTCAGGCGCGATATCACGGGCAACCATGGAATTTTTCACACCCTGAACATAAGTATTACGCCGTTCAATAGCTACTTGATTTACATATTTCATTGCCTTATCTTTATAACAGAACTCCTTTGGTTTTGTCGCATCTACTTTCTCCATAAAGTAGTCCATGGGATTCACTATAGGGATTTCAGTTTTGAGTCTGCTATCTGAGGGTGTAATCCATGACCCGCCACCGAGTTTCAGAGGGTTTGCGCTATTGACAAATGTGGAGCCATTTACATAGAGCGCAACGGAAGAAGTAAAAGTTGTTGGACCGCCAACAACAGAAGGGTCAATATTAATAGCAACACCCATTGGTGGATTAATGAAAAGGGTATTATTAATTGTCATGCTTGTGCTGTGAGTAATTGTGCTAAACGCAAAGCGGGTGGCCTGTGTGAAAATGGTGTTGGTGCTGCGAAGGTAGGGATTCACGCCGTCGTAGAATTCAAGACCGGCGACTTGGAGACGCGGAACAGTGTCGTAGCCGTAGGCGATGGCGGTGGTGCCTGCTGTGCCAAAGGGGACACCGGTTGCGTTAAGCCAATTGCGCCCATTGACGGAATATTTAATACGGTTATTTTGTGTAGTGTCAGTGCCGCCGGCAATCCAATCATCGCCGTCATAGGTGACCGTCTGTCCTGCGCTGTCAAATGCGGTTCCTGAGGAATTGGACCAGAGTGAGCCATCATAGGAATATTTTATACGATTATTCTGTGTTGCGTCTGAACCGGTGGCCATAAAGATTTGACCGCTCCAGACAACATCTGTGCCGAAGCCGGTGAAGGCCGTCGTCCCTGAACTGTCGGTCCAGTTTAGTCCATCGGCGCTCCATTTAATACGGGCGTTCTGAGTGGTAGCGGACCCCACTGCGACCCAGATACGCCCATTCCAGGCGAGGGCGGAGCCAGAGCCGTCAAAGGAGCCAGACGCCGCATTTGTCCAATTACTCGCATCATAGGAATATTGTATGGAGTGAGCCGATGTATTACTGTCTCCCACTGCGACCCAGAGTCGTCCATTCCAGGCCACATCATAACCATAATTGCTAAAACCACCTGAGACCGCGTTGGTCCAAGAATATCCGTCTGTGCTTGTCTTAATTGTGTTTGTGCCTGAGCCAGCGCCCACGGCGACCCAGCGCTGACCGTTCCAGGCGGCAGCGTGTCCCTCCGCGGCAAAAGGGTTCGTTACACCTGAAGCGGACCACGATTTCCCATCAGCACTCACTTCTATAGTTTGACCCCCTGTGTCGGCCCCAAGGGCGAGCCATTGGCGACCGTTCCAGCCAAGACCATAAGTCGCAGTTGTAAAACCACCTGCCGTTGCTTTTGTCCATGCAATACCATTCTCGGACCAGGCGAGTGTGGTTGTCGTATCACCAGAATTAATCCCACCGCCAGCCACACGTAGGCGTGTCCCAGAAACATCCGTTATTTTCACATTTCCATTAATCTCCAATTTGAAAGTCGTCCCATATGTGGAAGGCCCTACAAAGGCAGTAGAGGCATATAGATTCTTGGTAGAAAGAAAAGAACTCACTGTAGTCTGATTTACAGCATAGTCAAGAGTACCACCTGAACCAACCTGTGAGCCAGCATAATAGAGATTTCCGCTTTGGATGTAGAGGGGGGAGAAAATATTGGATGTATTGTTATAAACATTGAATGTTGAACCATATAGAGTCGCCGTGCTGACAAGAACCGCTTCCAGGGCGGATGATTCAGTGACCGAAGCTGTTACAAACATAGAACCAGAAACATCCCATGTTTTATCCACCGCGCCCATTTTCCCAATCGCAATAGAACTCGTATATGCCCCACCACTATGAACGATGAGCGTGGAAAGAGCACTGGATGCCGCATAGAAATTGGAGCCGAAGACCCCTGCCGAGGGGAGGACTAAGGACCCCACGCTAATGTTGGAAGCACCATAGAAATTATCTTTTATAGACACATCGCCATAGACTACGGCTGAGCCAAGGGTGCTAAATGCGCCTTCAACAAGAGTATTTCCTATAATGCGAGCCGATGAATCCTCTGATAAAAGACTTCCTAAGACAGTGCTATAATTACCGCCCACGGTTGTAAGCGCCGACCCACATATATCCATAACGCCGACCCCAGTAAAGTTAGATGTAGTAATTGCGGTTGCTTTTAAGGAAGAAGCATAGGCGACATTTGTGGAAAGGGAGCCGGTAGAAAAATACGAAAGGACGGAGCCAGGGTCAGGACCTGTTGTGTAAGCACTATAGAGATTGGTTGCTTGGAAGGTTGTGGCGAGGGTGCTGGTGAAATCGGCGGTCAGCTGAGGCGGCGCGGTGAAGGAGCGGAGGTCGGCCAGGGAGACCGTGGGAAGGAGAGTGAGAGAAGAGAGGGCGGTGGCTGTGTAGGTGCTAATAGTGTTAATACGCTCCTCATTTGGTCGCAAGGCGGAGGGGGGGATGCGTTGGATGAGGGGGCCATTTAGGAGGGAATATGTGCGTGGTTGAAGGGGGGCTACGGCCACGGAACCGCCGGCGGTCGTGATTTGGACGGAACTAATAATGACGGTGCTGAGGGTGCGGGCGTAGTAGGCGTTGAGGATAGTGCTGACAGTGATTGGCGTGGCCGCTGACGCCTGTCCTGCTGCGTCCTTCACAGTAAGTTCATATCCTATAGTGCTCGCATAAGGGAGTAAGACAACGGGACCGGCAGCTCCAGCTGCTGTGAAATCTGCCGCTGTAACAAGAATGCCTGGACTTGAGGCATATATGTTATACGACATCCTACATGGGTATTTGGATTTTTTTTAGGTAGGGGAGGGGAGGACATGGGGTCCTGGACATTTTTATACACTATAGGGATTATTGATTATTTAACATTGGGATTTAACATTGGGATTTAACATTGGGATTTATATAAGTCGGCCCTACGGGCCTCCTTCGCTCGCGCCTTCGGCGCTCGCTCAGGCGATTTT
>JACCDG010837963.1_pt1 | contig 22999 bp, 21 predicted proteins | sample 7442471 | NCBI WGS metagenome assembly JACCDG01 (sample SAMN15323444, study PRJNA562643) | freshwater metagenome | isolation source: river surface water | place: USA:Blue River Watershed | collected 2017-08-17 | reverse complement strand
CCCATGATTCCGGCCCTGTTCATGTGGCAGCTGCTTTTGGAACGCCAACTGTTTGTATTTTCTTAAGAAATCAACCAGGTATTAATCCGACACGATGGAAACCGCTTGGAGCCAATTCAATAACGGTTGTTCCCCAAGATGCCAAAGCCATCAAGGTGAATAGTAAAAGTGCAATTATCAGTGGGGAAGCGACTGCCATTAGTGTTGAAGAAGTGATGAATGCTATTGAAGAGAGCATGGCGCGCCAAAGCCAATTTATTTTACAATGGTAAGAATAAAGTCAGCAATTTCTACGCTTAATTTTTTCATCTTCTTTATTGTTTTTATATAATTGACCCCTATAATTAACACATGACCATTTCCTTCGCGTTAATTGCACAATTACGCAAAGTGCTTTTCATTATTGCTATTATCGCCATTGCAGGACTTATGATTACAGTCATTCGTTTTCAACCGTGGCAGGAATTTAATGTGACAACGTCGCAGGATACTCCATCGGAAGATCAAAACGCGTCATGGGCAAGCACAATCCTTCTACCAGACAGCGAAGAACAATTTAAAAGTAAAGTCGATGTTTTTTCTGTCACCATGCCAGCATCGACGAATGCAGAGCAGGCAACTATGTCGCCTTCTGGTCAGTTGCCGGACAATATTCGTGTGGTGGCTGTCATGCGTGGTGCCCAAAATACAGTGGTCGTCGAAGATACGGCTCAATCAAAGACATATTTCTTAACAGAGAAAAAACCTGACGGCGATTTTACTCTGCTATCAGTCGATGCTAAAAGTGCCATATTAATGTACCAAGGACAAACTATTGAGGTGGTGTTCTAACATGAATTTCTATCTATCGCTTATACTTGGTTTTTCTCTAATGTTTTCTGCCTCTGTACAGGCTCAGGATATTCAACAAAATGCCATGGATGTTCCTCCATCAGTGCCAAGCAGTGATTTCCAAGAACCAGTAATGACAAATCTTGAAGAAGTGAACGGCGTGCCTCACGAAGGTGTCATTAATGCCTCGACTATTGATTCCTTAGAATTGCGTGACATGGACATCAATGATGTTCTTAAATTATTAGCGAGTAAAACAGGTTTAAATATTATTGCCGGAAAAGATGTGGCAGGGCGCGTAAGCTTATTCATTCAAAAAGTTGATGTGCATGATGTATTATCCATTATTCTCGACGCCAATGGCTTAGCCTACAGTGAAGGGAAGGGTGTGGTCAAGGTGATGACCGCGGCAGAATTTGAACAAACATATGGCTATAAATTTGGCCAAAAAACGGAATCACGCATCGTTCCGTTAAAGGCCATGCAAGCTGCTGATGCGGTTGCGTTATTATCTCAAGTCAAAGGTCCTTTAGGAAAAGTGGTCGCTGATGAAGCCTCCCGTACATTATTTTTAGAAGATGTACCCAATCGTTTGGCAGACATGTTGTCCTATTTAGAAAAAGCAGATGTCGAAGTTAAGTCCGAAGTCTTTCGTGTTCAGTATGTATCCGCAGATGGATTGAATGCCAAAATTATTCCGGTATTAACGCCTAAAATTGGAACGAGTGATTTTGATGCGAATTCAAATAAGATTTTCATGCGTGATACGCCTGCTAAACTCGAAGAGATTAGGGCAATGGTGAGACAAATTGATATTCCGATGACGACGGAAGTATTTGATATCAATTATGCCAAAGCTGAAGATATGGCGAAAAGTGTGGCAAGCCTTTTAACCAAAGATATTGGTCGTGCCGAATTTGATGCGCGCTCGAATAGTTTGATTGTGACGGATATTCCACCGAAGATGGAAGAAATCCGCAAGGTCATTACTTCCTTAGATAAGCATGAAAAAGAAGTGCTCATTGAAGCACGCATTGTTCAAGTGGTGTTGCGTGATGGGCATAAATCAGGAGTTGATTGGCAAGGCATTTTAGAAAAAGTCGGCAAGTATCAACGCATTCAATTAACCAATAGTTATGGTTTGGGTAGTTCAGTGAGCCCTCGTAGCATTGCCCAAATTGGCACACTCGACGATGATCAATATCAAATTGTGATTGACGCAATTAATACAATGGGTAAGTCGAAAGTGCTTTCTAACCCACGTATTGCTGTCTTAAATAATCAGGAAGCAAAGATCTTGGTTGGTTCAAGCAAGGCGTATATTACTTCAACTACAACATCAGGAACATCCGGGTCAAGTAATGTGACTGCGGAATCTGTTAATTTTATTGATTTAGGGGTAAAGTTAACTGTAACACCGACGATTCATCAAGATAATTATATTACGATAAAAATCCGACCAGAAGTTTCCAATTCCAATCCTGCTGAAGATGTGAAGACCAGTAGCGGGAATTTAATTCCTGTCAAAAATACATCAGAATTAGAAACCGTTGTGAGGGTCAAGGATGGGGTCACGATTATTATGGGTGGCTTGATTAAAGATGAAGTTTCCAATACTCAAAATAAAATTCCGATTTTAGGTGATATTCCTCTCATGGGTAAAGCATTTCGTAACGATAGCAAAAGTGTTGATAAGACAGAAATTGTTATCTTTATAACGCCCCATATTATCACAGGGGATGTTCATGACGGTACCACCCAAGACCAGTACACTAATTATCCGATAAATCCATGAGTTCTTTAGGACCCCCAACACCGTTGCTGGGCGAGATGTTAATCGCGGAAGGTTTGATCACCCCTGATCAGCTTAAAGCAGCGCTATTAGAACAAAAGAAAATTGGTCTTACACTGGGCGAAGTACTCATTAAAATGGGTTTTGTCGACAAGGAAAGTGTATTCTTGCCCATTTTATCGAAGCAGATGAATGTGGCATGGGTCAATTTACGCAATGTTGTGCCCACCCCTGAAGCATTAGGCAAATTACCTGCAAAAGCGGCCAATTATTATCAAGCATTACCGTTATCATTCGATAATGGTATTTTAAAAGTAGCCTGCCAAAATCCAACGCATTTGCGTATGCGGGATGATTTAACAGCGATTACAAAATGCAAAGTCGAGCTTGTCCTTGCTTCTGATAAAGAAATTATTGAAGCCTTGAAAGTGTATTATGGGGTCGGGGCGGCCATGATCGAGCAGATGATGGTGGATAACCCCAGTGAAAAAGCCATCAATACCATTAGTGAAGGGATGGATGAGGCTGCGGCCGAAGCTTCCATCAGTCAGTTTTTAAATCAAATTTTATTAGAAGCCCACCGTGCGCATGCCTCAGATATTCACATTGAACCATTTTGGGATGAATTGAAAATCCGTTACCGCATCGACGGTGTTTTGTATGATGCGAATCCGCCAGATAATATTCGTTTTTTTAAAGATGCCCTATCATCCCGGATTAAAATTCTCTCCAATCTTAATATTGCTGAAAAACGTTTACCCCAAGATGGACGCTTTAAATTAAAAGTCGAGGGGACAGACTTGGATTTACGGGTTTCTTTTTTGCCTACACCTTTAGGTGAAAGTATTGTTATCCGTTTACTAACATCCACACGGCTTTATAGTTTTCAAGAGCTCGGGTTTACCCAAGGTCAACAAGATCAAATTGATCATTTGATTAATAAACCGCACGGGATTATTTTCTTAACTGGTCCGACGGGAAGCGGGAAAACAACGACACTTTATACATGTTTGTCCGCGGTTAATAAAGGTGATACGAAGATTGTTACCATTGAAGATCCTATCGAGTATCAAGTCAAAGGGATTATTCAAGTTCAAACCAATTCACCGATTGGGTTAACATTTGCTTCTGCCTTACGCGCGATGTTGCGTCATGATCCGGATGTGATCATGGTCGGTGAAGTCCGTGATGTTGAAACAGCGCGTATTAGTATTCAATCCGCCTTAACAGGCCATTTGGTGTTCTCCACATTGCACACCAATGATGCGGCGACAAGTGTAACCCGTTTGATGGATATGAATATTGAGCCTTATTTAATTGCCTCGTCTGTCGAATGTTTTATTGCCCAGCGTTTAGTGCGTTTAGTGTGCCCTCAATGTAAATTCACTGTTGAAGTCACCCCATCCATGCGTGAGGTATTTAATTTAGGGCAAGAACCGATTACCACACCCATTTATGAATCTAAAGGTTGTCCAGCGTGCCGTATGACGGGGTATGTGAGCCGTGCGGTCATTGCTGAAATTTTGCCGATTACCGATAAAGTACGTGAGTTAATTATTCAACGTGCCACCTCCATTAAAATCAAAGAACAAGCCATTAAAGACGGCATGATCACATTAAAAGTATCAGGCTGGCATAAAGTCCTTTTAGGATTAACCACACCGTCGGAAGTATTGCGTGTGACGCAAACGGATACGTAAGCATGCCGGATTTTGTCTATAAAGCGAAAACAGGTCCCAGCGATGTTATCTCCGGGGTAATTCATGCGGAAACCCAGGCAGAGGCTGTTGATAAAATTTTACGTTTAGGTCAAACCCCATTAGAAATAACCCTTCAAGATAAAATCATTGCCGCCCCTGTCAAAAGTGTTGCAACACATGCGCCTAAAGGGGTAAAGGTTCCATCAAAGTTACTTGTTATTTTCATTCGTCAATTAGCCGATTTAGTCGATGCCGGTGTGCCGATCATTCGTTCGTTGGATATCATGCGCCAACAAAAGAATTTAGCTTCCGTTAATGCGTGCTTAACAGAAATGGTGGCGCAAATTAAAGGGGGAAAAAGTTTATCAGCGGCAATGGCAGGTTTTCCGACGATATTCTCTAATATTATCATTAACATGGTGAAAGCAGGGGAATCGTCGGGTAGTTTAAGTCAAGTGTTGGCTCGCTTAGCTGATGTCATGGAGCAAGAATTGGTTTTGACACAGAAATTAAAATCTGCCATGACCTATCCTTTTATGGTCATGGGAGTTGGTATCATGACATTGGTTGCTTTATTAGTTTTTGTGTTGCCGAAATTGACGTCATTGTTTGATGATCTTGATGTGACACTGCCACTAACCACTCAATTTATCATTGGTTTAAGTCAACTCATGAGTCAATGGTGGTGGCTGATGCTTGCGGGAGTGATTGGGCTTAATGTTATCTGGTCCAATTGGATTCGTACCAGTGCAGGTAAGCAATGGAAAGATGAAACACTTTTAAGTATTCCATTTATTGGCCCTTGGATATCGAAAGTAGAATTGGCACGATGGACACGCATGATGGGAACATTGATTGGGAGTGGGATGACCGTGGTTTCAGCCATGGACGCGTCATTAGCCGTGTGTGATAATGAACGCATTCGTCAACGTTTGCGTGATGCATCATTAGCGGTGCGTAGTGGCCGCGGATTAAAACAAGTGGTTGCGTCTTTAAGTGTTTTTGACGAGATGACCATTTCATTATTAAGTATCGGGGAAGAAAGTGGTGATATGGCGAAATCATTTTTGAAAATCGCCTCCATTTATGAGCGTGATAGCACACATCAAGCCACCGTCGCCGCTGATATTGCTGGTCCATTAGTTTTAATTATTATAGTCAGCATCATCGGTGTGATGATCGTCTCCATGATGATGCCCATTTTTCAAATGAATTTAATGGTGAACTGAGTCGAAATACGAAATATGAAATATGAGGGATTAAAGGAGAGTGCATTATGAAATTAAGAGGAAATAAGAATGGGTTTTCTTTGATTGAGATTATGCTAGTGGTGATTATTATTGGCGTGTTGGTAGCCATGGTTGTCCCCAACATTGCTGGTCGTGGGGAACAAGCGCGTAAAACAGCGGCACGGACAGATATTGAATCGAATTTATCAACCGCTTTAGATTTATATCACATGGATACAGGGACATACCCTAATACCGACCAAGGGTTGCAAGCATTATTAACAGCTCCATCAGGTTTATCATCCTGGAGTGGTCCTTATTTAAAGAAGAAAAAAGTGCCTAAAGATCCTTGGGGCCGTGAATATGCCTATGCATTTCCAGCAAGCAAAAATACAGGCAGTTTTGATTTGTCCTCATTAGGGGCAGATGGCGTTGAAAGTGCGGATGATATTACCAATTGGAAAGAGTAATTCATCGACCAATTTACGTGGGTTTACACTCATTGAATTGCTCTTAGTATTGATACTGCTTGGCGTTGTTTTAGGGATGAGTGTTTCGGCGTTTTCACGTGGGAATGCGTATGAATTAAAACAATTTAGCCGTCAATTGCTCATCGATTTTCGTGTGGCTCAAACAGCAGCCATTAATCGCAATGCCACTGTACGTTTCGCATTTGATAGATCAAATCATAGCTATATGATTAATGTCGTGTCCCAGCCTGAAGCTCTCTTATTAAAACGTTCCATGTCGAGTAAAATTGCTTTGGTGTCCTCTGTTGATGTGATTGATTTTTTTCCGGATGGATCATCAGGCCAAGCACAAATTACTGCCGTTTGTGGGGAAATACAATATTCAATCAATAATAAAATGCACCGTTTTCAATGGGTTGTTGAGAATGGGGATACTCAAGAGAATTTGTAAGGAGAGGCATATTAAAGGGCCTATTTTATTAAATAGACAGGGACAAATGCTCATTGAAGTGATTGGTGCGATTATCGTCGCATCAATTGTTTTAACATCAGCTGCCATGTCATTGGTGGGTCATTGGAGTGCTGTTAAAAAAATGAGTAAAATTGTTCCTGATACATTGGCCATGGAAGGAGAGATGAAAAATGTTCTCCTGCAAGGTTGCCAATCAAATTCCAATTGTTCCTCAACTTCTGATGCGGATTTGAAATTAGCCCGTATTAAATCAACACTTAATCCTGATAAAACAATTCCAATGCTTGTCTATGCGCCATAATAATAAAGGGTTAACACTGATTGAGGTCATATTATCTTTAGCCTTAGGGTTAATGGTCATGTCATTGGTGTATGGATTTTGGCATACGGTTGTTTTTTCAGATCAGAAAATTAAAGACAGCACGACCTATTTTCGTCAATTGCGTTTGTCCATCGACGCCTTGCAAGGGGACTTAATGCGATTTGTTACGTATTCGGCACCCATTTCTTACAAAGGCAGTACATTATTTGATAAAGACGAGACATTTAATGGCACCAATAAAAGAATCGAATTTCTAGCAGCGTTAGAGGATGGTGTGAATTTGGTTGTTTATGAAATCGGTAGACCCGATTGGGGAACAGTGCACAAAGTTATTATTGGCAAGCATGTGCAGAAAATGCAGCAAGTGGTCAATATCTCAAGTACCGATGACCGTGTCTTTTTAATCCGAGGCCAAGCATTGCTTAAAGATGTATTAGCCAATAAGCAAGAAGTTAAAGCCACGCAAATTGTGTTTGGCCCATTTAATCCTTCTGATTTGACATGGAGCTTTTTATATCCACCGAAATCAGCGTCAAACTCGACAGCATTTGAGGAATTTACACAAACAGCAGGTCAATCAGGAAGACCTAAAGCCTTGAAATTATCGTTAAATCTCCTCTATAAATCAGATAAACAGAAGAATTTGGAAACGGTTGTGCTTTTACCTTAACAGTAATTATGTCAAAATTAAAGATACCCAATAAGTCAGGTATTATTTTTCCTGCGGTGATGTGGCTCGTCATTGCCGTGACATCGTTATTACTTGTGCAACGGCAATTTGTCCGTGAAGATATTAAATTAGTCGGGCATGCTCAATTAAAAACACAAGCATTAGCCAATGCTTTTTCCGGCATCGCCTGGGCAAGGCATGTGTTATTAACTCAAGCAAATGTTCAAGCGGCATTTACGCCTTTATATATGGAAGGGGTAGCTCCCTCATCGGAATGGGCTTCCAAATTTACCATCACGCCAGTTTTACCAACAGGGGAGAAGCTGGTTTATGGTTTTGCCGACGAGTCAGGTAAGATTAATGTAAATTCCATGAATGTTAATCCAGGGGCAGCGACAAATCAAAAACTGGTGGAGTTCTTGTTAATTCATCATGGGGTTGGCGATACCGATGCGCAAGCATTGGCACAGGCACTGATTGATTTTATCAGGAATAAAAATGCGCCCATTGATTCTTTAGATGAGCTACGGCAATTGCCAGGAATGACCAATGAAATTTATACGCGCATTAAAGATGATTTAACAATTTATCCCTTAGGTCAAATCAGTTCCCCCTCACAAGTTGGTGTCAATGTGTTAACAGCATCGGAGCCTGTATTGATGGCGTTTTTACAATTTAATGATTCTAGGTCAGGAGGTGCCGTGGATGGCGCTTTTACCGACGACCATCTTAATGAGCTGAAACGCATTCAATTAGGAGCGGATGGGGTTGCTTACACAAAAGATGATGGCGCCGATAATGCAGGGGCATTGATTACGAGCTTGCCAGGGGTGAATAAAAAATCCGATATTTTTAGAGCGATCTCGTGTGGATTGAGCGATAATAAACAAGTCCGTGCGTGTTTTAATGTGGTTTTTTACCGAAATATGGGTGTATCACCAAATACAGTACTTATCTATGAATTAAGGCAAATTCAATAATGATTGATCAAGTGTTTATCGAATTAACATTAATGGGAGCTAAAGCGGCTGTGGTCTATCGCAAAGGCGATGGGCTTATTTTTAAACAACTGCGTTGGCATCCTTTTGTTGGCGGGTGGGAAGGGGTGGCTGAGGCAACGAAGTTAGCGGCCTGGACAAAAACATGGCTGCCTCGAGGGAAGAAGGTCACATTGATTATCCCTCGGCAAATGGTGTTAAACCGTGTGCTCACATTACCATCTCAAGACATGCTTGAACTTAAACGCATGGTCGCCTTACAATTGGGCGAACATATTCCTTATAATATCGACGAAGTTGTCTGGGATGTGTCATTGATGGGAACGACTGGCAATGGCTTTTCACAAGTCATGGTTTGGGTGGTTCAGCAAAAAGATTTGATGCGTTGGATTGATCCCTTGGCGCAAGTCGGTGTGAAATTTGGTGCAGTGACATTAAATATTAGTGGGCTGTCTGATCAAATTCAATTGTACCAACAATCGCATGCCAAATCCTATTGGCAAATGCTACTTGTCGTCGATGTAACGAATACTGAATGTATTTTTGTGAAAGATAATCAGCAATTATTTTTACGGTCATTGAATTTTGGTTTTAGTCAATTGCAAGAGCCAACAGAGTCTTTTACCGCAGAGCTTGTACTTACGATCAAAGATTTCTTACGCAATTATCCTCAAGAAGAATTAAATCACATCAGTGTGATTTCAACAGCAGCTTTGCCTAAATGGTTTGAGCAATGGTGCGTACGCCAATCCTTGATTTATAATTCCATCGATAGCAATACAGTATCGAAAGAAAAGAAATGCATTATCCCTGACATTTTTAATCAAGAGGGGATTTCGCTGACCGCGATCGTCGGTCTTGCCTCAGTTGAATCAAAACAAATTCTTAATTTAACGCCATCCTTGCTGACGAAACGAGAAGAGCTTGTCTTGCAAAAAAGTTTCGCCATTCAATCGAGCGTCTTAGCAGGCATTATTGTGATTTTAGTATTATTGGCATGGCAAATGCCAGTGATTCAGGACAATATTCAGTTAAATCAATTGCAAGCGATTACGACCAAGCAGCAAAAACGTGTGAAAGAAATTGATGAATTGCGTCAACATTTGGATGAATTCAAGCAATTGCAAACAGGCACCGTCTCATTTGCCAAATTAGCACGGGCTATTGAAGATGGATTAGGGGGAATGGTATTTTTAAATACATTGTCCATTAATTCTGATCAATTATTGAGTTTAGAAGGGTATGGCCGTGAAGGGGTAGATTTAGACGCGGTGCAGTCACGCTTATCATCAAGTGGCGTTTTAAAAGATGTGAAATTAGGTTATGTGAATAAACGTGTGACCCAAGAAGGTCAATGGGTGTATTTTCGCATGACCATGTCATTGAAAACCAAAGAGGACTAAATGAGAAAGCTGACCCAACGCGAGAAAATTATTACCGGCATCTTAATTTCTGCGGTTGTGATTTGGTTTGCTTTCATGATGGTGCAAAGTTATCAACAAATACGCAGTGATCTTAAAGACCAAAAAGAAAATCTCATTGCCAAGATCCAAAAGCAAAAACAACTAATTGGCCAAGAAGGTCAAATTAAAGAAACATTAGATGCGTTAAGAAATTTTATTGGTGTGGCTTCCAGCGATGGGGTAGAAACAGCGAGTATTGTCAAATTAGCTGAACAAGCCGCTGCTGTTCACAATGTGCATTTGGTCAATATTCAACCCCAGCCATCTAAGGTCCAGGGAAAATTAAAAGCCTATCATGTTGAGCTAACCCTTGATGGCCGTTGGGCTTCCATCACAACCTTTATTCAAAGCATGCAAGCGTCCCCCAATCACTTATTTATCGATTCATTACAACTTGAAAAATACTCTGAATCGACGGGGTCTTTACGGGGCGTGCTTGTGTTAAAACGCTGGCGGGTTTTATAATTCATGACACTGTCAACCAGGGTTTTGGATTAAAACATAACTACCGTCGACAGCAACGCATTAATGGGTGCAGGCAGTCCTTTTCTTGGTCAGCTGGTAACCTCGAGCCCGCCAAGAAGTAGCAAAGCTCGCCCCTACGGGCGGATTTTGCCTCTGCAAAATCCGGGTTTAAAAAGAGTTGACACCCTAACTCCTTGTTGATACTATAGTTGCGATTTTTATCAATCCAAAAACCATCACTGAACATGAATTATTTGGCAAAGGGGAGTGCTTTAAGATGACTAAAAAAGATATAGTCTTAAAAATCACAGATTCGACTGGTATTAAACAAGTTGATGTGAAGAAAATTGTGCAAAAGACTTTCGATGTTATCGTAGAGGCACTCATGCAAGGTGATAAGGTCGAATTGAGAAATTTTGGTGTGTTTAAAATCAAAGAACGCAAAGCCCGCTTTGGCCGTAATCCTAGAACAGGTCAAGCTGTTCCTGTTCCTCCACGCAAAGTTGTTATCTTTAAATCAGGTTTAGAAATGAAGGTTAAGGTAAAGTAAGATCATTTATTTATTTTACCTTCATCCTTTTTTAAATAATTACTAATGACGCAATCCCCTCGACAGATTTCAATTCCTCGTGGAACTCATGATATTTTGGGCCCTCAAGCTCCTTTATGGGAAAAGCTTGAGGCGTCTGCCCGTCGTGTCTTAACCTGCTATGGTTATAGCGAAATCCGTACTCCTATTTATGAAGATGTGGCTTTATTTAAACGTTCCCTCGGCGACACCAGTGATGTGGTGAATAAACAATTACTGGAATTAAAAACATCGAATGAGGATGAAGGGTTAGCCTTAAGGCCTGAAGGTACTGCCGCAGTTGTCCGTTCTTATATTGAAAATAATAATGATAAGAAAGAGCCTTTGTCGAAGATGTTTTACATAGGCCCAATGTTTCGAGGTGAGCGTCCTCAAAAAGGGCGTTTGCGTCAATTTCATCAAATTGGTGTTGAAGCCATTGGCCCTCAAGCCGCTTCCCCATTACTTGATGCGGAAGTGTTGGCCTTGGCCATGCACTTATTAACAGAGTGTGGGGTGAAGACACCCAAATTATTATTAAATACACTAGGTTCCATTGAAGATAAACAGCATGTTTCTGTGTTCTTGCGTGATGCGTTTAATCAGCGTCGGGATTTATTGTGTGAAGACTGTCGGCAGCGTTTTGAACGCAATGTTTTTCGTGTATTAGATTGCAAAAAACCACCCTGTAAAGCTGTTGTGGCTGAGGTATTGGGTAATCAAGGATTGCCTTTGTCCGCCGAATCTATGGCGTATTTTGATAAAGTGAAAGCCTCTTTAACTGACTTAAATATTCCTTTTACAATTGCACCGCATTTAGTGCGAGGGCTTGATTATTATACGCATACTGTTTTTGAAATTACCTCCGAAGGTTTGGGTAGTCAAGATGCGGTAGGTGCAGGTGGCCGTTATAGTGGATTATTGCATCAGCTTGGGGCAGATCCAAAGACCGAATTTAGTGCCATTGGTTTTGCCGTGGGTGTTGAGCGTATTTTATTAGCTTCAGGTCAAACCGAGGGAATTGTTAAAGGATTAGATGCGTATATGGTGGTGATGGACCATGTATTTTCAGCACGTGCGTTTAATTTGATACAGCAATTACGTTTAGCTGGTATATCCGCGGATATGAGTTATAATGGCGCTTCAATGAAATCCCAATTAAGCCGTGCCAATAAATTAAGCGCACGTTTTGCTTTAATATTGGGAGAAGATGAAATGAAGTCTGAGAAAATTGCCGTCAAAGATATGACCGCTTCAACTCAAGAAATCATCGATCAAAACAATTTAGTAAACTATATCGCAACACGTTTAAAAAAATAAATTGGTAGCAGCTACCAATTAAAGTATTAATGGAAAGGTTTTTTTGATGAGAACACATACATGTGGGCAGTTGAATAAAACATTTGCGAACCAAGAAGTCACCTTATGCGGGTGGGTGCATCGTCGTCGGGACCATGGGAAATTGATTTTCATTGATATCCGTGATCGTTATGGCATTACCCAAGTGGTGTTCGTTCCTTCCGTTAGTCCTCAAGCTCATTTAGAAGCGCAAAAATTAGGGCCGGAGTTTGTGATCAAACTTAAAGGGACTGTCAATGTGCGTCCAGATAAGAATGTAAACAAAGATATGTCGACTGGTGATGTGGAATTATTAGCCAAAGAATTAGAAATTTTAAATACAAGCCAAGTGCCTGTATTTGAAATTGAAGATAGCATTGAAGCCTCTGAAGATGTGCGTTTAACCTACCGTTATTTAGATATTCGCCGTTCACGTGTGCGTGAATCTTTATTATTGCGTCACAAATTAATTGCCTCTGTGCGCAGTTTTTTAAATACCCAAGAATTTATTGAAGTGGAAACACCGGTTTTAACCAAGTCGACCCCGGAAGGTGCGCGTGATTTCCTCGTGCCATCACGGTTAAACCCAGGTTCTTTCTATGCGTTGCCGCAAAGTCCTCAATTATTCAAACAAATTCTCATGGTCTCTGGCATGGACCGTTATTATCAAGTGGTGAAATGTTTCCGCGATGAAGATTTACGGGCTGATCGTCAACCAGAATTTACCCAGCTTGATATGGAAATGTCTTTTGTCGACCAGGATTTTATTTTTGATTTGACCGAACGCATGTACAAGCAAGTGTTCAAAGAAGTATTGAATATTGATTTACCCACACCATTCCCACGCATGACTCATGCGGAAGCAATGGCGAAATACAATTCTGATAAACCAGACATTCGTGCTGATAAAAATAACCCGCGTGAATTTGCCTTTTTATGGGTTGTGGATTTTCCTTTATTTAAGTATAATTCCGAAGAAAAGCGCTGGGACAGTGAGCATCATCCTTTCACAGGAATTAATCCGGAAGATGTGGCTAATTTAGAATCTGGACAGTATGATAAAGTCCGTGGCCGTTGTTATGATTTAGTTTTAAACGGTAATGAAATTGGTTCTGGTTCTGTGCGTATTCACCGTCGGGAATTACAACAAAAGATTTTTGACATTATTGGTTTAGCTCCAGAAGAAACACAAAAACGCTTCGGGTTTTTATTGCGCGCTTTTGAATATGGGGCGCCACCGCATGCGGGTGTTGCGTATGGGATTGACCGCATCGTCACAATTATTATGGGTAATGAGTCGATCCGTGACTGCATTGCTTTTCCAAAGACACAAAAAGGTACTTGCATGATGACCGAAGCACCGTCGGATGTGGATGCTAAACAATTAAAAGAATTAGGGATTTTGACATTAAAGAAATAGGTTAACCTGTGAGGGAGGATTCAATGAATAAGTTATATATACCACTCGTCATTGCCTTATTAGCCGCAGGGTGCGGGTTAAAAGCGCAGACGTATGTGATGACACGTGAACGTACTGATATTACCCCCGAAGGTAATGCTGGATTTTTATCCGGAAGTGGTAAAGTCCAAGAGCCTGAACGTAAAACACGTAAGATTTATGTGTTTGAGGTGACTAAGGCTATTCCTGAGAGCGAAGTTAAAAAGATTGAACAAGAAGTTTCAACACAAACAACACAGCAGGTGGAAGCTCCTCAAGTCTCTGAGCCTCCACAACAAGCCTCACGTCAATTGGAAGAACAACGTCGTATTGTGATCCCACCACTTGATGATGAAGAAACCGCTGCTGCTGCCGACGCAGAAACTCCTGTGGCTATTGAAGCGCAAGAATATGTCATTCAAAAAGATGATACATTGCAAAAGATCGCCAAAAAACATTATGGTTCTTATGGTAAATGGATCAAGATTTACGAAGCCAATAAAGAAACAATTAAGAACCCAAATTTATTAAAAGCCGGAACAAAAATTACATTACCTGCACAATAATTTAATTGGTGTCTGACACCACTTAATTTTAGAAAGAGAGTGAAGTGGAATTTCGCATTGAATTTGATAATAATAGAGATATACAATTATTATTCGGTCGTTATGACCAAAACTTAAAGATCATCGAGAAAGAGCTCAATGTCAAAATTGGACGTTCTGAGGGGGGATTAAAGATCAGCGGATCTGACCCTCAGGTTCAAAAGGCCAATGAGCTCTTTCATTATTTAATGACCTTTGTTGAAAAGGGTAAAGACGTTAAGAAAACCGACATTGTTTATGCCTTACGTCTAGTCGACAAAGAAACTGAAATTGATTTTAAACGTTTGGCCAAAGAAAAAATTGAAGTTTCCGTCAAGGGTGGTTTGATTACCCCTAAGACTAAAGGTCAGATTGAATACATTGAAGCGATTAAGAATCACGATTTAGTTTTTTGTATTGGTCCCGCCGGTACAGGGAAAACCTATTTAGCCATTGCCATGGCGGTCAATGCCTTGAAAAAAGGTCTTGTCCGTCGTATTGTCTTAACGCGTCCAGCTGTTGAGGCAGGTGAAAGTTTAGGGTTCTTACCTGGCGACATGGTTGAAAAAGTTTTGCCGTATTTACGTCCTTTGTATGATGCGCTTTATGACATGATGGAACCTGAAATTGTCGAGCAATACAGTGAGCAGGGAATTATTGAAGTAGCCCCATTGGCGTTTATGCGTGGGCGTACATTAAATGAAGCTTTTGTTATCTTAGATGAAGCGCAGAATTCAAAACCAGATCAAATGAAAATGTTTTTGACCCGTATGGGGTTTGATTCCAAAGTCATTGTTATTGGGGATGTTACCCAAAGTGATTTGCCTTCCTCAGAGGTCAATGGTTTGTCTGAAGCTAATCGGGTTTTGCTTAAAATTCCTGAAATTAAATTCATTCATCTCACGTCGGAAGACACAGTGCGTCATGAGCTTGTAGGTAAGATCATTGATGCCTATGGTCAGTCCAACGGTAACCATCACAAGCACTAATCTGAAGGCCATGAAAAGCCAATCTGATAAAACAATGATGCGCGACGGTGTTGTCATGACAGGCGTCTCTTTAATCGCATTAACCGTGTTTTGTCACTTCACAGGCTTTTCTTTATTAATCCCATTTTTAGTCTTTATGATTGGCGTGCATTTATTTTTTTATAAGAAAATAAAAGGTACGACCTATGTGCATTTGCTGTTAATGATTGTGCTGTTATTGGCCGTTGGCCAATTTATCAAAGCAACTCCTGGCATATCCATTTATTATCTTCCCATTGCCGCTGTTCCCATGCTCACCATGCTGTTATTTTCCGACGTGCAACTGGCATTGATCATGGCATTCTTGAGTAGTGCCTTATGTGGACTTTTCTTAGAATTTAATTTAAGTACGACGCTGGTCTTTTTTATGGCGGGCATGGCAGGTGTGTATAAAGTCCGGGATGCGAGAACGCGTAGTGTATTGATTCAGGCAGGTTTATGGGTGGCCTTGATTCAAGCTGCCGGTGTCTTTTTAAGTAATCCTGTCATGAATAAAGGGGCATTGATGTATTTGTATAAGCCTTTATTTATTGGAGGGCTTGTCAGTACCTTTGTTGTCATGGCAACGTCGAGGATTTTTGAAACAATTTTTGGTGAGATTACCAATTTTACGTTATTAGAATTATCGGATACGGCACATCCTTTGCTTAAGAAAATGCTGGTCGAGGCGCCAGGCTCTTATCATCACAGCATGGTGGTGGCGAATTTAGCAGAGAGTGCTGCGGATGCGATTGGGGCGAATGCCTTATTAACGCGTGTGGGCGCCTATTATCATGATATTGGTAAAACCGTACAGCCTTCTTATTTTACCGAGAATCAAATGAATGTGCCGAATAAGCATGATGATTTAGACCCCAACATGAGTCGCTTAGTTATTTTAAATCATATCAAACAGGGTGTAGAATTAGCCCAAGCCAATAAATTAAATCGTAGGATTATAGAATTTATTCCTGAGCATCATGGCACAAGTTTGATTCATTATTTTTATCAACGCGCGGTAACCGAAGCGGCGCCTGAAGAAGTGGTCAGTCAGGAAAATTTTCGTTACCCTGGGCCCAAGCCTCAATCCAAAGAAACAGCCATTGTCATGTTGGCGGATTCGGCAGAAGGGGCAACCCGCTCTTTAAGTGAGCACACGACTCAGCGCATTGAAGACATGGTCCGTAAAGTCATCAACAATAAATTCATCGACGGGCAATTAGATGAATGCACATTAACATTACGCGATATTGATACCATTGCCGCCACGTTTACCAAAGTCCTCAGCGCCATGTATCACTCTCGCGTCAAATATGCTGGTCAGTAAAAGAATTGGTGACAGCTACCAATTAAATTAATTGGTAGCTGTCACCAATTCTTAAGGAAGTGTTTGATGGTTCGTGTGGATGTGAGCAATTTACAGAAGAAGTTTAAAATTTCTTCAACACGTATTGAATCTTTAGCAATACGTTCCTGCCAAAAGTTAAAATTAAATTTACCAGAATTATCAATTGTCTTTGTTGGACCTCTTCGCATGCGGGGCATCAATAAAAAGTTTTTAGGGCATGATTATGTGACCGATGTGATTACGTTTGAACATGGGGAGATTATTATTTGCCCTTTGCAAGCATGGCAGAATGCCAAACATCATGGCACAGCCTTTGCCCATGAAATTGATTTGTACGTGGTGCATGGGTTATTGCACTTAGCTGGTTATGATGATCATGCGCCTCAAGATATAAGACGCATGCGGATGATGGAAACAGCATTGCTTACTCAAAGGAAATCATGAAACGGGCTTTATTCGTGATGGGAATGACGTATGTGGCATTTGTCTTAGAGGTGATATTGTTTCGTCATTTAGGTGTGTGGGGAAAGCCAGAGTTTTTAATTCTTGTTATTGTTTTTTTTACATTATATTTAGGTATTCGTTATGGTATGCTCGCGGCATTGGTCGCAGGGGTATTGCGTGAGGGGGTAGGGCTATCTCCCTTAGGGATGTACATCTTTATCTATATTGCCACGGCGTGTTTGATTAGTGTCTTGCGTCGTTTCTTTTTTCAACCGGGTTCCCGCTTTGCGCGGATTGTCATGGCTTTTTTTGGCACAGGCATTGCTTTTATTATTCAAGCGGCATTAGAGTACATGAGCCATGATTATCATCTTGATGAAATTTTCTTCGATGTTTTGATGCCGCAGTTAATCGTGACAACAGTGGCAGCGACACTTGTTTTCACCACTCTTAAAAAACTCAGCGAAACAGTACGGTTAAAGTAATGCGCGTTAAAACAATACGATTAGCCATTATTGTTTTTTTTGTCCTTATCCTTGCCGCCTTGATTTACATGCAAATCATTCGAGGTGACATGTATTATGGGCAAAGTGCAACAAATCGTATTCGTGTTATTCCGATTGATGCTAAGCGTGGCGAAATCATGGACCGTCAGGGAGAAATACTGGCATATAATCGTGAGGCCTTTCATGTGGCTGTCATCGACCAGGAAACTTATGACCGTACAGCCTTATTTAAATTCTTAGCCAAAGTCCTCAATAAAGAACCCGATAGCATTGAACATTTGTATTCTCGTCGACGAACAAATCCTTTTGCGCCCGTTGTTGTCGCTGAAGATATTTCAATGGAGCAGGTTTTTAAAATTGAGGAAAATAAATTTCTCTACCCGGGGTTGATTATTTTAAATGGGTATCAACGGGTTTATCCTTTTGGGGCGTCGGTGGGGCATGCTGTTGGGTATATCGGCAAAATTACGGAAGAAGAAATTTATGCCGATACCTACGGGTATACACCATTAAGTTATATTGGCAAAAATGGCATTGAAAAATCTTATGATGACATACTCCGAGGAAGTTCGGGAGGGAATCAAGTTGAAGTCAATGCCCGAGGGCAGCAGGTAAGAATTTTGAGCATTAAACAACCGGAATCTGGGCAAGATATTCTTTTATCCATTGATGCCAAACTTTCCAAGCAAGTTGTCGACTTATTAGGAGACCGTCGTGGGGCTGTGGTTGTGATGGATGTTTCCGACGGCAGTATTCCTATTTTAGTAAGTTCTCCTTCGATTAATCCCAATGCATTTGTTGATAAGAAAATCAATGATCAAGTAACACAGTATTTTACAGATCCTAATGCGCCTTTTTTAAATCGAGCGGTGACTGGAAAATTTGTCCCTGGAAGTGTATTTAAAATTCCAGTGGCATTGGCGGCGCTTCAAGACCATAAAGTAATTCCGTCGACAACATATAATTGTCCCGGTTTTATGATGCTGGGGAATCGGCGTTTTGGTTGCGCGCATGTGCATCACGATGAAGATTTTTTAGGTGCTATTGCTGAATCATGCAATGTGTATTTTTTTCATTTAGGCCAAATGCTCGGCGTGAAAACAATTAATGCCTATGCCAAAGCATTTGGTTTAGGCAGAGATACTGGTATTGATTTGCCATTTGAATCGTCGGGATATTTACGTTCCGAGAGTAAAAAGAAAAAATGGTTTGGGGGAGATATTCTTAATTTGTCAATAGGGCAAGGCGAGACATTGACGACACCGTTACAAGTTGCTGTGATGATGGGCGCTGTGGCAACGGATGGGTATATTATTAAACCACGTTTAGTGACAGCGATAGATGGGCACGATTTACCCGAGGTGGATATCACAAAAAACGCACGGGTGAAATTGCGCGACGAGGTCTGGGATATTGTTAAAACCGGAATGCGTCAAACTATTACAAGTTCAACAGGTACAGCGCATCAATTAAGTGATTTAACAGGGATGACCATTTGGGGTAAAACAGGTACCGCCCAAACAAGCAAGGGGAAAGAAAACCATGCGTGGTTTGCTGGCTTTGTCAAAGGACAATCGCGCACCTATGCGTTTTGCATTTTCTTGGAACATGGCGGGTCTTCCGCGCGCGCGGTGGAGCTGACAAAAGACGTTTTAACCCTCATGAAAAACGACAATTGGTTTAACTAGATTTAGAGTTATGTATTTGTGTAGGGGCGGACCTCGTGTCCGCCCGTTAATCAATAGGCGCGAAGCAATAGGTAAAAAACACCATACAACCTTTACAGTATTTTATTTATTTCACTATAACAAAGTATTTTATCTATATATAGAGTTTATCTTTAGGAAATTATCATTCCCCGACGTCAAAACGCTTAAAAATACCTTAAAATTTCCCAAATATATATTGTGGCAGTAATGAGTTTTGTTAAGATAAATGTATATGTTTTTCGAAAGCAAACTCAATATTACCAATACGTTGCGTCTAATTTGTTGTGCAGCATTATTTAGCGCAATTTTATGTATTTCCCACCATGCTTTAGCTGCTGATATCGAGGCTGTCCTCGACGATGCCGCAGGGGCAAGTAATTTTTCCGTCAAAGATTCTGCTGCTGTTGAAAAAGCACACATCGATTCCTTCGGGAACATTATCTCTAAGGGCTGTATGCGTTTAAGTGCTTCGGGTACAGAATGCGCGACACCGTTAGATTTAGTTGTTGATGGCAATATCGGTATCGGTACAACAGGTCCTCAAAATTCTTTAGCGATTGGCGCGACAGGTCAGTTTCAAGTGAGCTTAACGGGCGCTGTTACTGCTGTTGGTATTACCAATTCTGCAGCCTATACTCAAAGTGGTACCTCTGCAAATTTATTTACAGGCACATCCACATTTTCAAATGCAACGTACTCCGCATTATTTACAGGTGGTAATGTGGGGGTTGGAACAACAACACCTCAAGGGTCTTTGGTTGTTACCAATGGGAATGTTGGTATCGGCACATGGGCGCCAAACGCTAGCTTAGCTGTGCAAAGCGGGGATGTGGTGATTGGTCCGACGGGAACAATTAATCATGCCTCTGCGGAAGAAGATTTATATGTGCGTGGAAATTTAGAAGTCGATGGCAGTGCATATTTAGGTGACAATGCGTTGGTTGATAATATTACAGTTACCGGGACATTGACCCAACTTGGTTCGAATGCGCAAGAAGGTTCGATGACGATTGATGATAATAGCGTTGAAGCATTATTGGTTCGTAAAGATGGCGACACGGGCGATATTTTTACCGTGAATACCCTCGATTCAATTACAAGTGCAATTGGCAATGTGGGTATTAATACCGTTGCTCCGGTTGCATCTCTCGAAATTCTAAAATCCGGTACAGTCCCCTTAGTCCGTTTATCCTCATTAGCTTCAGCCTCGGGTGATTTAGTAACAATTACTGCTGCAGGAAATCTTGGTCTTGGCACAACAACGCCTCAAGGTGCTTTAGCCGTATTGAGTGGTAATGTTGGTATCGGAACAGTGGCACCCGATAGTCTTTTAACAGTCGGTGATCAAGCATTTACTGTTAATAAAAATGGCGTGATCACGACGACCGGCGGTTATACGCAAACAGGTTCAGGTGCTAACACATTAAGTGGTGCTACAGGATTTACATCAACCGCCTCATTTAACAATGCCACATCCATTCTAACGTTAGGTAATGTTGGTATCGGTTCTGCAGCGCCTAGTAGTTTATTGGATGTGAATGGGGATGTGCGTGTTGGTTTAGGGACATTTAATCACAATGCAGCTGGCAGTGATGATGTGTATGTGTCAGGTAATTTAGAAGTCGATGGCAATGTGTGGCTCGGTGATGCGGCGGCAGATAATTTTACCGTTACAGGGACAATGAGTTTAGAAGGGTTAACTGATTTTACAGCCAATGTCGGTATCGGTACACTTGAAGTACGTAATGACACGTATTTGTCGACGGTCGGCGGGAATGTTGGGATTGGGACAACGGCATCCACTGCTGAATTAGATATTTCTTCAACCGAAGCAAACGATTTATTGCGCATCAATGACAATGGTATTAATGATCCAACACCATTGATTGTTGATTCAACGGGTAATGTTGGTATCGGTACAAGTGCGCCAACTCAATTATTAAGTTTAGGCAATAGTGCTTTTAATGTGACATCAGATGGTGTGGTGACGACAATCGGAAATGTCGGTATTGGTTCTGCAGCGCCTAGTAGTTTATTGGATGTGAATGGGGATGTGCGTGTTGGGTTAGGGACATTTAATAATAATTCGAGTGACAATGATTTATACGTGAGTGGCAATTTAGAAGTGGATGGTAGTGTTTGGCTTGGTGATGCATCGGCTGATAATTTTACCGTTACTGGGACAATGAATTTAAATGGGATTACGGATTTCTCTGGCAATGTTGGTATTGGAACACTTGAAGTACGTAACGATACGTATTTGTCGACGGTCGGCGGGAATGTCGGTATCGGGACAACTGTATCTACCGCGGAATTAGATATTACCTCAACCGAAGCTAATGATTTATTGCGCATCAATGATAATGGCATCAATGATCCAACACCATTGATTGTTGATTCAACGGGTAATGTTGGTATCGGTACAAGTGCGCCGACTCAATTATTAAGTTTGGGCAATAGTGCATTTAATGTGACAGCTGGTGGTGTGATTACAACGACGGGTGGATATACACAAACGGGTTCTGGGGCGAATACCTTAAGTGGCGCAACAGGTTTTACATCGACAGCGTCATTTAATAATGGATTGTCATTAACAACTTTAGGTAATGTCGGTATCGGGTCAAGCGCACCAAGTCAATTATTAGATGTGAATGGTGATGTGCGCATTGGTTTGGGGACATTCAATAATAATTCAGCCGATAATGATTTATATGTGAGTGGCAATTTAGAAGTGGATGGCAATGTCTGGCTAGGTGATGCGATTACAGATAATTTGACTGTAACTGGTGTAATGAATTTAAGTGGGTCAACAGACTTTTCTGGAAATGTTGGTATTGGCACATTGGAAGTGCGTAACGATACGTATTTATCGACGGTCGGCGGGAATGTTGGGATTGGGACAACATCATCAACGGCAGAATTAGACATTACATCAACAGCGGCTAATAATTTATTACGTATCAATGACAATGGGGTTAATGATCCTACACCCATCGTTGTTGATTCAACTGGTAATGTGGGGATTGGAACAAGTGCACCAACACAATTATTAAGTTTGGGTAATAGTGCGTTTAACGTTAGCAATGGTGGTGTGATTACGACGACAGGTGGGTATACACAAAGTGGTGTGGGGGCTAATACATTAACAGGGTCGACCACAATTAATAATGCCTTGTCATTAGTCACAACAGGTAATGTCGGTATTGGTTCAAGTGCGCCAAGCAGTTTATTAGATGTGAATGGTGATGTGCGTATTGGTTTGGGTACATTCAATAATAATTCAGCTGATAATGACTTGTATGTATCCGGTAATTTAGAAGTTGATGGCAGTGTCTGGCTTGGCGATGCATCGGCTGATAATTTTACCGTTACCGGGACAATGAATTTAAATGGGATTACAGATTTTTCTGGGAATGTTGGTATTGGTACACTCGAAGTGCGTAATGATACGTATTTATCGACGGTGGGTGGTAATGTTGGGATTGGAACAACGGCATCAACTGCTGAGTTAGATATTACATCAACCGCTGCGAATGATTTATTAAGAGTCAATGATGGCGGCATCAATGATACAACTCCTTTCATTATTGATTCAACCGGTAATGTGGGTATTGGAACATTCTTACCAAGCAATCCTTTATCTGT
>JACCDG011536190.1_pt1 | contig 23000 bp, 22 predicted proteins | sample 7442471 | NCBI WGS metagenome assembly JACCDG01 (sample SAMN15323444, study PRJNA562643) | freshwater metagenome | isolation source: river surface water | place: USA:Blue River Watershed | collected 2017-08-17 | reverse complement strand
TAGAACGAGCAGCTAACATAGTATCTAATACCTGGATACATGCAACACAGAACTTGACTGTGGCAAGCAGCAACACCAGTACCAGTACTACTACTGGTGCTGCGGTTATAACTGGCGGTGTTGGTATAGGTGGCAACATCAATGCAGGTGGTAATACACATGTTCTGAGTGGATCTCTCGGACTTAGACATAATCCAAATCTATGGAGTAACGCTCAATCAACTGCTATTCAGATAAAAACACTCAATTCTACTGGTGCTACTGTATCGTTAGCTGCACAGGGAGCAGACGACGAGCTATCATTGGCTAGAAACGTATACTACGATGGCGGTGATTGGCGACACGCTATGAACGATAGTGCGTCAATGTATCGTCAAGATATCATTGGTAACCATGCATGGCGTCATGCCCCGGCTGATATCGCAGGAAATGTAGCCGTATTCCAAGATATCATGATATTGGGAAATGATGGTACGCTGCTTACAAACGGGTTGCTTACTGGCGGAGGATTGTTCAGTGCTGCTGTTGGTATCGGCACCGCCGATTCACTCGGAATAGTAAATACCGCAGCAGTGTTTGGTACTGTTAATACACACGGTAACATACGACTGATAACTCCAACAGGTGGCACAGCAGGCGTGTATTTTGCAGACGGCACTTATCAGACCACTGCAAACGGCCCTGGATTTACTTTAAGAAATTCTAACTATACCGCAGTAAACGGTGATAAATTACTATGTGACACCAGCGGAGGATCTTTTACAGTGACATTGCCAGCTAGCCCGACATTTGGTTCAACAGTGTTAATATATGATAGAGCCAATTTTACAACCAATCATCTCAATATAGCAAGAAACGGTGCTACAATTGAAGGTATAGCAGACGATTTTATCCTTGATATAGGACAGACTAAAAATGAAATTGTCTATGACGGTTCTACTTGGCACATCTACGTATCTATTGGACCAAGAGGTCTTCCAGGTTCAAATGCCGCAACTACAACCAGCATTGCATACAGTATTGCGTTAGGATAACAAGGAATAAAATGGCAAAGAAATTAATAGATCAATATGTGTTTACACCGGGTGCAGCAAACGTAGGAACTGTAAGATTTCCCGAACGCTATCGGTTAGAAAATATATTGTTAATCACAAACACCACTAGAAATATAGTGCTCTACAATTTTGCAGACAGTGGATTTTCTGGTACTACTGCAACATATATCGAAGGAAACCTTGCAGGTTCATTCCCTACTATACTACAGTCAACAGGCGGTTATACCACCGTTACCATTGACATAGATACTAGTGCAATGAGTGCGTCAGACAGAATACAAATCTACGTAGATGATCCTTCGTCGGATGGTGCTACTTATTTTAGACCCTGGGCTTTTGGTACAGATGCAATCGAACGTATGCGAGTATCAACTCCGGAATCTCTAATTGACGCTGACTTTGAATATGGTCTTCAGCCAACTAAATGGGCAGGTTATGGGTCAATCAGAGGATACCTTAGTGCCTATGATTTACCAGGGGTAGATTTAACAGTTACAGCAATCACAACAGATTTTCAAACAACTAGTACTACCAATAGTTTGATAACTGTGACATTTTCAACAACGCATAACCTTTTAGCAGGCGGTGCAGTAAACATAAGCGGTCTTAACAAAGCTATCACAAACTTCAGTGCAGCAGACGGTACTTTCATTATTTTTTCTGTACCGACAACTAGTTCGCTAACTTATTTTGCAAGAGCGGTAGTCGGAACTGCCAGCGGCCAAAGTCTTTTTACGTCAACTACTATTGCAAAGCGAGGCGCATTATACACAGGTGCAGCTATACCAGTTACCAGTGCTACGTCAAACGGCGCAACTCCAAGCGTTATAACCATCAATACTACAACTCCGCATGGACTATTACCGGGTACTGCATCTATACATGTGATTGTTGCTACTGGTACCAACGCTACACTTGCTTCCGGCCCATTTACTATAGCTAGCGTCCCAAGTACTACATCTTTCACATATACTGCAAGAGGCGGCGGTGCTGTTACTACGCCTGCAGGCATAACATTATTTGCAATTTCCAACGCATCGATTCTACACAGACCACAAGACGGTGGTGTCATCTTGGCAACTAGAAGTCCTACTTATGGGGCATCGGTAGTGCGTGTTAGTAAAAAATATTTTAGATATCAGTCTGGTAAAGGATTTATATGGAGCACTGGTACTCTTTTTAGACCAAACTATGATATACAGACTGTTACTGCTAGTGCTACTACAATTGGTGCCACTATAACAGTAGTAACAGACGATATCACTCATGGTTTACAAGCAGGTGCAACTGTTAGATTAGAAGGTATTCTCACTAGCGGATATAACGGTACATACACTGTAAACTCTATCACCAATGACTTTACTTTTACTGTGTTGGCTACCAGCGTTCTAGGCGCTACCACTGCTGTGCTTGACGTAGAAAGCCGAGTGTTTGTGACCGCATGGCATGGCGCAATTGTTAGAGCAGGTATTTTTGACGATCAAAATGGTGTATTTTGGGAACACAATGGCACCACATTAGCCGTAGTTAGACGAAGCGGAACATTTCAAGTAGCAGGTACTGTAGCGGCAACACTAGATAGCAGTACTATAACTGGTACCAATACCAGATTTACTCAACAAATTAAGGTCGGTGAAAAAATAATAATTCGTGGTATGACACACTATGTAGTAAACGTGATATCAGACACCAGCCTGACCATCTCTCCAGACTATCGAGGTATCACTGCCAGTGGCATCAAAGCAAATTTGGTCAGAGAAACTAGAGTGCGACAGGCAGATTTTAATCAAGACACCATCGACGGAAATGGTCCAAGTGGTTACAACATTGATATGAGCAAAATGCAAATGATGGGTATACAGTATACCTGGTATGGTGCAGGATTCATCGACTACATGGTCAGAGGCATAGATGGTAACTGGATAACTGTTCATCGTATAAAAAACAACAACGTTAACAACGAAGCATATATGCGTAGCGGTAACTTGCCAGTTAGATACAGCTTGGAAAATGAAGGTGCAAACAGCTTCTTAACCAGTGCAATGACCAACGTACAAACCACTGTGCCATTGGCAGACTTAACGTATTTTCCATCTAGTGGCACGGTGTATATAGATAACGAAATTATAAGTTATACTGGAAAAAGTGCTGCAACCGGTGCCGGTAACTTAACAGGTGCAACTAGAGCTGCAACACTTACTCAGTACAGTCAAAGTGCTGTTAGAAGTTCTACCGCTGGTGCTGCTGCTACCCACAACAGTGGTGTCGGAGTGATATTGATCAGTAATACATGCAGCCCAACACTTACCCACTGGGGTAGTGCTATGATAATGGATGGTGGCTATGATCTAGACCGTGGATATATTTTTAACTATCAGCGTATCGGTCTTGCATTAACAACCACAAACCAAACAGCATTCTTAATTCGTCTTGCACCGAGTGTTGAAAACAGTCAAGTTGGGCCACTTGGGGACAAATCGTTGCTGAATAGAAGTCAACTATTGCTGAATGCTATTGGTGTGGCTATGAATACTGGAACTAACCCAGGAACTGTTATCGTAGAAGGTGTTCTCAATCCTAGAAATTTTGTCAGCACGACATGGTCAGGTTTAAGTGCAGAAGCAGCAGGCGGACAACCAAGTTTTGCACAGGTTGCAACCACTGTTACATGGCTTGCCGGTACAACGTTTGCACTACCAGGCGAACAGGTATTTGCATTTGCTGCACCTAGTGTGGCCACTGGTGCAGTAGCTGACCGTCTAGATCTACAACAGTTGAAAGAACTTACAGGTTCACCGTTAGGCGGTGATTTCAGATATCCAGATGGCCCAGACATTTTAGCTATTAACGTTCGTTTAACGGCTGGTACAGGAACTGGCCATATACTATTACGTTGGAGCGAAGCGCAGGCTTAATGGAGAACTAAAATGCCAACTAGAATAAGTGACTTTCTTAATACAACGTTCAGTACATTAAGCCTCAATGATGCTGTAAACAATGGTATCAGTTATCCAGCAAGTGTTGTTCATACTACCACTGGTACACCTGGTGTTGGTATAGGTGCCGGCATACAGTTTCAAGTAGAAACCAGTGACAACAACACTGAACTTGGTATGACAATCGAAACTGTTACAACAGATGTTACTGCTCCAAGTGAAGACTTTGATCTAATAGTAAAACTAATGCAAAACGGCAACCCTGCTGCTGAACGTCTGAGATTAAACAGTAGCGGTGTATTAAGCGCAGGGTCATTTGCTACAACTAGTTCTGTTGCACCTGCAAATGGTATGTTTTTACCGGCTGCAAACACATTGGGTTTTTCTACTACAAACGTGGAGCGTATAAGAATTGACAGTGCTGGCAGAATAGGTGTAGGAACAACTACTATCTTAAACAATGTTGAAATTGGTATAAATCAAAATGCTCCAACAGTATTCCGTGTAATAAATCAGAATTCTGGCGGAAGTGCTGCTGCTGTGTTGCAATTAGCCGTAGGGTCAACACCTGGAGGTGTCAATTGGACATGTTTACCAACTTTCAATCAGTTAGTGGGCGCAGGCGGCGTAAACAGTAATTTCTTTGATTTTGATACACAAATATGGAGAACTAACCTTGGTACAGAGCGTATGCGTATTAACAGTGACGGTAACGTTGCAATCGGTACTACAGTATCAACTCAGGCTAGACTAAACATACAAGGTATCACTGGTGCTAACACCATTGGCGAATTGTATATGACTGATGGTACGCAATGGACTAGAATGGCTACTAACTTAGCGGCAGGTGCATATAACGGTATAGTTGGTGCGAACGACCATGCTATCATATATTCAAATGGTACACAGCTTACTGGTGGTTTGGCTATTACACCATGGACAAGTGCCGCAGTGCCAACATCTGGTATGAGACTGGATAACAACGGTAACGTGTCTATTGGTCAAGCCAGTGTTACTGCAGGTTACGAATTAGATGTGGGCGGTAGTGTTAGAGTGGTTGGTGGTATAGTAGCAACTGGCGAAATAACTGCATTTTTCTCAGATACTCGACTTAAAGCAAATATCACTGCGATTACTAATGCAGTTGACAAGGTAATGAGCATCAATGGTGTCTACTATAATGCTAATGATCTTGCTGTAAAAATCGCAGGAGAAGACAAAACTATTCAAAGAGTTGGTTTACTTGCACAAGAAGTAGAAGCAGTGTTGCCACATGTTGTAAAGGCTGCACCTTTTGATATCGGCGATAATGGCATAAGCAAAACAGGTGAACACTATAAAACACTTCAATATGATCGTATTGTGCCACTATTAGTCGAAGCAATAAAAGAACAACAAGTTCAGATTAGTCAACTAACTGACAGAGTGACAACCTTAGAAGGTAAGTTAAATGGCAAATAATGTAAGCGCAAATATAGTGTCTTGTAACAGATTGGTAGCAAAAGAAATAATTCTTGATGGGTGGAAAATCACTGTTAGTGGCGAAGTTATATACGCAACAAGCCCTGGCGGTGTTCGCACTCAATTTGAGATGATTGATTATACCAATATATTAGGTGAGCAACCAACTACACCACCGGATTATGTAAGTCCGGTGGTGACTGGCACAGACACTGGATTTGGACCACAATGATCAAATACTAGCCAGTTCGATCAAACAGGCTGCAAGATTAATCTCAGGATCTGCAACCAGTGCGTGGTCTTTCAATCTGTTTGCAATAATTACTATGGCCTGATTCTGTTCTGTTTCGGTATTACCCCACCATTCTAGATTGCGGTAGAACATCTGATAAAACTCGACATATTCTTCTGGACGAGCATTTGCACAGACAATTTTTCTTGCCTCGAGGATACGACCTTCTTTAAATAAAGAAACTGCCTGCACTACATAATCTGCACTATTTCCGCCACTGCGACTCGGCCTGTTTAAGACACCATCTGCACAGTTCTGTTGTAGACTGTTAATACACTTTCTCAAGTCTGGATAGGTAGCAGTTACGTAATCATCCAGTATCTCAAAATTTTCTTCATTGAGATCAATGCCTTCCGTAATCAAAATCTCTGCAACGCGAGCTATGAAGCGATCTCGATCTAGAGTTTCGATATGAAACCCTTGAGTACGACTGTGCAATGCAGGGATAATTTTGTTTGGATAGTTGCAGGTAAGAATCCAACGACATCCTTCATTGTATTCTTCGATCATGTTACGCAATGCTGCTTGTGCGTTAGGCGATAGATAGTCAGCTTCGTCGAGCAATACATATCGATAATTGCCGATTGGCATAGTTTCGACAAAACGTGTAAGACTGCGAATGTCATCAACACCATTGGTGTGACTACCGTTCACATAGCGAATATCACTTTCGTCTACCCCGAGCTCGTTGAATAAACATTTTGCTAGTGTAGTTTTACCAACACCTGGACCACCGCTCAGTAGAATGTTTGGTAGTTCTTTTTGCTTTACCCAGTTGGTAACCTGCATTTTTTGATTTTCATCTGCCCAGACGTAGTCGTCTAGAGTTTTCGGTCGATAAGATTCTACCCAGAGACCTTTTGACATATCTCACTCCGTTGTCAGTGTTACAGTATATTTTGTGTTATTGTCGGCTGATAGTCAACAGCAATTCATTTGCTTTCTAAAGGATTAGAATCTGAGACCAACAGTATTGCATCTGGATAGTCTACTTGACGAATAGTAGTAGCACTGTTGTTGTGTTCGACATTAATACCTCTACTCCAACGTCCGTGCTTTATCAAAATCCATTGTCCAACTGTGAGATCATCGACATCTGGCCCAATGGCGTATACCTGTGCCCAGCGTTCTCTGATCCCACGCTCTTTACCATCGTCGTCTGTGATAATTACACCGCCTCTGGTGACCTTTTCACCCTGTTCGATATTGTGAACAAGTACTTTACCATGTAAAGGTTTGATTGATTTGAGTTCAATTGTTTTCACTTGTCTGATTCCGTAATCTTTCTTCTAGCAGTAGGTTTTGGCTGAACCACATCATTGCCAAGTGATGGTTCAAAAAATTGATCGTCTGCTTCTAGCTGTTTACGCACCGGTGGCGCGACTGCCTGAATAGGATCTTCTGATTTTATATCAACTGCTTTTATACTGGCCTCACGTGCCAATCTGTTAGCTTCCCATTCTGCTTCAATCTGTTCTTGTGTTTTTAAAATAACGCCACCGCGCCCGAGAATGTCGCCCCTTGCATTTAGATTTGCGTTTCCGATTGCAGGTACGTCTGCGTTAATAGAACGCAATCTGTTCATGTCAATTATTTCGCCGCGCATAGTTATATGTCTAACCATAATGCCCTCCTGTTATGTGAGTATTTATAGTTGAAAAAATCACTTGAGAAATTCTTTAATATCTAGATTAAAAATCAATGGATTGATTCGATTTATTCCAATAAGATAAAGAACAAAACTACTTACACTGCTACCACGACCAACACCCCATAACACGTTGTTTGATCTAAAATGATCTACTAGAAATATTAGATGTTTGAGAACCGGAAACATGTTTCTTTCTTCAAACAATATTAATTCTTTTTGAACTCGATCAATTTCTTCGATATTTTTGCAGCGATTGTAGCAAAAATCCCAGATGTCAATTGTTTGGTAATTCGTTGGTGTAGTCCAGTGGTTAAACCAATTGATGTCTTGAAACTGAGACTGCTCGGCAACAGTTAGTGGTTTTAGATCGTTATCAAACTGTTTGATAGTTTGATTATAAAGAATTACACTGCTGCTAGGTTTAGCAAACACCATATCGAGATCAATGCCTTGATAAATCATCTCTATCAAAGCATCATCTTCGCAAATCACTGTGCCATCATTTAAAATGAATCTATTACCCAGATCAACCATGTTAAGTCTGATACACTAATATTTTATTTTGTGCTCGAGTGATAGCAGTGTACAACCAACGTTTGGCATCTTCTCTAAAACACCAACTTTCGTCAAAGATCAACACATTGTTCCACTGTGAACCTTGACTTTTGTGACAGGTTATAGCATATCCGTAGTCGAATTCCTGACTGCCTTTCAAAAAGGCAGGATTTGGTTTTTGAATACTGGGGTCAAAAAACGAATTATGAACTCTTGCTCGAATAACCTTTTCTTCGGTGTCCAAGTCAGTCATTTTATACACACTGTAACTTTGACTTTTGCTCGGTAACTGCTCGTTCAAGGTGAACATTTCACCATTGAGAATTCCCAATGTTTTGTCATTTTTGAGACAGATCAGTCGATCATGCTGTTGTGGCATTGTACCGACATACCCCAACATGTCTCGAATAGTAGCATTGATACCAGTTCTGGTATTATTTCTACCTACAATCACTTGATCAAATTCAATCAATGGCTCTAGTGCATCAATCGTAGCAGAAATCATACTTTCACCATAGGTACCTGCTTTTAGCCGATTACCTTCTCGAACCTGTGTTGCCAGATAGACAATGGGGTTGTCTTTGGCTTGACGGTGTATTTCAGTAAGCATGACATCAGGGTCAGCATTGGTAAAGTATCCTGCACCACTAACAGGAGGTAACTGTGCCGGGTCGCCCAGTACAAGTACAGGTTTACCGAAACTCAATACGTCCTTGGCTAAGTCCTCGTCTACCATCGAGCATTCATCGATGATCAAGAGACTGACAGTTTTCAACACACTATTTCGGTTGAGTTTGAATTTGATATTACCATCATCATCTTCTTCTGCTTTATATATCAAACTGTGAATAGTGCTAGCACCATGACACCCGTTGTTACGCATCATTAATGCTGCTTTTCCTGTGTATGCTGCATAGGCAACATTGTTGTTGATTGACTGTGCAAAATATTTTGCAAGACTGGTCTTACCAACTCCGGCATAACCGAAAACTCTAAATATCTGTTTTCGGTCTTTTGACTTGAACCATGTTTCTACCGCTTTTAAAGCAGATGACTGTTGTTCTGTCCAATTCATGTCAGCGTCCTTTATAGATTGAAAATTGCGATCAATCGGTCTTGATTGCAGTTGGGCCAAAATTTGGTTTAATAATTTCAGCTGACCACTCTTCTAAATCGTCTACCATGTTTGAGATATCGACATCGTCGAGAGAAATAGAAATATTTGGCTTTATTGTGATGTCATCTTCTGCGGTGGCCCAGAGTTCGACCATTCCACCGTCTGCTCTATGCCACCAAGGCTGATCAAAATACCTATGTTCACCTAACCACTCTTCGACACTGGGTAAAAATGTATCGACATCACCTTCGATCCAGTTACTGAACCCATCTCCGAGATCACTCGACAATTCCATACTGTTTATGATTATATGACCATTTCCAATAGCATTTAGTTTGGCATATATCAAAGACATCAGTATAAAGTCATATGGCTCATCTGGACAAAACATCATATGATTGTCAAGTGCTTCAAATGTTTCAGTAGAAAAATCCTGCTTTGCATTAAATGCAATAGATTCGTTTAGAACTTCAAACAGCCATTTTTTTATAGATTTAAGGGACAGTGCCTGCTGAGCTCTAGTTGATTCAGCATTGAAGTCTAGTTCTAAACGAACTTGTACATCTCCAGACACTAACTGTTTCCCAAGAAGACGAATCAGTTTAAATTCGCCATTATAGGTGTTGCCGATTATGGTTTCCATTTTATTCTCTTGTTAATCAATTGGGTCAGTGTCGATTACAACTGGATCTGATTCAGTGACATGATCTTGTAGACGTCGATACTTTTCATTCTCAATTGTATCTAGCATAAGATTCAATTGATCTACAACCGATTGTCCCATATTCATGCGTCTTGCAATTGTAAAACGTTTCATTAATTCGCTGTATCGTTTGTCTAGCTCGTCGCTTGACAGTTTTGTGATATCTTCACTGAGAGGGTGTTCGTTCATCATAGTTAATTTTACCAGCAGAAACTGTTTTTTTGCAACCTTATAATTTGGTTTTGTTTGATAATATAGTGTCTGAAAACATCGGATTAGTCACTTTGTACCCGTGACCACAAGCTGCACAGTAAAACACTATAGATTTAAATATCACATTGCTAAAATCGAAACTTGATTTGCTTTTACAATCTGGACAAGTAAATGGTACATGACCGAGATTAACATGAGAATTTGTGTCCGTGAGTCGATCAACTAAAACTTCTTCTAGGTTTTTTCTACGTTTTTGAGCCCTTGGAAATTTTATTATGTTGTTGGTCATTTTGCCCCTCACTGATATATTTAAGAGGTCAATGACAAAATACACTAGAAAGCTATCTAAAAACAATAAAAATTATGGTGCAATTTCAATGCCAGTTGCGGTAAAACTAATCTCACCGTTCAGTGATTCTACGACAACTTGATCGCCACTGTTAAGATAAAGACCACTAGCTGCAAACACCCCGTTACCTATTAACGGTGTTCTGTATGCAATATAAGTGTTAACAGTTTCTGGTTCACCAGCTGGTATTAATGCCACAGTGAATTGGTCTATGTCACTGCTTTGATTACAGACAAAAAGGCTAAACTGCACTTGATTACCTGTAGTCACCGTAAACAGATTTGTGTTTACTCCTGCATCTGGTTTATTTTGTCCTAGTAAACGAGGTGTAGTACTTGCCATGAATTAGTCCTTTTCTACTTTATTAGAGTGTGATATAATGACTTTCTAGTTTAATAGCTAACGTAGATAACGAACTATTAATTATTAAAAATATGTTAGCACCGTCTACTTGAACCGACAGTGTTCCTAGCGCACCTGCATTTGATACCGCACCATATTGTGTTAAATATGGTGCACCATTAGCATGCATGATTATCACAGATCTTATATCTACATTACCAGTTGCAATATCAGTTATTTGCACTGCATATCTAGCCGATCTAAACTGTGCCATTGGCCAAGAATCAACAACAGTGTCTAAAAACGCAGTGTTTACATAAATTGGATCTTGATCCGATACAGAATAGTTTCTAGTTCTAAATGTTCCGTTGACATCTAGTTGCGCTCTAGGTATATTGGTACCAATACCAACTTGTCCGACTGGATTAATTAATATTTTTGTACTGGCTGTGCTCAGTTGAGCGTTCATACTCTCGCCAGAATGAATACTTATGTTACCCTGATTATCAATTCTAATTCCGCCTACTGAGTTAGCTACACGATGCTCTAAAATTAAACCTATACTACTGTAATCTTGATCTGTGGTAAGACGCACACCGTGATCAACAAAGTCTTCTAGTCCCTGAAACAACGCAACATCTGAGCCGTATGATTCAACTTCGAGTGTTCTTGTTGCTTGCCAACTGCTAGTACCAACACCAATGAACAAGCCTTGACTACTCAAATGCGCAACGTTTGCAGAACCAACCTTGAAACTATACGTATCGTTGTTTACGCTATCAAATACAACTGTTGAATTACCGATATATACGTCAAGTTGACCCCAATTCACATTTGCATTTTTTACAGTCAGACCAGTATTATAATTATTTGAATCGCTATCTAATAAAATATTATTTTTAAACTGCGCAGTTCCGTTTACATTTAATCTATAATTATCGACTAGATCTGTACCAATACCGACATTACCATTGTTTGGTTGATATATAAAATTACTGTTACCAGTCAGTACACCATCTACATTGTATTGTACACTTAGATTTGCACCACCTGCTGCAATGTTGGCTACTGCAACTGTACAGTCAATTACCACATCACCAGTACCACTGTCTATCATCATAGGTGCTGCCTGTACATCACCTGTTAGCACAATGTTTTTACCTTGCAGAGCTTCTAATTCAGACTTTATTGTGCTGAAATTATCTCTAAAGCCTTTGCTGCTCTGATCAATACCAGGTATTGGATAATTTGGATTTACTCTACTGATTGCGACCATTATTTTATCCGATTAATTCTAATTGCAAATACTGTTCCATTACATTAAAAATCTAACCGTTGCTATTTGGCAAAATAGAAGTGTTTAATGCGCCAGACGCAGTGCTTGTTACTGCTTGATTGTATTTATTATATAAAAAAATGTTATTTCCACCTTTTAAACTTCGGTTGTTAGTATAATCGTCATTCAGCCCAGTGTCAAACAGTCGGTTTGTTTTGCTATCAGAAAGAATTTTTGATTTGAGTTGAGTCGGCGTCATTTGAGGATTTACCTGTAGATAACATGCCATTACTCCTGCCACTTGCGGTGCTGCCATACTTGATCCACTGATATTGGTTTGTTTAAAATTGCTGTTTAAGAAATAATTTTGAGATCCTACGCCCCAACGATTGGTATTACTAGTACAGCTTAAAATGTTAGTACCAGGTGCATATATATCTATACCAGGACCAGTTTCGCTGCTTTGATTTTTCCATTCTAAATTTACGCCACCGACTGCTGTGTCTACATTACCAACATTCATTGCTTGATCATCAAATGGCGATTTGCCTCTGTGATAAAAAACATTGCCTACAAGTGTTTTTGTATAGTAGTTGTCATAGTCTATACCGCCCGGAATATCTACTGTTTGAAATGTATTACCTGCTGCAATAGAAACATGTATGCCTGCGTCAATCATTTCTTGTACGTTAATATCAGTTGACGCTACTCGAATGCCATGTCTGAACACGCCGCCGCTTTGGGCACCTAACATACCTTTAGTATTGTCTTTAACAGTACCAGTCCATGCAACTCCTCTATAGACTCCGCCGGTAATATCAGTAAAACTACCGATATATCCCCAACTTATACTAACTACCGTTGGACGTTTGTAACCTGTGTTCGGATCTATTGGCTTGTTTTGATGCCAGCCTATAATCACATCAAAACAATCCGTCAATGTAAAGCCAGTGCCCTCGTCTCCTACACCTGCTAGACTGTTAACCTTTACCGAATAAACTCTAGAATTTTTTGCCCAACCATAGGTTTTACCAGCAGCTATTCCTGCACAGTGTGTACCATGACCGTCAAAATCTCTATAGTGATCTACATCTTGAGTCCCTGGTACACCGCTTGCTGCATGCCAATCGATCAACTGTACTCTACTGTTGCCATTATCATCAATGAATTCGGGATGATCAACTTGCAATCCCGAATCTTGTATTACAACATCTACACCGCTACCGTCGGCACTATATGAAAATACGCTATCTGTAGTGTCAAACACACTATAGATGTTTGTTTCTGCTATACATCGCTTTAACCCCCAATTCACAAAATTGCCTGAATCAGATGTTGTTTTTGTAAAATCGCTATACTGTATTGCACTGTGACTGATTTCGATATCGTCTCGATGCTCGGGTGGTATTTCTACAGCAGCAATCCTTGGATCATTACGTAGTGCTATAACTTCTTCTTCGGTTAAGTGATAATGAGTCTGCCTGGTATTGACCGGTCTTGCATTGCAAATTTCACAACTTCTATGCGGAATGGTATCGCTGCCAGAACTAGATGTCATTTCTGCATCTATCTCACTAATATCTACACCTCTTATAGTACTAACAATGTATTCTCTAGTGCCTGTCATGCAGGAGCTCCAGTGTCAAGATTTATCCATCCGCCATTTTGGTATGCTTGAATCTTGTTTGCTGTAGTGTTGTAGATTAAATCGCCATTTGAAGGTGTTAACGCATTTCTCTCTGTGGTGGTTAAATTAGCTAGTCTCATCGGTGCGCCGATTATTCTCACAGCATTTGCAGCTTGTAAATCTAAATTAGTGGCACTTTCTAGTGTTGGTGTACCGGCGCCGGTGCTAACGAAGTTATTAGCGGTTACACTGCCTACTATATTAATATTACCGGTGCCATATATTTCAAATCCACCAAGGCTGAGATTAGACGTTAACGGACCACTAAATCCACTGCCTGCTGGTCCAGTTGGGCCTGTAGCACCGACACCAGGACCTGTTGGACCACTTGGTCCAGTTGGGCCTGTATCACCTACTCCGGGACCTGTCGGACCTTGTGTACCTGTTGGACCAGTACTACCAGCAGTACCTGCTGGGCCAGTCGGACCAGTACCGCCAGCAGTACCTGCTGAGCCTGTTGGTCCAGTACTACCCGCAGTACCCGCAACACCTGTAGGACCAGTACTACCAGCAGTACCTGCTGGGCCAGTCGGACCAGTACTACCCGCAGTACCCGCAACACCTGTAGGACCAGTACTACCAGCAGTACCTGCTGGGCCAGTCGGACCAGTACCGCCAGCAGTACCTGCAACACCAGTTGGGCCAGTACTACCCGCAGCACCTGCTGGTCCAGTTGGGCCTGTATCACCTACACCTGGACCAGTTGGGCCTTGTGTACCTGTTGGTCCGGTATTACCAATAGTACCTGCTGGGCCTGTAGGGCCAGTACTACCCGCAGTACCTGCAGGGCCAGTAGAACCAGTTGGACCATCTATGTTTACATATGGCAGAGATGACCATGTCTGTGTACCGTCACCAATTTTAAATTGATTTAAGTCTACGTTTAGGCCAACTTCGCCTTCTGCCAAAACAGGGTTAACTGATGACCATGTAGCTGTGTTACCTCTTCTTAATAGAATTTGTGTAGTCATGTTCTTAAAACCTTCCCGAATGCAAGCTATTTATCAACATTAAATGGTAACATTTTTTAATCATTACGGCCCGCCTCCGTCTACTATGCTAGTTGGTTTCGATACAGGATCGCCACCGTCTACAGTATTAGTTGATATAGATTCCGGAGTTCCTGCATCTAGGGTAAGAACTACACCCGGCGGAGTCACCCAAACTACATCGTAATCTGCATTAGATGCTTTTACCAACATCTGTCCGGTTATTCCGCCGGGTGGCAATGACTGTGATACAGTGGACACTTGTGCGCCACCAACCACAAGGCTATTACCAGCAGTGGTAATTGGAATGTTTCCGATATAGATGGTATTGCTGCTAACATACAACGACCTCCACCTAAATTCAGCTGTACCAAGATCTACAGTTGCATTTGAACTCGGTACAAGTGCAGTGCCTATTATAATATTTCCGTTGGTACTTGATATCAAATTACCATTGAACGTTATGTTGCCAGTTGATGATACACCAGTTGGTCCTTGTGCACCAGTCGCACCAGTCGCACCTGCAATACCAGCAGGACCAGTAGGTCCTGCAATACCAGCAGGACCAGTTCCGCCGGCAGGGCCGGTAGGTCCCTGTGTACCAGTTGGTCCTTGGGCACCAGTTGGACCAGTATCACCAACACCGGGTCCGGTAGGACCGATAGGTCCGGTAGGTCCTTGTGAACCAGTAGGGCCACCTAATGGGCCTGTTGGCCCGGTCGCACCTCTAGCACCAGTTGAACCAAGCGCACCAGTCGCACCAACTGGACCAGTTGCACCAATACCTGTTGGTCCTGTTACACCCTGCAAACCAGTTGCACCAGTTGCGCCAGTCGGACCAACACCACTTGGACCAGTTGGGCCTGTAATTGTACTGTTAGCACCAGTAGGACCAGTTATGCTGATACCACTTGGACCAGTTGGGCCTGGTATGGTACTAGCAGCACCAGTGGCACCAGTTGGGCCAATATTGCCTTGAGCGCCAGTAGCACCTTGTAAACCGGTTGGACCTGTTATTAGACTTGCTGGGCCTGTTGGTCCTATTGCGCCTGTTGGACCAGTAACAACGCTTGCTGCACCAGTTGCACCGGTGAACCCTGTTGCACCTGTTGGACCTTGTATACCAGTTGGTCCTGTTACTGTGCTGTCAGCGCCAGTTGGTCCTCTAAGACCAGTTGGACCAGTAAGTCCAGTTGCGCCAGTTGCACCTCTAATGCCAGTAGGTCCAGTAGGACCTTCTGCGCCAGTTGCACCACTCATGCCAGTTGGACCGGTGATAACGCTTGCTGCACCCGTAGGTCCTGTATCGCCTATTGGACCAGTTGCACCCTGTGCACCAGTTGCGCCTGTGTCGCCTTGCAAACCTTGTGCACCAGTTGGACCGCCTAAAGGTCCAGTTGGTCCAGTAGGTCCAGGCACAGTGCTAACAGCGCCTGTTGCGCCAGTTATACCAGTAGGACCAGTAGGACCAATACCACCAGTCGGACCACCCAGTGGTCCAGTCGGGCCTGTTACACCTTGTAGACCAGTGCTGCCAGTTGGCCCTGTATTGCCCTGAGGACCAGCAGGACCGGTTACACTAAATCCTTGTGGGCCTGTTACACCTCTTGGTCCGGTTGCACCAGTAAAACCTCTGAAACCAGTTGGTCCTGTTATTCCTCTAAGACCAGTTGGCCCTTGCACACCAGTTGGTCCTGTAACTGTGCTAGCTGGGCCAGTAGGGCCAGTTCTACCTGTTACACCAGTTGCACCTGTAGGTCCAATATTTCCCTGCGGTCCAGTTGGACCTGTGTCTCCCAATGGGCCAGTTTCACCTGTTGGTCCTGTATATCCAGTCGGGCCAGTATAACCTGTTACACCTGTTGGACCACTTGGTCCTGTATATCCAGTTGGACCGGTGAAACCACGTAGACCTATTAGACCTTGTGCACCTGTTGCACCAGTAGGTCCGGTTAACCCAGATGCACCTGTAGGACCAGTAGCACCTGTATTAGATGCTGCACCTGCCGGACCAGTTGGACCAATTATACTTGCGCCTGTGGGACCAGTTTCGCCTGTGGGACCCTGTGCACCAGGTGGTCCGCCGAACGGACCAGTGGGACCTCTACCACCTGTTGCGCCTGTTGCACCAGCCGCTCCAGTAGGACCCTGTAAACCGCCACCACTGGTAATAGCTGCATATCCAGTTCGTGGCTCAGTAAATCTGATTGTTAATGATATATCGTCAATGAATTCAATTTCTGGATAGTCGTAAGTACCAACTAGACTTTTACCATTCTGATCTATAACTTCAACGTTTACGTATTTCCATCCTAGATCATGATCAACTGCCCAGACAGTTGCAGGGACTGACTGCTGCCAAATCACTGCGCCAGCCATTATGGCTGGCCCTGTCGGACCTGTCGGACCGGTAACTCCAGTCTGTCCTCTAAGACCTGTTGGACCTGTTGCACCTGCACCAGTTGGTCCAGTATCTCCTACGCCTGGTCCGGTTGGTCCAGTAATTGACCCAGTACCAACTAGATCTTGTAGTGTAGTGATTTCAATTTTTGCAGTGTTAAGCTGATTGCGAATAGCTGCAAAGTTATCTCTAAATCCCTGACTGTTGTTGTTTATACCTTCAACAGGGAAATTTATATTGATACCGCTAGTGATAATATTAGAACTCATTTGGTCTCGATCCTGATATGTAGCAGTATTTAGTTATTTTTAGGTGACTTGATTATTGCCACTCACCTGCTGTGTATTCAGTTTATATAACTTTTTAATTTCTGTTATGCTTCGGTCAGTCGGACCTGCCATATCTAAGATAGTATCATAAAAATCGAATATTGTGTTCTCTGCATCAAAAATAGTGTTTCCCCACTGATCATAGGCTGTTCTGACAAATTCAGGATTGTCATCAAATCGTGTGCCAGTTTGTTCAAAAACTGTGCTGTTGAGATCAAACACTGTGTTGTGTGGTTCTATCCATTCTACAAATCGAGTCTGTGCGCCGTCAAATGAACAGACATCTTCATCAAACACTGTGTTACCAGTCCAAGTGCGACCCTGCATTGTAACTACCATGTGTTTTACTTTCCAGGTTTTTGATCCTAGTATATTCAATGTTGCCGCAGTTTCATTTGCATTTACTCGCACATTGCCAAACAGAGACACAGTGTCGATCGGCAGATACGGGGTCCATTCTGATTCCCAGGTATCTAAAATCTCATTACCATTCAGATCTATCTGAGTACCGGTGTCGCTGTATCCAGCACCTGGTTCAATTACTGTCACAGAAGAAATACCGAGGTCAAATTCAATTTCAGCCTGATAGCCAGCACTGTTAACAATGAGTTTTCTATCCAATGGAAATAGATCAAACTCGTATTGATTCAATACTTCCACTGCGGTCAATCTTGATTGTAGATCTACTTCTATGGCTTTGAGCTGTACTATCTGTGTTTTATTAACAAACACTTGTGCTGTGTCACCTATAGACCATCCTGTGTCACTGTCAATTACTGTTACTGAGTTGATGGAAATTTTGCAGTTTAATTTTGCACCGATTCCTGTTCCTAGAATTTTAAGTTTCGGCGAAAAGTAATAGCCATTACCGCCATTGATAATCTGTACTTCTCGTATGCCAGTAGTTTCAAAATCTATTATAGGCAACAGTTGTGCATTATTACCTCTTCCGTTGTCTGCATAGGAAAACGCAGACTTGAGAGCACGGCGCATGTTTGCCAGACTGGGCGGATAGACTGTAATTTGATTATTGTTACCATAAAGAACGTAGTCTACTCCGTCTAATGGGTCTAATACTTCTCTATAATAGAATCTTGTACCGACGGTATCCACAGCAACGTTGGAATTATTACCAAATGCCAACGTAGTAGAAGCCAAATATGTGTTCGAAGTTACCATCACACGATCGGGATTGTAGCCAGTATAGCTAAGGCCGTTCACTAGATTCATTTCAGTAGCAGCATCGTCGCGAAGAGTATTGCTATATGGTATCAGTGAAGGTACATCAAACATAGCACGTCTGGTCTCTATTAACGCATCTTTTATGTCGCTCATAACTGGAAAGCCAACAGACATAAATTGATCTTTTATGCTGCGTTCGACTGTCAACTGATATTTGCGCGAAAGATTCTGTAGGCCGTCGTTTGCTTCGATTTCAAAAAAGTAGTTTCTGGCCTGCGGATGATATTCTAAAAATCCTGCTATCTTACCCTGACTGTTATTCAGTGTTAGCGTGGGAGGCAATGTGCCACCTACCAATCTATGATTTACCACGCGACCTGGTCTGGTGGTTTTTGCACCAACATCGAGCTCAATAGTGCTACCGTCTGTCACTACACCAAAATCAAACTGTTCACTGTTCCACACCAACAGTCCGCCGGTGGTGTCTTGTGTAATCAATACATCAAAGTTTCGTTCTGCAATACCATTTACACTAGTGGCACGTATTGTAAATGGTACTGTGGTTTCATCTGCATAAAATGGCGCAGCACCATACAAAAATCCAGTCTGTGTTAGTGTGAATGGAAATGATTGATCTACATCTACAAGACTGTAGGTTATTGTTCTATCGTCTGATTCATACGCAGCCACAGTCGATTCGACATATTTTCCACTCACAAATACACCAAGTTGCCCGGCAGTGGTGAGCCACATTGGTGGGTGTCCAGATTCTACTGCGATCACTGTGACTGGCAAATCTTCATACTGTGCGTTTGCACTGGCACGTATTTTAAAACTGTATGTGATCGAGTAAGGTTCGGTTAAACCAGCCGGTATTATAGAAAGTGGCGGATTATAGACTATTTCACCTGTTACAGAATTTATAGTCATCCCTGCCGGTGCCTGAATCAAACGATAGGTGATAGCTGCGTTAATCCCAATAGTAGCTGCCACGGTGTAAACAGCGGTAGTGCCAATGGTTGCGTAACCCAAAAACGACGATTGACCTTGCCAGCTTGGCGATACCGCAAATGGTAAAATAGTTATGTAAAAAGTTCTGTCTGCAATAGTACCATCGGGGTCTGTAATTCTCAACGTGAAATTACTGTCAGTTGATGCAGACACGCCCTCGCTTTGGCCTTCTATCACAACTGTGCTGTTGACCTTTTTCCAACGTAAACCCAATGGTAACGCACCATTGATCAATTTAATCGTAGCTCTGCTGTCGCTGGTCAACAACAACACAAGTGGGTTAAGATTAAAATTGTAATTTTCTAAATAACTACCAAGATTTGGTAGCGTGATCCAACTGGCTGATGACATTGAGAACCTCTCTTCGCACAGTATTTACTTGAAAATAGCGAAGAGAGGCTGCGGTTAATATTCGGTTGTAATATAGAGTTTTTGTTCGTCTGGAATAGCGTCGTCTTTAAGATCAGATAACCTCACAGAAATGACTTTTTTAATATGTTCGCCTAGACTCAATTTGAGCATTACCAAATCTTCGTGATTCAGATAGATGATATTACCGCTACCAAACTTGTAACGTGGTTTTTGTTGATCGTCGCTGCGAAGGTTATCTTCTGCTTGTTTTTTAAGAGCAAGAAAATCGCTTGTTCGCAAGCTGAGATACAGTTTGTATTGATAGGTGTGATAATAGAGATGCGGCCTGTATTCGATCTCAGCACCTTGGGCCAGCAGTTCCGCTATTTCGACGTTTTCTGGAAACTTGATAGTCACAACGTCTTGACCATACTGTGCCAACACAATGTTGTAGTCACGTTCGGTCTGTATGTAGAGATTGAATTCGCAGATGTCTTCGAACTCTTTTTTGTCGTTACGTCGACGAGCCCATGTAATTCTGGTCCTATAGCCAAATTGTAGTGTTTCGCTCAACCATCGTTTGATCGGTGTCAGTCTTGCATCTACTACAGATTTTTTTCGACGATCGCTAGAGGGAAATTTGAGTTCGAGATTGATCTGGTAAGCATATTGACCAAACAGCAGTTTGGTAACATAGCGGCGTTTTAGCTTGCGCATGTCTTTTCGCCATTCAGCTGAAAACTCTCGCCGCATCCACATTGGTTTATAGCGTGTGGGTTTTGCCATACTAGATGCCTATCAAACTGACTTTCATAAAGATCCAATGTGCTGCCAATCAAGCCTAGAACGCTTTCGGCAGCTATCACCACACGACCATGTGTAAGATCAATTATTTCGTCAAATTTGGCAATTGAGTTTTCATCTACTAGATCAAACGTGTACTTGTGACCACTACAACCCTTGTTGTTAAAGCCCAGCTTGAGTGCTTTACCTTGGTTTGACTTTAGTATTTGATTCACAAAGTCAGCAGCAGTTTCGGTTATAGTGATCACAGTTTTCATTTGATTCCTTTAGATAGTTCCTGCCAAGGTTGCAAAGATCATGCGGTTAGCCAACGATTCGCGAAAATCAGGCCACATTTCGACCAACTGGTCTTCGGTGATTTGAACGTATTTGTTGTCAATCTTTTTCTTTTGAACCGCTTCAATGTCCCAGCTATTGCGACGCTGTTTGTTGAGGCTAATGGTCTTGCCTACCACACTCCAGAAGCAATAGACTTCGTTGCCGCCGTAGCGATTTTTTGAGTTGGGATTGTTGGCATCGATAAACCAGCCCCAGACCTTGTTATTGGCTTCGCAGTAACCAATCCAGCGAAATTCTAATTTACGGTCTTCCATTTGATCTGTCCATTCAAACTCTGTTATGCTGTTGAGTATAGCATAACAAAACCCAAGTATGCAAGAGTTATTCTCTGTCTAATGGATTAATAAGGCTTTTGAGGAACCATCTCATCTTGCTGTGTGCATCTAGTCTACCAGCAAGAAAATCCATGTGATCCTGCTTGTCTTCAGCTTCTGCTAGTTTGAACACTCTGTTGATCAGCATCATCATGCGCTCATGATCCATGTACAGTCGTTCGATATAGTCTCTGGCAGGTTGCGGACTATCAAATTCGTCAACTACTGAATAGCGTTTGAATTCGCTCATGCTGCCGGGTGCAAACGCATCTAGCTTTCTCATGTTTTCTGCGATAGCGTCAGTAGCTTCCCAGAGTTCTTGATATTGATCGCCGAATAATTCATGCAACTGTGTAAAGAACATGCCAGTCACGTTCCAATGCGCATTGTGAGTCTTTAGATAGAGTGCAAAGTTGCTTGCTAGTAGTACTCTATAACCGTCTATCAGTGTGTTCATGTTCTTGCTCGTTTTTGATTATTTATTTGTAGATATCTCGTAGTATAGTGTCGTCTACCAGTGGATCAATTATTACAGGCTCTCCTGCACGACTCATCACGTTGAACTCGTGTACGTCTGCAGAATATCCGTAACGTTTGCTGAGTTCTGCAATGCCATCTAGTACAGGTATCATGTCAGGTATGCCAACATCATCTAGATATTGTCGTTCATGATTAGACAGCTTTTTGCCGTCCCATCGTTTCAATAGATTTCTAATACTGTCCTGCCCAATCAGTGCATCATCAAGTTTTTCCATACGTACTGCAAAAGTTTTGTCAGTGATCTTAAACGGCTTGCCTTTGATTTTTGGCACATGTGGATTGGTTTGATGTTGTAGTGCAAACTCTATCCAGGCCAGATATGCAGGATCATTGTTGAACAGTTTGAATACCCAAGGGTAACCAGGCTTTTCGTATACAGCACCAAACGATCCTTCGCCCAGTCTACGAAATCCATGCAGTGTTAGAAAATCATGAAACTGCGCCATCGCATCGTAATGTTTACTGCGAGGTATATCAGTAAACAATGCTTTTGCACGTTGATAAGCTGGTATGGTTCTGTAGTGCTTGAGTTCGGTCAAACAATGATCTAGATTATCTAACTGTATGAATTCAACAAGTTTCATCTTGCGTTTTATCTTTCATCGTATTGTGCTAGATCGCGCCCTTTAATTAGATTTATAACTTTTTTAGGATATTCCTGTTTGAGAGTGCTGTATTTCAACAGTGTTGGTGCGAGTGCAATGCCAGTTACTGTATCGTCTTGTGATCTAAGTTCTGCACGTTTAGCTCTGAATTCTTCATACGCAGGATGAGTGTTAAGGTTAAACATGTAGCCTTGTACGCTGTGTGCCGGCGTATCAAATGCTCTATAACGTTCTCCCATTGGTCCGGGTATGCTATCTTTGTCACTCCAGGCTTTTTGACCGTAGAACACGTTGGCTTGCCGTGCAATAGAGTCTTGACCCCATCCACTTTCCAGTGCTGCTTGTGCTAGTGCAAGACTGGGTGGTATGATGTCTATCTTGGTGAGCAGATCGTCTAGATTTTTTGCGCCATATCTCTGTGACAATAATGCAATGTACTCTCGGTCTTCTCTCATGATAGGTCGACCGCCTTCTAGCTTGCGTTTAAAACTCAATAGT
>JACCDG010068226.1_pt1 | contig 23002 bp, 20 predicted proteins | sample 7442471 | NCBI WGS metagenome assembly JACCDG01 (sample SAMN15323444, study PRJNA562643) | freshwater metagenome | isolation source: river surface water | place: USA:Blue River Watershed | collected 2017-08-17 | reverse complement strand
TCCTATCTTTCCATGAGTCGTGGATCCAGAACTCTTTCTGGTGGAGAAGCTCAAAGGATTCGTCTGGCCACCCAAGTAGGAAGTGGATTGATTGGTGTTTTGTATGTGATGGATGAGCCAAGCATTGGCTTGCATCCACGGGACCATCATCGACTGTTAGAAATCATGGCTGAAATTCGGGACAAAGGAAATACGCTATTGTTGGTGGAACATGATGAAGATACAATTTTGTCTGCCGATTTTGTTGTGGATATGGGACCTCGAGCGGGAAGTGAAGGGGGGCAAATCTTAGCCCAGGGAACTCCTGCGGAATTGATGAAAAACCCCAACAGTATCACCGGAAAATATCTGACAGGAAAACTTCAAATTCCTGTCCCCTTGCAACGACGTCAGGGGCATCCTTTGCAATTGCAAGTGATGGGAGCCACCGGGAACAATTTAAAAAATGTGGATCTGCATTTGCCCTTAGGACGATTGATCGCTGTGACGGGGGTTTCAGGAAGTGGAAAAAGTACCCTGATCATGGATACTCTGTACAAAGAGCTGGCTCGACATTTTTATAAAGCAAAAGTATCCGTTTCTCCATTTCGAAAAATCGAGGGTCTTCAACATTTGGATAAAGTGATTGATATCAATCAGCGCCCTATTGGAAGAACACCTCGTTCAACACCTGCAACCTATGTGGGATTATTGCCCATGATACGTGATTTGTATGCTCAATTGCCTGAAAGTCGGTTGAGGGGGTTAACGCCAGGCCATTTTAGTTTTAATGTGAAGGGTGGTCGATGTGAGGCCTGCAGTGGGCATGGGCAGATTCGAATGGAGATGCATTTTCTCAGTGATGTCTTTGTTACCTGTGATACCTGCCAAGGGGCTAGGTACAATCGAGAAACTTTGAATGTGCGTTTTCATCAAAAAAACATTGCCGATGTTTTAGCGATGACAGTTCAAGAGGCTCGAGAATTTTTTAAAAATCATTCCAGCATTTCTCGTAAGCTAGAAACTTTGCACCGCGTGGGCTTGGACTATATGACATTGGGGCAAAGTTCGACCACAGTTTCTGGGGGAGAGGCGCAAAGGATTAAACTGAGTAAGGAATTATCTCGCCGTGGTACGGGAAAAACGCTGTATATTTTGGATGAGCCAACAACAGGTTTGCATTTTGAAGATATTCGAAAACTGGTAGAGCTCTTGCATGAATTAGCAGATCAAGGAAATACAGTTTTGGTCATTGAACATCATATGGATGTGGTCAAATGTGCAGATCACGTGATTGACTTGGGTCCCGAGGGAGGTCGTTTGGGCGGTTTTATTGTGGCTCAAGGGACTCCAGAAGAAGTTGCCAATCATCCAGAGTCTTTGACAGGAAAATATTTGAAGAAAGTTTTAGACAAAAAGCAATGATTTAGGCAATTTTTGTCATTTTTCGGCGTTTCATATCTGGAAATAATTCAAAAATTTTCTTTTCAATTCTTTCCGATGTGACTGGCTTCAGAATATATCCATCGACCTTCATTGTTTTTGCTTGAATCACATAGTCCTTTTCAAGGGCTGCGGTCATAAAAACAAAGGGGATCGATTTGAATTTTTCTTCTTCACGAACCAACTTTAATAAATCAAATCCTCCCATATTGGGCATCATGATATCCGAAATGATCAGAACGGGTGCTTGAGGATTTGATTTCAAATAATCCCATGCCGCTTGACCATCGATGGCTGCAAACACATCAAAATCCAATTTCAAAAGAATGTGACTGATCACTTTCCTATTGGCATCGGAATCTTCTGCGATAAGAACAATCGGTTTTTCTTTCTTGACTTCTTCTTTAGTTTCTTCACTCATGAAAAGACTCCTTCAGCTAATATTTGTTTCGGAGAAAAATAAGAATGAATGAAGGGTAAGAACAAGGAATTAACATGCAATTCAAGAATCTAGATCAAGGTCGGTGGATTGATGCCCATTGCCACATGGCAGATCCAAGATGTGTGCCTTATTTGCAAGAATGGATCCATGAAAGTCAAAATGAAAGAATTCAAGGACATGCCATGGGAGGCGTCGATCCTAGTGATTGGTCCAGGCAGTTGGAAATCAAAAAGCTATTTCCTGAACATCAATGGTGGACCTGTTTTGGATTGCACCCTTACAAAGTCCATGAACTGAAAGAGAAATCAGAATTAGATTTTTTTATGGATCAATTGTCTCGATCTGTCTCTTTCGCGGATTTGATTGGTGAAACAGGACTGGATCTTCGTCCTGCCTACGCATCCAGCTTTGATCTTCAAATGGAATCTTTAGAATTGCATTTTGAATTGGCTCATTTTGTCCACAAGCCCTTGGTTTTTCATGTCGTTCAGGCTTGGAAAGAGTTTGATCATTTTCTTCAATGGAATACCTTATCCGTTCCAGGTATTTTTCATAGTTTTTCTCAGTCGGCAAAGAATGCGGAAAGTCTTTTGAACAGAGGATTTTATTTATCGATTGGCCCCAGTGTTCTGAATGAAAAAAATAAGGGACTTCATCAGGCTCTTGAAATGATTCCTTTGGAACGTCTGTTGTGTGAAACTGATTTGCCTGATCAGAGGCCAGCAAGAATGGGAACACATCCCTTGTGGCAGGATTTGAATCAACCTTCATGTTTGATTCAAGTTGCTCAGAAAATTGCATCGATCCAACAAATTGACTTCGAGCAAGTATTGAATCAGACCACAGAAAATTTTTTGAAAATCGTGAAAATGAAGTGAATTGCTTGTCATCGCTGCCTGCTGCAGTTAGGCTTGAATCAGTGATGAATGTAAAAATCTGGCAACATCAGATAAGTTTTATTTTCTTCCTTTTTGCAGCAATGGTTTCTGTGGCGCAAAAAGGTTCTGATCCTATGCTGGCGAAGAATGCAGATTATACAATTCCTCTGCGTTTTGAAGTGACTTCTTCACAGCAATCCATGCCTCCTCTTGAATTTGATTATGAGATGTCCAAAGATGGACAGACTTTAAGAATGTCTTCGATTGTTTTTAGCTCAAAAACATTTTCTGTCGAGTTGGCGATGCCTTCGATTAAAGATCCTAGTATTGCCGAAAAACTTCGGATCCCGAAAAGTCCTGTATTATTTTTAAATTGGCCTCAGGGGCTCTTAAAAAGTCCACGGATCGAGGTTTTATCAAAAACAGGCTCTGTGGTTTGGTCCTTAGATATTGATTCTAAAAAAATGGTGGGGTTTGAAAATAGAAAAAAAAATTGGGCTCAGTCTTTATCTCAAGAAGACAGAGCAAATTCATCTATTTTAAAAACAACCTACATGGTTGAAAATTTAAAATCTAGAAAAACTCCATTTTGGAATTCCTCGGGGCCGTTTCGTTTTTGTTTGAGTGCAAAAGAGGGACGGTCTCAGACAAAAATGTGTTCTCCCCAGTACGGAATTCGTAGGAAAGATGGAAGCATTGAATTAGGTCTCCTGAAGGGCAATCAAAGACCCCCACGTGTGTTGATTATGAATGAGGATGCTCCCTTGGTGGGAAGACCTGCCGCCGTCTTAGATATGCCTTTCATGTTTTATGCGGATATGTCCTACGGTGCTTCTTTGGAATTTATTGCAAAGCCAAATCCACTTTTTTTGGCAGACATTTCTGCGGATAAAAATAGCGATGATGTTGTGATCAGTGGCTTTCATACTCAGCCTTTGGGAGAGGTTCGAATTTTAAATCCAGATGAGGAAAGTTATCTCGTGCGCCTTTTAGGGTGGCAAGAAACCATCGGGGATTTGAGAAAATTCTGGCAAATTAAAATCAAACGATCCGACGCCTTCTTAGATTTACCAGGTCAAGGGGCAGGGCTCTTTCGTCAGCGCCTTTTATTGCAAAAACTTCCTACCGAGGCATGGCGACCATATGCGCATCGTGAAACTTTGGATGGAACCTATGTGGATGGTGCTAAAATATTTTTGAGAAAAAATCCAAAATTGAAAATTTTAAGCCAGGAAAATTTGATTGAAAATGGAAAAGATTCAACTGAGGTCACTTGGCGAATTCAAGCGAAAAAACGTGGAGAATTAAATAAAAGCTATGTGACTTTATCCAGCGGATCTCAGGACTTTAAAGCTTATTATGAAATCTACAAAGGGTATCCAAGAGAATTTAGTTTTCGACTGACGGGAACAGCTCAGTTGTCGGGGGGAATCACACTTCTTGGAGAGAGCGCTTTCAATTATTGGTTTGAAGATATTGCTGGATCCACAAATTATTTATTCAGTCGCCAACGCTGGGGCTTGAGTGCAAAATACTTTCGTTCCATCACACCCTTAGAAATTTCTTCATCCACAGGTGCAAAGAGCAATGCTAATTTTGATATTCTTGTAGGAGATATCAAATATCGATTCAGCCGTGGTCTCTGGGCAAGAGATGAAAGTTGGGGAGCCATTGGTTCCTTCCAAAGATTAAATTACGATGTGATTTCAGCACCCATGCTTGGAGTCGGAGTCTTTTGGGCGCGTTCCATGCCTCGTATTTTTGACCAGTTATTTAACATTGTACCCATCATGAGATACCCGAAATGGGTGGATGCGGAATACATTCAGTATTTCAATTCATTAAACTCAGATGTTTCCTTAGGTAATAATTTTGCGCTGAATTTCCATGGTAAAGTTTTGTGGAGCCAAGATATCTTTGGTGAAGCTGGATTTGGCTTAAAGCAGTACAGTGTTTCCGACAAAAGCTTGAATAAGAAAGCGGGATTCACATCTTTTTACGGAACTGTTGGATTAGGTGTGAATTTTTAACGTCCTCTTTTTCTGCGAAAATAATCTCGATAACCTGCCCTTGTTTTTTTCCAAAGAGAAAAATAAGTTTCTTCAGGAAAAATATTGACTCGAAAAATGGAAAATGGTTCATCCACCCAGCGACGACCACCTTGATCTGTATTGACACCATACAGGTAGCCAGCACTTTGAGCCAAGATGGAGGTCCTCGAATCTCTTTGCCCATAGGGATAGGCCACAGAAAGAATAGGTCGAGAAAACTCGGATTCCAAATCTCTTTTGGATTGTTTCAATTCCTTTTCTTGGGTTTCCAGGCTCTGAGAAGGAAGACCAATATGATGCACGCAATGACTTCCAATTTCAAAATAGGATGTCAGCTGTTGGCGTTCATCAGGAAGGCAAAGGGGGCTGGACTCTTCGGTAGGATCGTAAAGATCCCAGGTATTGGATGCAATATCCTTGTTGGATAAAAGATAGATCACAGCACTCATTCCATATTTTTTTAATAAGGGACCGGCATGCAGCAGATTATCTTGATAACCATCATCAAAGGTCAGGATCAATGGGCGTCGTGGAAACTCCTGCATGGGTCTTCGACCTTCCACAAATTCATTCAAATCCGAAAATGTGATTATTTTCATCCCCCAAGCTTGGAAATGTTGCAGATGTTTCTCAAAGCGATCTTTCGTGACAAAAATACGGTGTTGGCTGTGAAGGGGGTTTAAAGGAATTTTGTGATACATCAAAACCGGAATCCACTTTGGGAAAAATTTTTGAAAAATACGACGTTGATAGATACGTCTTAATTTTGCAGTGGCTTTTTCCAAATTTAGCTCTTGGATCATGTGGGATTGAATTTGCAAAGTATCCTGTTCGCGTTCTTTGGAAGAAAGAAAATGAAAATGATCCTGAATGCATGAAAAAATTTTCTCCGCAGGAATTTCAAGATTTTCTTCTTTGCCTGAACCCATGTCTCCAAAATTTGTCGCCCAGCAATTTGCCAAATTCGAGGATTGTACAAGTCCATGAAAACAATGTTCTCCGATGGCAATGATATTTTTCCCATACAGTCCGGCCTCCATGGCAACCCTTCCAGATCCAAGCACTGTTTTGGATCGTAAATACAAGTCACCAAGGCCTGGCCGATGTTTTTCAAAATGAAAACATGAGCGGACCTGGTCAGAGGCAATGGACCATTCCTGGGAAAGTTGCTGAGGGAAATCCTCTGGATCAATCCCGATCCAATGGAAAAAAATTCTTTCCTGTGAAAGTTGGCGCAGTTTTAGAAGCAAAGAAGGATTTCGAAGACAGTACAAAAGAAAAGAAAAAGCTCTTTCCCCCTTAGGTCCTGAAGGACGTGTGACCCATAAAAAACAAATGTCTTCTTGTTTTGAAGTTCTTTCTATTGAAGGAGTGAAAAAGGGGTTTCGAAATATTTCCATTTTTTCAGGATTCATTCCAAAATCTTGAATCAAACTTTTTTCAGCATTTTCACAGACTGGTAAAATTTGTTCGCCATAAATATCCCAGAGTTTTTTTGAAAGTGAGTAATGTTGTCTTCCATGAATCGATGAGATCATGGGGATTTTTAATCCAAGTCGACTCCAAAAGGCCTGCCGAGCTGCAGCCCGTGAATGAGTATGGATCACATCAATTTTATTCTGAATTAAAAACTTGCGTAATTTCCATAAAGTCATCCAACGTTGAAATCCGCGTTTCACAGAGATCGGCATTTCCATGCGATGACAGGTCCATGGCAAATGAAATTGATCAGAAATGGCAAAGACCTGGTCGCAGGTATTCTTTTGCTGGGATTCTGAAAGCGTGAAGGCAAAAACCTCAGCCCCCGTTAACTGGGTTTGAGACAATAAGTGAAGTATTCGCATTATAATATGATCTCCCCTGATAGGGAGTAAAAAAGAAATTCAATTTTCTGTCAAGGCACGTGGGGCAAGTTTATTGGGGAATCGGGAAACGTGTTGGCGTCGAATAGGAAGGAGTTTTTTCTAAGAAAGTTTTTTCCGTGGTATTGTAAATTGCCTGCTGACCAGACTGAAAATAGTAGATCACAGGGTGCTTCGTGTATCGAGACACCATGTTTTCAGATTCCTTAATCTCTGCATTTAAACTTTGAATGGAAACATTTGTTTGATCGGCAATTTCTTCAAGAAAACGAGCATCAACAACTTTATCGGATTTGGAGTAGATCATGATTTGAATGTCTCCATACCCAGATGTTGTGCCTTTCATCTGAGCGGTAACCATGGTGTTCTTTAAATAAGCTTGCAGTTCCTTTTCGTTCTGAAAAAATTTAAGAAGACTATTTTCCAGAGATTCAGAGATATCTTTCAGCAAACTTTCTCCGTGGCCGATCATCATACCACCAGAAGCATCCCAAAGATCATCGCCCAGAAAGACAATCCTATAATCCAAAAACTGTTGAGTTTGACTGATGGCATGAAGAACTTTTCCAGTTTCTTCAGGAGTGGTTGCTCCTCGGTAAGCTACTCGTTCAAAGTTTTTATTCCAAGGTGCACTTGTAAAAATAATTCCCACATCATCTCCAGAGTGTGTGAATGTAAACTTACGTCCTAAGGATGATGCAAAAGCTGTTCGCAGTTGACGATTGAGAGCTTTGAAGTTGGCTGTCAGTTGTTGTTCGCCTTTGCGCACATTTTCAATCGCTGTATCCAAACTACCATTCGTGACAGCACTGAGTTCGATGGCTGTGGCTTGGGAGTTTTTTGCTCCCATTCCAACGTGATCGACAGAGATGGCACCAAATCTAGCTTTTGAAAATTCCACCAGATTTCTTCTTTCCACACGCAGGGCTGGATTAAACCCATCAATCAACTCATAGTATCGGATCAAGTTTGCAGCATCATCTGCTTGCATAGTGATGCCAAATTTTTGACGAAAGGCTTTTTGTATTTCAGGTATGGTTTTCTTCTTCCTTAAAATTTCAAAAGCTTTGATATTCAAAGTTTGCACTTTCAACCCTGTGACGGAAGTTGCATCATCCATCAAGATTTTCTCGATACGGGCTTGTTGCAAAAACATACGATGAAGTGTTCGAAAGTCACTGAAATTTTTCAAAAGCATATCCGCTGCTGCCATATCAAAATGAGTGACCAATTGATTTTCCTTCAATGATCGAGCGTATCGAGACCGTAGGGCCGCATTGTCTGAAGTGGGAGCTAAGCCACCTCGGAAAAAATTCTCTGGATGATCAGAGGCAACCACAACATCCTTCGCCCGATGATAAAATCGGGCATTTGCAGATTTGAATGCTTTTTGAAGTTCTAAAGTTACAACATGATCGAATTTTGGATCCGTTAGTTCGTACATAAATTCGCCCGATTTGAAATCCGATGTTTTTGCGATCATTTCTGGGCGTTGAAGTTTGGGGATCGAATAATCGTAAGTTAAATTTTTAATCATTCCCTGACTTTCCAGCGATTCTAAAGATGCCTGGATATCCGCAAAGAACTCATTTTTACCCAAATTTGTAATTGCGGTGACAAAAGGTTTATTGTTGGTGGAATCGTTCAGCGTTTTCATAGCTGTTTGTTCAAAACGAAGAAAACGAAAATGACGTCCTTGAAGACGTCCACTTTCATGGGCTTGCAACCATTGAAAGTAGTTTCGATTTTGTTCAGTCAAGGTAGGCTCTACCTTTTCATATCGAGTAATAATCTCTTGTCGAGCAAGATTCTGGGAAGAAGGTTGAATCCTTTTCCCCAAATAGGCCTTCATCAAATTCACGGCTTTCGGTGCCTTCTGAAGGATCCAAGCAGGAGTTGCTGCTAAGAGAACTTGGTCAGAAAGCCATGTGCCTGCATAGCAAAGCATGGCGGCTCTGACTTTAGGTTTGTAGCAAAGCAAAGAACGCAGTTGTTTGTCGGCAACGGATTCCAAAATGGAAAACAGAGAAGGAGATGCGATGGGGGCTTTGTAGTCCGGCCCCTCTGCCCAAGATGCGCGCGACATCTGACCAGCTTTGTAGAAGGGATAGTTTTGAATGACAATCTCTTCTTTTTTCTGGCTTTGCCATTTTTCCATCTCGGGAACCAATCGAAGAGTGGAGTAATTTTGTAGCTCTTCAAGGCTCATACGTGGGTTTAAGAGAGGATCGTAGTAAGGGTGTCCCTGAACGAGGGCCACTTTTAAACGAATATCCGTATCTACTTTTTTTCGAAATTCAGCATAATTGCGGATATTTTCACGGAACATGTCCTTCCATTGAGAAAAAGAGTCCAAAACATGAATCAGTGACTCTTTTGTATCTAGAGAGGCTTTGGCCATTCCATCAAAACAAGCCATGATCGTCGGTTCCAGCTGTTCTTGGGCTTGCTCTTGCAAAGAACATGATCGGAAGCTATCTTTTTCATCTGAATTTTGTCGGAAGAATTCTTGGCAGTTGGCCAATGCTTGTTCGGCATGACAGAGGGCTGTTTGCTTGATGGTGAAAGGTGACATCGCCAGAGGATGGATTCTGGAAGAAGAAGATTTCTCCACAGCGTAGGTTCCCACCGACCATGTGAAAAAAAGGATGAAGATCGAAAAAAAATGTAAAAGAGAAGACCAACTTAAAAACGCGCGCCAAGGCCTTAGCGAAATTTTCGCCAGGTCAAGCATCTTCCAAATAAACTCTCCCAAAGCGAAAGCTTCAGGAGATTTGTCGTCAGCCACGGTTCTCATCCCCTGCAGAGTGAAGAATATGTGAAGGAAAAGAAAGGTATTTTCCATTTTTGAAGAAAAATCAATCAAAGATAAGGCATTTTTTTCACAAGTTTTCATGTGCTTAGGGTATAACTAGCTCCATGTTTATTTTTTTGACAAATCTCAGTCACTTTTGGAAATCAAGCCATCTCAGGGGAGTCCTTGGGATGTTGCTGGGTCTTATGGGTTGGCTGCAGGTCTCTTGGGCAGGAGACTCTTGGGAGGCCAAGAAAATACCTTTATGGTCGGCAAAATCTGTTGCTGCCTCGACTGCCGTTGTTCGAACTCCTATTCAGATTCAAATTCAAGATACCTATGATCTAGCAACCCTCCAAAGATTTTGCGCTTTTTGGAACTTTGAGCATCAACAAAACTCTCGGCGTGGTACGACGAATGGTCTGCCTGCGGATTGTTTGTACAGTCAATCATTCACGACAGTTCGTCCCACTTCTCTTCAGCCCACGGCACGTCCATCGTTGAGAATTTTGATAAGAACTCTGTCCTCACAAAATTTGAGACTTGATCTGTGGACTCCCCAAGGGCGACATCGTGCTTACAACTTGAATTACCTTGGAGTTCAAGGAGAGTTCTTATCTTTGATCATCAATCTTATCCAAGAGTATTATCAACCCCGCCATGGGGCGGAATGGGTGTCTTTCGGAGGTGTTCGCCAAAGGGAAGGTGTGCTTTTGTCAGATGCTCTTGATCCCATCGCGGCTTTCTGGGAATTTATCTTCGATACGGCTGGCACTTTGGAGATTCAAGATGAGGACTTGAGTGACAAAGAACGCTGGTCACTTTCTCAATTTGCGTGGAGTTTGGAAAAAAGTCAAAACTCACAAAAGTTAGGTTCATGGAGATCACTTTTTGAAGTTGTGTCAGCAAAAGTGGAGAAATTTAAGAAGTACTCGTCCAGTTTAGATGACTCCTATTGGCGTCGATTTGCAAGTTATAGAGATCGATTGCTGGCAGGATCTACCATTTATGCCAACCAAAAATTCCAAGCATCCAAAGTTGCTTTTCAACAGAATCGACCGAGCTTCCCGTCGGATGTAAGCATTCAGTTGAAAGAGCAAGAGGATCAAAGCTTTGATTTTTATCGTCGCATGTTGATGGGATTTTCACAGTTGTTATGGGGTGGTTCAAAAGATACGGGGATCGATGCAGATCCACAGAAGAAGCGTTTTCTGATTGCCGCCAGTCAAGCCAATCACTGGAATCAAGATGCTAAGTGGTCCGAGCCCGTCAATATGGATTCGGATGTTCTTCAGTGGATCCAGGCAATGGGTCCTCAGGTCGAAGTTCAAGGCAATTCCGATTCTTCGAATTTACAGTGGATGATGCGAGTGACCTTGTTTAAAGACTTTCTTGTTTTGCGCAAAGATTCAGTGGCAACGACATCTCCTGATGCCTATGAAACTTCAGGCGAAGGGCATGAGCTTCATATGTCTGTTCGCTTTCGAAATTTCGGAGTCGGTTATCAACGACAACGAGACTATTTTGATTCGAGTTCCGAGACTCAAGATTTCCAGAGAGTTTCCACTTCACGTTGGGCAAATTTTAGTTCTTCTTTTTTGGATCGTCAGAAAATATATATGTTCTATCGTTGGACAAAAGATTTAACGATGAATATGGGGATTCAAAAAAATCAGTCTCAAGAACTTCCAAACTCAGTGTCCCATATGAATTGGAACGAAGATCTTTACTTCACTCAATTTTCTTGGACTTGGAAAAAATAAATTCACTGTCTTTTAGATGTCAGAAAATGCGGCTTTAAAAATCAGATGCAGATCCTTATCCTTGTAGGGATCACTCAAGGATTCAAGCTCCTGATCTGTATATCCTGAACCCAACTCAAGGACTTCGATGGATCCTGGTTGATTCACTCGAAAGTGAATTCTCCAGGTGCGATAGGCCAGAGTTCCCATTGTTTTGTTGGCATCTATGGTGATGCGTTTTTTTTTGTGATTGAAGGGATCTGCCGACAATTGGGTGTGTGCGAAGGATTTCATGAAGGGAAGATCCTGTTCAAGAAACTGAAGTTGCGCATTAGCCAAAGGGCTGTGAGTGATTTTCCAAGTTGAAAGTGATTCCAACCAACCTGTTTTTTCCACGGGAAAACTATCGCTTTCGGGAAGATAGGGTTTGATATCTAAGATAGGTGTTCCATCCAAAAGATCCACTTGATCCACAAAGATTTTACGTCCCTCAATTTTCAGAAGGCGGGCAGGGCAAATGCCGATAGGGTTGGGTCTATATGGCGAACGTGAAGCAAAAACCCCCACCTTAGCCGGCGATCTTGGAGGCAGAACCATGGGTTTCCAATGAGCATTGTGATGAAAGACATACAAAATCCAAATCCGAGAAAAATCTTTCAGTCCTAGGATCGCTTGTTCAAAATTTTGTTTTTCCTTCAGAAGAAGAATTCCTGATTGTTCAGAAAAGACTCCCTGTCTTGGAATATCGTATTCTTTTTTTGTGGGACCTTGAAAAGTTCCAATTTCTTGAAAAGTCAGATTCACAGACATTGTCGCACCCATTCCGAACAGGCAATTCCGACACTGACGGCAACATTCAGAGAATTTTTTCGTCCATATCCAGGGATGACTCGAAGCTCATCACATTCTTTCAAGATATCGGGTTCTAATCCAAATCGTTCATTTCCAAATAGAAAGGCCGTAGGACCCACCTGAAATTTCTGATAAAGACTTTCTGATTGTGAGGATGTTTCAAATCCTATGATTCGAAAATGGAGTTTCTTCAAAGCAAGAAGAGCTTCTTGCATCGATGAAAAGTTTTTTATTGGAACAAGCTCATGGGTTCCCATGCTGGATTTTTGGACGCCGGGATCTTGACTGTCAGCTGTGTAACCTACACACCACACCTCTTGAACTCCTAAAAATTCAGAAGTGCGAAGGATACTTCCCACATTGAAGGCAGATCGAAGATGATCCAGAACCAGGATCAGAGGAAAGGGATCTTTGCGTCTTTGGGCAAGATCTTGGGTTTGAATTCCAAGGTCTTGGTCTTTCAAGGATCGCTTCAAAGCTCTTTCGACGGGAACCAGATAATTCAGGAAGTGGCGTAACTCCATTTCCGTCGAAAAATGGTGGATCATCAAAGAAATCTTTTGAAAGAAAGGATCTCTGTGATTCGATAAGGGTTGAACCAGATTTTCTAAAATATCCAAATCTTGTTGGTGAAATTTTTGAGTCTGTTGATATTTTTCTTCCATAGCTCGCATTTGTTTTTCAATGCGAGCCAGTTGATTATTTAACTCGGTCACCGGGCTTTGCTCCTGGATCTGGTTGAAGGATGAACAGATCTTTTCCTCCGGGTCCAGCGGCCAGGACCATGCCTTCGCTCAAGCCGAACTTCATTTTTCTTGCAGCCAGGTTGGCAACGATCACTGTGTGTTTTCCAACCAGTTCCGAAGGATTTTGATAGGCAGACTTAATGCCTGCAAAAATAGTGCGGGACTCATTGCCTAGGGAAACTTGCAGTTTGAGTAATTTATCAGCTTGTGGAACTTCTTCCGCAGCGGTGATCAAGGCAATTCTTAAATCAACTTTATCAAAATCGGCGATATCAATTGTTGGCTTGATTGGTTCGATGGACGTTGAAGAAACTGCTTTCGCAGAACCTAGCGTCTTTGGATCAGCAGAAGTTGTATTCAATGCTGCAAACTGGGACTTCACATCTTCCACCATGGCTTGGACTTTGACAGGATCAATGCGAACAGCCAGCATCTGATAAGCTTGAATAGGATGATTTTCTAAAGTTCCAGACAGATCACTCCACATGTAGGATTTTTCTCCAAAAAGTTTTTCAACCTTTTCAACATAGGAAGGTAAGATAGGTTTTAACTGGATGCTCAAAAGACGAAAGGCATTCAAGGTTGTCGTCAAGATCTGTTGAGTTTTTTCAGGTTCAGATTCTGCCGTTTTCCAGGGAGCTTTTTCGTCAAAATAGCGATTGGTAATATCAGCACCTTCTCGGATCAACTGAAGACCTTTGGCAAAATCACGTGCTTCGAAAAATTCCGCAACTTTCAGGCTGTTTTCCCGAAGACTTTCTAAAACAGCTTTTCCATCCGCATCACATTGGGTCATCTGACCTTGGAAGCGTTTTCCAAGCATTTGGGCTCCACGGGAAGCCAAGTTTGTGATCTTGCCAACCAGCTCTGAGTTCACACGGTCTACGAATTCATTCAGATTCAAGTCCATATCATCAACACTGCTTGAAATTTTCGAAGCAAAATAATAGCGCAAATCTAAGGGGTTTAAATGTTTTGCAAAAGTGCGTGCAGAAATATAGGTGCCCTTGCTTTTGCTCATTTTTTCTCCGTCCACAGTTAAGTGACCGTGAACAAAAACCTGAGTGGGGGTTCGAATTCCTGCCGACTTCAAAAGAGCTGGCCAAAACAATGTATGGAAATAGACAATGTCTTTTCCGATCAAGTGGTATACTTCAGTTTTAGAATCCGCGGCCCAAAATTCTTTCCATGAACGGCCTTGTTTTTCAAGCCATTGTCGACTTGTGGAAACATAACCCATCGGTGCATCCACCCAAACATAAAAATACTTTCCAGGGTATCCTGGAATTTCAAAGCCAAAATAGGGTTCATCCCTGGAAATATCCCAGGAACGAAGATCTTCATGGAACCACTCCATCATTTTTCGACTGACTTCTTTGGAAGTATGTTGTGGAAGCCATTCTTTCAAAAAATTCTGAAAGTGATTCAATTCAAAAAATAAATGCTCGGTACTTTTTTTAATAGGCTGGGTTCCACAGACGGAACAAGCTGCATCTTTCATTTCTGAGGGGGAATAGGTGGCTCCACAAACATCACAGTTATCACCATATTGATTTTTAGACTGACATTTGGGACAGGTGCCTTTGACAAAGCGATCCGGTAAAAACATTTTATCATGGGGGCAGTAAAGTTGATCGATGGACCTTGTCGAAATATGTCCCTGTTTTTGGGACTCTAGAAAAATAAACTGACAGAGTTGCTTATTTTCTTCTGAATTTGTGGATGAAAAATGAGTGAACTGAATTTCAAATTGAGCAAAGTCTTCTGTGTGCTCTTTCCATTTTTCAGCAATCAGTTGTTCAGGACTGATTTGACGACGACGGGCCTCGACCATGACGGGGGTCCCGTGTGTGTCATCCGCGCAGAAGTAAAGGCATTCATGACCCCGCATATTTTGAAAGCGACTCCAGAAATCTGCTTGCAGGTATTCTGTCATATGTCCCAAATGGATCATCCCGTTGGCATAGGGCAGAGCAGCTGTCATCAAAATTTGGCGTCGTTGCTGAGTCATGAAAAATCCTTTCAACGGAACAGGGTTCTTGCAGATTTTTTATTCTTGAAAATCCACAGCTCCAGATCCTAAATGATAAAGTGCAACTTTGACTTTTAATGCACCGGCATTGACTTTGTCACCGACGATTTTTGATCGCTCTTGAAGATCTTTGGCGACGCCTTTGGCATTGGCCCAGCTTTCAGCTTTCACTCCCTCGCTTGGAGTTTTGCTTGCAAATTCCTTCAATCGAGGATGCAAGTCAGCCACAAGTTTGTTCAGCGATGGGCTTCCGGCGTCTCCACCATTCATTGTGCCCAGCGCCGCTTTCACAGCTCCGCAAGACGTGTGGCCCATGACCAGAATCAATTGGCTGCCTAAATGCTCAACGGCGTACTCAATGCTTGCGATGGCAGAACTATCCAAGGCTTCACCCGCAGTGCGTACCACAAAAATTTCGCCTAGTTTTTGATCAAATACCAACTCCGGTGGAACGCGACTGTCGCTGCAAGAAAGAACAATGGTATGGGGCTGTTGACCTGAGGCCAATTTTTCACGATCTTTCGCAGACTGACCATCTTTGCGCAAAAATCCGTTCAAGTAGCGTTTATTTCCATTTTTTAACCAAGTCAGTGCTGTATCGGCAGGAATACCAGTAGGTGCATGATGAGCGGCATGAGCTGCTGCCGTGGAAGAATGTCCTGGCTGAGCATTCGCTTTTTTCTCTTCTTTGGTTGCAGGAGCGTGGCTTGGAATCACAGCTGCTGTTCCTGCAGCGGAGTGAGTCTCTGCAACAGCATGAGCGGGTTCCGTGGCATAACTTGGAGCATAGCCAAGTGATGCGATGAGCAGTAAACTTAAAAATCCATTTTTCATAGTTACCTTCCTTTGTGTCTTGGGTTTATGCTTCATTTTTTGTCGGAACACATTCAAGGTCAATGGGTTTTCTTTTTTCCTTGAATGTCAGCTCAACGACGACAGGCGATCGGTGATCTGCCGAAGAGATGTCAGGAGACTTTATGAAGATACTCACTCAAGATGAAATTTTAAAAAACCTTGCTCAGAAAAAATATCCAGCGCAATCAAGTTATTTATTGGCCTACTCAAGTTGGTTGGGTGGCTTTATTGATCAACCCTCTTGGATGCTGGTGCCAATGGATGATCATTTGGTTCATCGTGGGGACGGTGTTTTTGAGGCCATCAAAGTGGTTCAAGGGAAAATGTATTTATCCGATCCCCATTTGGATCGCCTTCAGATGTCGGCAGAAAAAATAGGAATGCAGCTGCCAATCTCTAAGCAGGAATTTAAAAATCTGATTCAACAAGGAATCGATGGAATGAAGTCCTTAGGAAAAACTTTAGATTTTTTGGTTCGACTTTATGTTTCACGGGGACCGGGTGGTTTTACCACGAACCCCTATGAATCGGTAGGAGCACAGATTTATTTTGCTTTCACAAAACTGGCGCCTCCTTCTGCTCAAAAATATCAAGAGGGAGTTTCTGTTGGACCAAGTAAAATTCCCTTGAAGGGATTTGGTTTTGAGACCATCAAGTCGTGCAATTACCTGCACAATGTTTTGATGAAAAAAGAGGCTGTCGATCAAGGCTTTGATTTTACTGTTTCATGGACGGATGAGGGGTACTTGGCAGAAAGCTCCACCGAGAATATTTTCTTTGTGGATCAGCAAGGTTACCTGTGCTTTCCTTTTTGGAATTACATTTTAAAAGGCACGACCATGGTCCGCAGTGCAGAGCTTGCAGAGCAAAAGTTAGTCCCAGGCTTGTTGAAGGGGATACGTCAGGCCCATTTGTCTTTGCATGAATTAAAAACTGCCAGGGAAGTCATGATGGTGGGAACGACATTAGATGTCTTGCCCGTGACAAGCTACCAGGGCGAACCCATCGCAGACGGAAAGGTCGGCCCTGTGGCTCGTGCACTTCTGAAGTTGATCCAAGAGGATCAGCGTGCTTAGTTTTGGTTAGAAATTTCAGCTGCTTTTTCACAGCTTTGAAAATTGCCTACATAGGTTTTATCTTCAAAGTTTATTTTTCCAAGTTTATCCACGGTCGCTCGTACCAGATAATTACTGTTATCGCAGAAAGCAAATCGACTTGGGGGATAGATAACTCCTTTGGGATAGCGTTGGTAGATGAAGGAAGCGATACTGGAGCAGCGATTTCCAAGATAAATTTGATCTGAGCTTAATTTTTCTTTGGTGGCGCTGTGGTAAACAGTATAAACCAAATAGTTTGAACTATTGCAAAAGGCTTCCATAGTTACACTCTCTTCTCGAAACCGAGGTGGGTTCTCTTGGCGGAAACTCATTCGAGAATAGACCTCATCCAAAAGTTCTTCATTGCTGGCTTGAAGCAGACAATTGCGGTTTCTATTGGCTGGGGTATTTGTTTCTGTAAGGAGTATGGTCTGTTCCATGGCGATACTTGAAATGGACAGGCAGAAACCGAAAGTCATGAGAATTTTATTTAGCATGGGAGCTCCTTATTTTTGTGGTTGGATGGAAAGGAATCTTTGCATATTGAAGTCTTTTTCCGTGATGGCTTGCAAATGAAATTTTCCTTTATGGATTTTATGACTCGTTGGTTCTTGCCAGTTTTTTAAAGAATGCATAATCTAGGCGTTCATTTCATTTAGACAAATGCGGTCGTGGTGGAATTGGTAGACACGCAGGTCTCAGAAGCCTGTGGGAGCAATCCTGTGGAGGTTCAAGTCCTCTCGACCGCACCATTCCTTCCTTCAAAACTCCATACATATTCTTTGTGACTCGCTTGATAGAATGTCGCCATAGCGAATCTTGCAAATATGGTTGAGCAGTTCCATTTTTTCAGAGGGCGTGGGTGCCGTGTTATATTTTTCAGTGAACTTCTGAGTTAACATCTGAAGCTCGGCTTGTGCCATCTTCAGGTTGATTTGCTCTGATTGGATTTGAGTCATTTCTTCGACATGATGGACAAAGTCCCTGGTATTTTTTTCGACAGCCAGAGCCTGTCCCCTTTCAAAGGAAGACTCAACTTCAGGATAGACAGACCAGGCTGTTGAGGTCGTCAAAACGATAGCTACGGTCAAAGCAGCCATCGAATTGACTTTTCTTTTTCGCATTTCTTGATTTTCACGACCCATGATTGTTTTCAGATCTGGGTCCGTCAGATCAATTTCACTGCTTTGCAGGAGCTTGAAAACTTGGGTCTCACTTAAGTGGATTCTTGTTCTTGGTAACTGCCATAGGAATAAAAATTGAAAAACGGGATGAGAGCGAATTTTTCTCAAAATACTTTTCAATGAAGGGGGATCAAGATCCTTCGACAGTGTGGATAATCCTTGATGCATGAGACTGCGCAACACAAGACGATTCAGCGTCCTTCGCTGATCTTGATTGATGGGGTTTTTGACTTGTTCAAATAGATCCAGACTCTCATCCATTTTCAGGCGAACCGCCTTCTCGATCCATTCATGACGTAAATTCTCATTTTTCAAAAGCGATTCGTCCAGTTGCTGGATGAGCTTTTGTGCTCGCCATCGAGAAAAAAAATTGGATTGTGAATGAAGAGAGATCTTCAAACCCACCATGTCTAACTGCTCTTGAATGATATGATCAATGATATGAGTGGCCTGTGATCCACTGACTTTGGAACGAAACAGATCATTGCATGAAAGCAGCAGTGTGGCCTTTGCTGACGAAATCTGCAATAAACATGCGAGGAATAGAAATTTCAAAAGGACCTTCATTTTCTACTCCCACTGCCACTAAAAAATTATTTTTTAGCTTTAGCTTCAAGCCTTGCTAAAGAACGTTTGAGGGCACTCAATTCCAACTGAGCCTGATCCAACTCCGAGCTAAGTTTTTTATCAGTTGCGCTATTTATTTGGATGGTGTCTGTTACCATGTAGCCGACACCACTTGCAATGAGTCCTAAGGTTCCATAAAAAAATTCACTTTCGGGTAGTTGGGGAAGAAACCAACTACCAGACTCCATTCTAGCGATACCACTGATTATAGCCCCTAAGCTTACAAAGGCAGTGACTATAAAGATTGTTTTAATTGAAATTGAGCTATTGGAATCCTTTTTTTCCCGAGCCAATGCCAGTTGAATTTTGAGTTCATTGAGGGCCTCTTCTGCATCTGCGACTTGTAGTTTTTTTTGATGAATCTGCTCGGCAAGTCTTTGTGCCGATTGATCAAGTGTTTCTTGAACACGACTGGATTCTGCAAAGGCCGAAGATCCATTTGCAAGAAAGCTTAAAGATAAAAATAATGACCAAATTCTAGTTTTCATTATAAGGGTCCTTTCAGAACTGTAAAGAATGAAGCCGATTCAATGTTTGGGGGGGGGATTCCCCCATGCTTTTGCTGGTGTTCAATATATATTAGTGACGAGTTTTGCAAGTATTTCGGCGTTAAATTTGTCTTAAAATCAAGCTGAAAAGGATTTGAGCTTGTTCCAGGTGTCGATAGATCCATGGTTGATGAATTTTTGCGATAGATTTTTGTTTCGCTGACCACGTCATGATCGAAGCTTATGCCCTCTATTTTTTACAAATTTTTCAATAAACAGATCGCTGACAATAAAGCTTCCAAGGGCAAGTAAAACCAGTCTCCAGAAAACCACGGCGCCAAACCCTGCCACAGCAATACCGGCAAAAAACTCATCCAGATGAATGGCCCCGCTTCTACCAAAAGTAAAAGTTACCGAAAAAAATATTGCAAACAGAAGAAAGGATGCAGATGGCACCCCTGCATAGTAAGCCAACTTACCACCCCGATGAACAAATTTTAAAAATAAATAGGAAGACAGCATTGCCGAAAAACAAAGAAAGATCGGCAATGCAATGGATTCGTTGACCTCTGTCAACTTGAACTCTACGAAATCAAATCCAAGAAGTGGAAGCAATGCTAAAGATGCGGAAATGCCAGCTGTGATAGATTTGAATATTTGTTTCATTTATAGAGCTCCTGTTTTCTTTTTGATTGCATTCGATTGATAAGGATATTTAAAAAAATAAATGCCACGAAAGATCCAAGAACATAACTTGATAAAAGACGTGCTCCTTCCAGCATAAGCCTAAATCCAGCAGTAAAACTTCCAAAAATCAAAGGATGCTTTTGTGGTAGTCCGTAAAAAACTGTAACCAGAGCGCTGAATAGTAAAAAAACAAGAACTGGTGTGATTACTATATAGGTCAGCTGATTCAATTTTTTAAACTTTAACATAATTGCAGAAACCATCATTCCAAGAAAAAATAGGATTCCTGGAATGACAAGAATAAAACCCCAAGAGGTATCACCATCCATAGCAAATTCAGATAGCATGTAGGGTAAAATACATGTGGCCGAATAAATACCACTTAAAAAGATTTTAGAAATATTCTATTTATTCATAAGTTGAATATCTTGTCTTTCGACAAAGTTGAATATTGGATTTTTCATAAATTACCCTTTATTGTGTACTTATCAGTTGTTGTCACTTTCCTTTTGGGACTATTTCACAAACTTCTCAATCAGTAGATCGCTGAGGACAAAGCTTCCAAGAGCTGTCAAAACAAAAGGCCAAAATACCATTGTGCCAAACCCAGCTAAAAACACCCCTGCAACAAACTCTTTAAATGGAAAAGATTGATATTTTAGGAAATTAACAATCATGCTGAAAAAGACCGAAAATAAGACAAATGAACTGAATGTAACACCAAGATAGTATCCAAGCTTTCCGCCACGATTTACAAATTTTAAAAAGATAGCAGAGGTAATAAGTGTGGTCATTCCAAGAACCAACGGAAGAACAACTTCCCCATTCGGAAAATCAAAAGTCATTGTTTCAATATTCAATCCCATAAATGGAAGCAATGCTAAGGATGCAGAAATTCCAGCTGTAATAATTTTTAATGTATTCTTTTTTGTCATGGTTTATCTTCCTATATTGTTTCATATAAAATTAATTTTCGTTCTTTAACATCATATCGATGACTTGCGACAAATTCTTTTTCTTCGATGTTTTGCATTTAAATATTCATGCATTGACTGAGAATTCAGAAAGACAATGACTGATATTTGTTGATCATCAGCCTGGACTAATCCACAAACTTCTCAATCAGTAGATCGCTGAGGATAAAGCTGATAACTGAAATAAGAACGTAGGGCCAAAACGCAAATGTTCCCAGAGTGGCTAGAAATAGACCTGCTCCAAGTTGTGTGATGGTGAGTTCATGGTGACCTCCAGTATTCAAGAAAAGGCTAAACACAATCGAGAAGATTGCAAATGATAAAATAGTTACGCTGGGATAATAGATCAGCTTGTTTTCATGCGGACGGAACTTTAAAAAAAGAAATGAAATAAAGGAAGCTATCAAACCCAAAACAATTGGTAAAAGCATCATTCCGGAAAGTTCATCCAATCCATTAAAGTAGGGCTTTACACCTAAAAAAGGAAGCAATGCTAGGGATGCTGACATTCCCGTGAAAACTAATTTGAGTATTGATTTTTTTGTCATATATCCATCTCCAGTTGTTCAATATATTCTAATTTCTCTTTTATCTTTTTAATTTCATTTTCTATTTTCATAAATTGCTTCATATCATCATTTTGGTCATTTTCATAAGCAGTTGTATCTGCATTCATGGATGCTTGTAGATTGCGAAATAACATTCGAGCAGCAACTTTTTCCTTTTCGCCTGTTAGAATTCGATACATCTTATAAAGACGAGGATTGCATGTTTTCAATACTTCTTTCATTTGAATGGCACTTGGGACCGTAAAAAAATCTTTTCCATCGACGACATTTCCAATTTTTGCCCATTCAATAGGACTCAAATCGCAAATCGAGTTCCCAGGTTGAGTATAGCATCGTGGATGGCTGTTGTAGGCCACTTGCTTAAGCTGATCGCAGTTTGCAACATAGGATGGAGATAGGAGTCTACCCACAAGATCCTCTTGCAAACACACCAACGTGGCATCTCGCCATTTAAGTCCCTCAGGGCTAAGATTTGACTCATTCAGTGAGTTAAAGCGGTGGCAGTATTTTTCTCCGTAAGCTAAAGGGTATCCGCTATCACCGCAATGGTACTTTTCCTCAAGACATTCGCGGTAAAACCCACATTCGTTCGGTTTTGGCTTAAGGCACGAGGCGGGAACCGCCCCGGCTGTTGAAAGGAATGTGAGGAGCATTCCTAGGATTGATGATTTGATAAATGACATATTGTAAGTTCCTTTCTGCGGTTGCCTTCATATTAAAAAGATATAAAAGCAAGCGTTGTGCCACTATTAGGTCTGCTCTATGTGATTTGGTGATATATTTTCTTAAAAAATGGAAAAGAGTCTTTTTGTGGAGATGATCATTTGAATAAAAAAGGGCCATCAGCAAAGTTGGCCCTTACTCCGAGACATGGGTGGAATCCTTTATTTCGGAGGTTGATAAATTAAAAGTTCGATTGTGATAGGGGATTCTTCCTTGCCTGCCCCGCCAACAACTAAGATACTTCTTTTGTCGCTTAGAATAGCAGATTTAAAAAAGGTTCTTGGGAATTTTAAACCAGGAGCTGACGTAATTTTGTTTGTGACTGGGTTAAAAACCATAATTTCATGACTTGAAGATTTAACAATTTCAGACGATCCTTTAAAGTATTCGCCACTCTTTTGACCACCGATAAGCAAAACACGTCCATCGAGCATTTCATGAGTCGCCATATAGCCAGACGGGTTCTTCATTTTAGTCGTTAGCAATTGGATTTCTCCAGTTGAAAGATCAATCATCTCCAGATCGTCTACAGCAGCGAAGCATTCATTTGAACTCGTTGAGTTTCCACTGAGAGATGTAGCCGGGACGCACTTTTCAGTCGTTTCCGTTTTAACTGTTTTCCCATATTGAAATCCACCACTTATTAAAATTTTTCCATTTTTTAAAATTGTTGCATTGTGACCGAATCTACCAATATTAAGCTCACCTGGGTAAAGTTCAGAATCTCCACTATTGACATCAATTAACTCTATTGAGTTCAGTGTGGAGTTGGATGAAATGCCACCAATAACTAAAATTTTACCATTGCCTAAGTCGGTTGCTGTATGTTCTGCTCTTGGAAAAATAAGTTTACCAATCTTATTCACAGACCGTCTTTTTGGATCGATGAGATCAATAGACTGACTAATATTTGTGGTCCTAGCTGCGTAGCTATGCTTATCTGTATAGCCACCGGCCACAATAATTCTTCCATCACT
>JACCDG010051527.1_pt1 | contig 23006 bp, 23 predicted proteins | sample 7442471 | NCBI WGS metagenome assembly JACCDG01 (sample SAMN15323444, study PRJNA562643) | freshwater metagenome | isolation source: river surface water | place: USA:Blue River Watershed | collected 2017-08-17 | reverse complement strand
CCGGAAGCTCGATCCGCACCCCACGGAACGACACCAACCCCGTGGTGTTCTCGACCTTGTACCGAGCGGTCCTCCCCGACGGCGAGGTAGAACTGGTCGGTGTCCCGGTGATCGCCCAGGTGGGTGGGCCCGTCGGCAACGTAGCAGCCGGCGCTCTGCGGGAGTTCGACTCTCCCCCGTTCTCTGGGGCCACGGTCACCAACACGACGGCCTTCACGACTGGTACTCGTCGTCAGTCCGTGGCCGAGTTCCGGGAGACCGTGGCGAAGGCCCGTGCCTCCCGGGCCCGTGCTACTCGGCTGGCACTCACGGGTGCTTCCGTCGGTGTCTCGGACGGGATCTCGCGGGTCACCTCCGCCACCTACGTCCGCGGGACCTCGACTCGTCCTGCTACGGTCTACGTAGACGACGGGACTGGTTACACCGAGACGGCCCAAGGCGTAGCCACCGAGGAGTTGGCGCCTTCCGCCTTGGGGGGAGAGAAGACCTTCACGCTGGGGAATCGCCCGATCGCCGTCGCACAACTCACGTCTCGTAGTTCCGGTCCCTTCGTGCTCCGGGCTGGGTCGAAGCTGACCTTCGACGTTGGCGGGGTCGCGACGAGCCACATCATCGACGTGGACGACTACCGGGACCTGCGCTCCGTCGACCCCTACGAGGTGGGAGCCGCGGTCAACGCTGACCCGTCGCTCGGGTGGTCCATGCGTGTCGCCGCGGGTCGACTGGTCGTGGAGGCGCGGTCTGGTGCAGACGAGTACGTCGAGAACGTCCCCGAGGAGGACGACGCCAACGACGCGTTCGACTTCCCGGCTGGCCGCGCCTCCACCCTGCATCTGTACCTAGACGGCCTACTCCTGCAGGAACTTGGGGTCACCCCCACCGTCACCTCGAAGCGGTTCTCCATGTGGGCGGCGCTGTCCGGTAGCCAGACCCTCATCTTGGCCGTCGACAAGACTCCGGCGACGACCTGCACCTTCACGAACGCCTCCTTCTCCGACGCCGGAACGGGCTACTCCACGGTGGGGCGGAACTCGTTGAAGGCCTGGCAGACCGTCTTCGAGGCGGCGATCCCAGGGATCTCGGTCCAGGTCGTGGGTGACCAGCTGGTTCTGACCTCCAACCTGGGGGAAGACGGTCGGGCGAAACTGCAGGTGACGGGTGGGACGCTGGTCTCGAACGGGGTCTTCGCGCTGGGGTCGTCCTCAGGCAAGACTTCCGACTACTCCCTCGACCGCCCCTCGGGGGAGCTGTCGCTGACCCGTGCGTTGGCCGCAGGCGCGGCCCTCACCGCGGGGACCGACGACGCACGCGGTGTCGTCCGTGGTGAGGTTCTGGACCAGCTGGATCTAGGGGCGGGGGCGAAGGTCTGGGTCCGTCTGGACGGGACGAGCGAGCTCGTGGAGACCAGCGCCAGCGCGTCCAACACGATGACCCTGACCGTCGGTTCCGTACGGGACTGGGGGCTCCGCAGCCGGCTCTCCGCTGCTGCCGAAACCTTCTCGAACGTCGAGTCCGGAGACCTGGTCGTGGCGTGGGACTCCGCGTTCCCCGCCGACGTCCGGACCCACTGGTACGTGGCCGACGTGGCTTCGGACGGGTCCTGGATCGAGGTCGACCGGTGCCAGATGCGCGCCTACCGCGCCGACCACACGGCAACGGTCCTGGGCGACGGCACGGTTCTGCTTGTGGGCGGCTGGTCCGCGCCGGGGAGGACGGGCGCTACGAAGTCGACGGAGATCTACGACCCCGTGGCCGAGACGTTCACCCCTACGGGTTCGATGGCGAGCCCCCGCGTCGGCCACACCGCCGTGAAGCTGGGTAGCGGCAAGGTCTTCGTGTTCGGCGGACAGACCCAGTCGACCGACTCCTCCGCTCTGTCGACGGGGGAGGTCTGGGACCCGGCCACGGGGTTGTGGACAGCCGTGGCGACTAGCGGTGCCCCTACCGCTCGGCACCACCACTGCGCAGCCCTGGGAGACGACGGGAAGGTCTACGTCTACGGCGGGCGAGACACCTCCGGTACCGACCTGGCGTCCGGGAAGGTCTACGACCCGACTGGTGGCACGTGGGGCGCCGTGACCGCCATGTCCCAGGCTCGGTCCTACTTCACCTTCGACCTGCTCTCGGACAACCGGATCTACGCGGTCGGTGGACAAGCTGCTGGTTCCCTGCTGGCGTCAGCCGAGTCCTACGATCGCGCCACCGACACCTGGACCAACGCCGGCACCATCCAGGCTGCCCGCCAGGGACATCGCTCCGTCGTGCTGGACTCGGGCAAGCTGTTCGTCGTGGGGGGTTCCACAGCCCTCAGCACCACGACCCAGATCCCATCTCTCCTAACGGACCTCTACACGGTCGCAGTCGGGTGGGCTGCCGGCACGAGTATGAACCGCTCCCGCGTCTACCACGGCCTCGCCAAGATCAGCGGAGGGAAGGTAGTCGCCGGCTTCGGCCAGATGGGCACCGGCAGCACCTACGCAGAGGTCTACGACCCGGCGGGGCCCAGCTGGACCAACACCACAGCCCCGAAGGGCGTCCTCGTGAGGTCGCACTGCACCGCCTCCACCGTGGCGTCGGGCTACGTGGTCTTCTGCGGTGGACGGGGTACCGACTCCATCGCGGCGCCGAACGCTTCCGCCGAGAAGTACCGGGTCTCCAACGACACCTGGTCTCAGCCCGAGGTAGCCCTCAGCTCCTCGATCGTCCTCACCACCTCGGGCATGGAGGTCTCCCGCGGCGAGACTCGACCGGTGGTGCTGACCGCCGCCGTGGCGAACGACTACACCGCCGACGCCCTGGTTGACGAGTTCTCGCCGGACGCGAGCGGTCGTGGAGGTACGGTACAGACCTGGCGGACCTCGTCTGTCCAGCTCAGGACCACCTCTGCTTCGGAGGACTCGGGGCAGCTGTTCGTGGCTGCAGCGGACGGAGGCGGTCGGTCGATCGGGTTCGAGGGTGGGGACGTCTCCACAACCTCCGCGGGGCATCCGGCCGCTTCCTCGTCCCGCTCCGACACGGCGGTCCCGAACTTCCGAGTATCCAACGTCGTCCGGTCCGGTTCTGCGGGAGCTGCCTCGCTGGCCCCCGGTAACACGACCTCCTCTACGGTTCCTTCGTACCGTCAGCAGCTGGTTGGGCTCCGTACCGGGCCAGACTCCCTCACCGCCGAACGTCACGGGCAGAACCGAGACTTCGTCACCTGGCCGACCACGATCTCCTGGGACGGTCTCACCTCGGGTCTCGTAGACGTCGGAGTCCGGACCGCCCCTGACCTGCGGTGGGTTCCGGGCGACCGGGTGTACTGGTCCACTCCGTACCTCTTCGGGGCCTCGGACGAGCTGGTCGCGGTCCTGAGCGACCCGACCCGCGGCGAGCGCCGCTACACCTCCCGTACCTACCGACCGGCAGTTCCGACCGGGTCCTACTCGTCGACGATCACGCTCCGTGACGCATCGGGCTCGGCGACCTCGCTGGCGGCAGCCTTCGGGACGACCTACGACTTCCGAGACCACCGCGTCCTGATGAAGCCTCGGGTGCTGAGTCACCCCGCGGACGCCGGCAAGAGGGTGTTGTGGCGCTGGTGGAGGTACGGAGAGGAGCGGAACGTCTACGTTCGCTACGGGCTACCGGACGCCCCCGACGACGCCCAGACGACGGTCGTAGAAGACGTGGCGTCGTCCACTACCGTAACCGTGAAGCTGGCCGGCGGTGCCGCGAAGACCGGGGCCACCGTTCGCGGGTCGACCCGCATCGGCGTGGCCGCCCCGACCGTCACTTCCGGCATCGCCACCGCGGTCTACGTCCTGGCCCTGGTCGTCTCCTCCGCTACCCGCGCAGCGAACGTGACGACCCTGACGCTCACCCTGCCATCGGGTGTTACGGACCACGGCATCGCGGCGAACGACCTGGTGTACCTGGACACGACCCACCCCAACTACGGGAGCGGTACGTTCAAGGTGACGACCCGTACCGCGACCACGATCTCCTTCGCGGACGCGGCGGCGGACTCGGGTCCGGACGCATCGATCGGCACGATCTCCCGAGACTTCGCCAAGGCTACCCTAGGAGCCATGGCCGTGGCACCAGCTGCAGGTGACTTCTTCCGGGTGGGTGGGACCAGCTCACTCGACTCGAACTTCGTGGACTCGACCATCCGGCTGACTGGCGCCACGAACGAGCACCTGACCGGCAAGCTCCTCAACTTCCAGACCACCTCCACCACCACCCTCGCGTGGGGATACCTCCGCGACGTCTCTGTGTTCAAGATCTTCGCCAACCCCGCCCGTACGGCGACGCAGGTCGTGGCGGCGCTGACGGGCAGTTCGGTGACCGCCGTGGTGACCGGTACGGGCAGTGGCCAGATCGACCGTTCCACCGCAGAGGAGTTGGGCGCCTACGACTCGGCCTACCAGCTGGTCGACGGCGAGAACTGGATCTCCAGCCAGGTGGATCCCGCTACGGTGAACGACGACTACCAGTTCACCTTGAAGGAGCAGGTGTCCAGCGGGCTGACCTCGAACTCCGACTGGACCAACGAGGCGGTCAGGATCTGCCCGTCCTCCGCTCCGGACGTGGCGCGGTGGCTGCGGCTGCTGGCGGTGTCGGGGCTGTCTTCGGCAGCAGAGGTCTCGGCAACTGCCCACCGAAACGTCCAGATCGCTTCTCTGGTCCAGGGGTCGCAGAGCACCTTGCAGCTCTCGGGCACCGCCAACGCCTCGGCTGCCTCCGTGGTAGGCTCCGCTGAAGACGCAGGTGACACGATGGTCTTGACGGTTCCGCGGGTGCTGGCGGACGGTCTGCCGGGCGGTTCCGTCGTATCGCTCACGAACACCTCGGGCAGCGTCAAGTCGGTGTTCACCTCCACCACGACGCTGGTCTCGGTCACGGCTCTCGGCAAGTTCACCTTCGGGGTCAACGCCGTGTGGGCCGCCGCTGCTTCAGCGAAGGCCAACGCCGTAGTCTCCTTCGAGAGGCACGGGGACTACGTATGTATGCAAGACACGGGGCTCGGCACCGCGCTGGACCTCACAGGCCTCGTGGAAGGTGACTGGGTGGTCGTCCGCACCCCAGCGGCCCCGACCTCTGCTCCAGACGCCTCCGACGCCAACATCGGTACCTGGCGGGTCGTCAAGGTCGACGCCACCGCCGTGGGTGGCGGTGCGTTGTGGATCGAGAACTCTGCAGCAGTCGAGCAGTCCATGGCTGAAGTCGACCTAGTGTTCCCGACCCGCAACTCGGTCATGCCGGGCGATGTGATCTCGGTCTCCGCCCCCGTGTTCGGCACCGCAAACTACGGTCGCTGGGTCGTCACCGCCGTCGGCGACGCCGGGGCTGGGATCTGGACCAACGGCTTCACCGTCACGGTCGACGTGACCACCAAGACCCCCACCGCCACCACCCCTGGTATTGCCCTCGGGGCCGACTCCTCTCTGGTGCAGGTGATTGACTCGGTGCCGTACCGTTCGGTCCGTACCGTGGTCTCGGCCGTGCCGCACCCGACGGATGCGACGCTGGCTCGGGTGCGACTCTCGCCCGACACCGGCTACGAGTGGATCGGAGCTGCCGTAGGCACGGTCGTCACGGCCCTCGACAAGCTCGGGTTCCCCGACGTGGTGACCACCGGCTCGGATGCCTACCGCTACTGGACGGGCCTCGTAGGGGCCACGAACCGAGTCCTCCAAGGTGACCCCACCGACCCAGCTTCCTACCCGGGGTACGAGGCGGCCAACGCCTCAGTCGAGGTCCGTGGCGCACTCCACCGCCGGATCAAGATCGCGCTTCAGGTGCGTCTGAACGGCGGGGATCGGCAGAGCACCTTGGCCAAGATCCGGTCGGCGGTGGCGTCGGCCGTCATGAGCTACCCCCACGGGAAGCCCATCCCCATCTCGGAGGCCATCAGCGCCGCGACCCAGGTAGAGGGTGTCGAGTCGGTCGTACCCATCACCACCTACGACTCGACGCACGACCTGATCCCCGTGCCTGCGGACGAGAAGGTGATCGTCTACCCCGACGAGGACGTGTCAGTGACGGTCGGGTCTTAGAGATCTGAACGCAATCCCGTAGTCCGGGCAGATCGGGCGAAGTCCGAGAAGGTCTTGCGCGACAGTCGGAGCCAGTGAGACATCCAGAACCGGCCGCGTACCACACCCCATGAGACACCACCCCTCGACGGGTACCAGTAGACCTGGGAGTACCCGTCCGACACCTCCAAGGCCAACCGTAGGGTCACCAGTACCAGCTCCACACGCAAGCGCCACGAAGCTACGAGGCTCCCCAAGGTCAACCACACGGCACCCACCGCGTACAGACCCTTGACGACACAGACGCCTCCAATACAGAGCAGGATGAAGCCGTTGAGGTATTCCATCCTGGAACTATATCACAGAAATCTTCGAGACGTGCCACGCATCCGGATCCCGAAGAGGAAGATCCCGCCACCACTCCCGACTAGGCCTACTCCTCCGACTGTACCCGAACCAGATCTCGCCGAGTACGCTAAGAAGTTCGACGTGGCGATCGGACGTAAGGGGACGGTGCGTCCACACCCGGGGCTCGAAGAGAGGTTCCTGAATCCGGGTGGACCGAAGGATCTGTCGAGACCTCAGGAGTGGTCCGCCAGGGAGCTCTCGGACATGCCCGGTCCGGATGCCCCCGCCTTCCTGCCCCCGCGGGGCGGGTGGGCCAAGAGTGAGGTGGAGGTGGTTCGGAAGAAGGTTAGGGAGACCTGTCGCTGCGAGCGGTACCGCTTCCCTCACCGGAAGGGAGGTGGTTTATGTCGATGACCTCGGTGGTGTACTCCCCACCACCAGAACCGTAGACCTGCTCACCTTCGGGCTCGGGAATCGCACAGACGCTACACACGATCCCGAACTCTCCGTCGATGTCCCACTTCCCCACCGCCTTCACCAGGTCGTCCCAAGCTCGTCGCAGCCCCGGGAAGGCCCCCTCGACTTCGGACAGGAGCTGTGTGGGCTCGACCGCCTCCATCACGGCCTCTACCTCCTCCACCACGTCCGGAGACAGGTACCCACCAGCCGCCAAGATCAGGACGACAGCTACCTGGGGGTCCTGATCTTCCGCGGTGACGCAAGAGATCAGGTTGGGGAAGTTCAGGGTCGTGGGCTCCTCCGACAGGAGCTTCCGTCCACACACGCTGCACTCGGTCACGTCGCCCCTCCGACGCGGACGGTGCTCCGAAGGTTCGTGGGGCGGACGTCGACCACCGGTACCTTCGTCTTACCCGCAGACAGAGCCTTAGTCGCGAGGCGGACCTGGTATCCGGCAGCCATCTTGCCGGCGTCCTCAGGCGTCTTGGCCTCAACTCGTGCGTCTACCCGGCGCCGTCCATCCTCTGTGACCCCTATCTCGAATGTCATGTTGGCGTTCCTCCACCACTGAACTTACCACCCTTGGCGATCGGAGTCCACCCCACCAGGGAAAGTACAGTCCGCAGGTGCTGTTGTCGCTCGCGCTGGTCGGCTGACTCGATGGGGACGTACTGCAGCCCCATCTGGTTCAACAACACCATGACGGTCTGGTCGATGCGCAGCACCAGCTCCCAGTCGACCTCCTTGTTCACGTCGTCGGTCTTGAGCAGCTTCTCCTGGGGTCGCACGAAGAAGATGAGGCCCCGCTCGCGAACCGTCTTCAGGTAGCTCTGGACGACTGGTGAGTTCACCAGCGCGTTGTAGTCCGTTCCGAACTGGAGCATGTACGCCAAGTTGTCGAAGGAGCGGTCGGCTACGACTCGTTCCTTGTCGTCGATCTGGGCCTCGACGTAGATCTGGCGCTCGAAGACGGAGCGTTGGTAGTCGGTGGTGGCCTCCACGTCGACCCGCAAGTTCGCCAGGTCGGTCTCGCGCTCGGCCAGCTCCAGCCGGGCCATCTCCGACACCATCTTCACGCCGTAGTTGTCGCGGACCCACCGGGCCAACGTGGACTTCCCGACGCGGTGGGAGCCGACGAAGTAGATACGGCGCTTGTCGAGAGCTGCTGGTTTTCTCTCGAAAGGAACCGCGACATAGTCATGTCCACGAGCACAGATGCCTTTTGCAGTAAACCTGGTTTCACCACACGTTGGACACACCAATGTCTTCATCGACGTCATCAGCGGTAGTCCTCCCCCACCTTCTCGATGGCGTCCACCAGCTGGTCCCAAGCTTCAGCCGGCTTACGCCAGCACTGCCCGAGCACGTCGAAGGCGTCTCGGTGGTCTGACGAGTCGTTCCACGGCCACTGGATCCCCATCGCGTAGCGGGCACGGTGGATGTAGTGGTCCCGGAACTTGCGGGCGTTCTCGGGGTGGTCGTCGACCAGCACGTGGACGTCGACGATGTGCTTCTCACCCGTCAGTACCACGCCGTCCACGAACGGGAAGTACTCTCGGAAGGAGTCGATCTTCTCCGCCGCACACAGCCCGCCGCACGGCTTCGAGACGATGTAGACCTCGGCCAACTGCTTCAAGTGCCGCAGGGCCTTCTGCGCACCGGGCAGCGGCGTCAGCCCTCGGAACAACCCTGGGGTCTGCAGCATCGCGTACAGCCGCTCCTTGCGGACACCGTCCAGCGGACCACCGTCGGGACCGAGCGAGCGGTGGAGGTCGAAGTGGCGGACGTGCTCGACCTTCCGATCGTCACCGAACTCGTTGTTGTAGATGTTCAGCCACGGTTCGACCAGATCGAACAGGATGCCGTCAGCATCTACGCCCACACGCATGTGACGCGGTGCCACTAGCTCACCACCTTCTTCAGGCGGAAGAACTTCACACCATCGGGGAGCAGAGCCCCGAATGCGTCACCCGTCCCGGCCTCGGTCAGGCACATGGCCATCTTCTTCTGGATCTCCCTGACCCCAGCGGACTCGATGAAGGAGGCAGGGGCTGTACAGAACACGGTCTGACCGATCTTGCCCAGAAACCTGACCGAGCCGGCTTCGGGCTTGACCTCGCGGTCGTCGAACAGCGGAATCAGCTCGTAGACGTCGTCCTCCACTCCCTGTCGCTCGCCCAGGTACACCTTCACGGCGTCCAGGGTTGCGAAGGTCTGGTAGGCCCTACCAGCCACGGCCCAGGGCTGCTCCGCATCGCGCGTCCGCAGCACCCACGGAGTGTTCTGGTTCCCGTCCGAATACACCGACCGGATCTCCGAGGGATCTACGGACAAGCTCTTCAGGATCTCTACGAGTTCTTTGGGCAGTTCTGTCTTCATCTCAGCTCCTCATCTCCTTGTTAGGTTTATAACTTACAATCTCCGGACCATGCCTAGACCAGACTTCTCCGTCGCTGGAGCTGCTACCACGGGCCCCAGTTCCGTGAGGGTCGTCTTCACGCGCTACCCGCTGACGGCAGACCGACTGGGAACTTACGACGCGCTGAACCCCAACAACTACCAGCTCCGCGGTGCTGGTTCTCCCAAGGTCGAACGAGTCGACGTAGTTCCCGACAACCCAGACGAGGTCGTGCTGACCACCGACCAGCCGCTCGCAGAAGGCGCCTGGACCGTAGTCGTAGGCAGTGTCCGTACGGTGGGGGGACGTACCCTCGTCCGAAGCTCGGTAACCTTCGTCGTGAGCAAGCGGTTCGACACCAGCCGGCGGGACGAGGTCTTCCAGAGCCTGCTGAGGGACTTCAACCCCGCCTTCCGCCACGGTCGCAACTGGCGGGCCCTGTTGACTGCCGTGACTACGGGTGACCGTGCGAACCGCGAGCTGGCCCGCTCCGCCTTCGACCAGATGTTCACGTCCACAGCTGCTGGTCGCTACCTCGACGACCACGGCGCCCGCTCTTACCTGGAACGTCTCTCGGAAGTGGGGATGTCCGACGAAGACTACCGTCGCCTCATCATCGCTTTGGACTCCCGCCGGGTGGTACCAGACGTCCTGCGCGAGGTCTTCGAGATCTTCTACGGTGAGGCGTCGGTAAGGCCTGTAGTCACCACTACGGTCACCGAACCCTTCACGCTGGCGGTGGACCAGGACCTGATCTTCGAGACCCCCGACGAGCAGCTGCGGGCGGTCGTCTCGGCACAGGACTTCCCCGACCCTTCGGAGGCCTCGGCAGACGAGGTCTGTGCGTGGCTCAACCGGTGGTTCACCGACCTGTCGAGCACTCTCCGAGCGACTGCCGCCAAGGTGGAGAACTCTACCGCACGGGCTGTCAAGGTCGTCGGGGCCCGCAACTCCTGGATCTCCGTGAGTGGCGGCACCGCTCAGACGACGCTGCGATTCCCCACCGAGGTTCCGGCATATCAGAGCGGTGCCTTACCGACGTGGACCGTGAGTAACGTCACCTCCTCGGGTCGGATCCGGTTCTCCACCACCAGCACCTCCTACGACCTGTCCCTGGTCCGTTCGGGAGACTACGTGGTCGTCACGGGTTCGGAGTTCGCCGCCGCCAACCGTGGTACCCACCGAGTCATACTGGTCCGACGCACGGTGAGTGGCGGGACCACGACGCAGTACTGGGAAGCTGTAGGTGTGGGTACCGCCCAGACGGTGACTCAGCTGGCTCAGAGCTCGGTACGCTTCTTCCGTCCAAATCACACCAGACCCGGACAGGAAGCTGTCCTCGACCGCGCCGCACAGGAGATCTCGGTTTCGGCGGTCACGACCGTGGTCCAGCGCCAGGCCTCGAACGGCCAGTACCTGGGACAGAACACCTCGGTAACTCCCACCACCTTCCTCCGGACGGCAGACGGTCGCGTAGCGGTCGAGCGTACGACCCACGGCCTCTCGGTTGGAGACTGGGTAGAGGTCGACGGGATGGTGAGTTCGGTGACTACCCCGTCAACCGTGGCCGGTGACGTAGTCGGCCCCCCGCTGCTGACCAGCGCCGGTCCGGTCACCCGCTGGGCCACGCTGAAGGCTCCTGGGCGAGCTCTCGTCGACCACTCCGTGACTGCGGTCGGGGATCTGGCGGTGGTCGTCGGGGGCCACGACGGGACCAACTACCGAGACGAGTGTGATCTGTTCGAGATCGCGTCCGAAGCTGAGGTCGCGCCGGACGCACGTCAGTTCACCTACACGTGGGACTCCGGAACGGACATCCCCGCGGCCCGGAGCAGGCACCGGGCACTAGCCCCCCAGCACCCGCAGCTGCGCGGAGCAGTCTTCGTGACGGGAGGTTACGACGGAGCTGCGCTCGACACGTGTTACCGCTACGACCCGGCCGACGACGCCTGGACCACCCTAGACTCGATGGCCACAGCCCGCTACTGGCACGAACTGGTGGAGCTGGCGGACGGCAAGGTCTTGGCGATCGGTGGGTTCGGCGGCGCTGGCGTGCCCATCACCTCGGTCGAGCTGTACGACCCCGCCGCCGACACCTGGTCGACGGTGTCTTCGATGAACTTCCCCCGCGCCCGGTTCACCGCCGTCCTCACCTCTTCGGGCGAGGTGGTGGTAGCCGGGGGATTGACCACCGCCAGCGAACCGACCGTGACTTGCGAGTCCTACAACCCCGACACCGACACCTGGACCAGGATCGGGAACTCCTCGGTAGCGAGGTACGACTCACGAGCGTTCACCTACGGATCTCGGATCTACGTGGTCGGCGGGACGGGCTACCTGCCCCGGGACGGCTCTGGGGCGGCCTCCCGCCGCGAGGCGGAGGTGCTGGAGGCCCAGGGGTCCTGGACGACCGCCAACACCCTCCCGCGGGCCCGTGGAGCGCTCGGAGCAGCAGTTATCGGGGGGATCTGGGTGTGGGGCGGTGGAACTGCCGACACGGACCTCGGGGACGGATCCCGCTGGTCTCGATCTCGTGGCACCGCTACAGCTGTAGACCGTTCGTCGTGGTGTGTGCTGGAGTCCGGGGTGGTTCTGGACGTAGGCGGCCTCGTGTCGGCCACCCCCCAAGACCGGGCGGCACTGCTGGTGCCGGCGTCCGAGTCCTGGGTCGGGCGGGGCTCCAACCGGGTGCTCCGCGTGGTAGAGGTCGTGGACGACGACAACTTCGTGCTCGAAGGCACGGACAGCTACACGAGTTTCTCGTCTGGCACCTACCGCCCCATCGACGCAGACACCGCCGTAGCGGGTTCGAAGTACGTGCCGTCCGACACCGGCCCCTCGCCGACCTCGACGTACTCGACCCTGGCCACGGCGGTGTCTGCTGACTCGTCGATCTCCGAACTCGTCCTGACGTCAGCTGCTTCGTTCCCGGACGAGGGGTGGATCGTGCTGGATCTCGGGACCGTTCGAGAGGTCGTGGTCGAGTACGGATCGAAGGTGGGGAACCGCCTGAACCTGACCAACACCATCCGCCCGGTCCTGCAGCTCGGGGTCGGGACCGAGGTTCGTCTGCTCGTCGGGAAGGGTGGGGCAGACATCTCGGCGGTAGCGACGGTGCTGACCGCTTCAGAAGCCGGCTTGAGGATGCTGCTCTCGGTCCTGGACGACGTGGAAGGTGCGGGGTGCGAGGTCTCTAGGGTAGTGAACTATCCAGGAGATCGGGGGTTGGTCGGAGAGGAGGCTGGCGGAGCGGAGAGGGTCTGGGGCTAGCCGATCTTCGCTGCCTGGGCCTGGCGCAGGGCCGACACGTCGACCACCTCGGGCTCCACGCCCAGCGCCTCTCTGACCCACTGCACACCGTACCCCTGAGCCACGTTGATGGCCGCCACCACTGGACCTCCCAGAGCGGGGGTGGCCGTCGGGAGGTCCAGCCTCAACGACACCAGGTCCTCTCCATCGGTCAGCAGGACCGTCACCTTGTTGAACTTCAGCGTGCCCATCCTACTCCTCCACCATCGTCCGGCGGCGGTTGCGCCCCGGGCAGCGGCGCTTGTTGCAGTCGGGACTCTCCAGCGTGGGGAGATACGCCCGGTTGCACGCGGAGCAGATGACGTAGCCAGCGAACGACGCGAGGAAGCGGTTGGAACCGCGGCGAGCGGCCTTCTTGAGCTGCATGGTCTTCTTCGAACCTCCGAAGTATAGATAGCCTTAGTTCCCACGACCAGGAATCTCCGTCGAGTGAACCCCGTACTAGCCGTCGCTGCCAGGATGTTGTGCTACGTCAACGGACGGCTGGTCGGCCACGTCGCGGGTATGGACTTCTCCTCGGGCACCCCACACCAGGAACTCGGTGGTCTGGACCGCGGGGACCCGTTCGAGCTCGCTCCGACGCAGACCCGGGCTGAGGGTTCGTTCACCCTCCTCCGCGTGGTCGGTACCGGTGGTGCCCAAGGGCTCGGGTTCGCGCCGCAGTACGAGGATCTCGTGCGTCAGAAGTACAACACGATCCAGATCGTAGACCGACTGACGAAGTTGCAGCTGTTCTACGCCTCCGAAGTCAGTGCGACGATGGAGCGCTGGCAGGTCGCGGCAAAGGGGATGATGATAGGGACGTTGACCTACAAGATGCTGTCTTGGGAGAACGAGGCTTCCCGAGGATCCGGCCACTAGAATAGTAGAGACAACACCATCACCGCTGCGCCGACCACGACTGGCGACGCGACGATCAAGATGTCGCCGAGCAGGAACTGTGTGAAGCTCACGCGTCCGACGAGGCTGACTTGACTACGAGCTGGTTGCGGATCAGGTCGATGGTGTGTCTGAAGTGGTCCACCAGCTGCGGTTTCTTCGTCTGGGGTGGGTAGACGACGTCCAGACGCTCCCGAGCGGCTTGGACGATGTCCTTCTTCGGTAGGCGGTTCACGGTCTTCTTGAGCTGGTCGAGCTCCTCAACGGTCAGAGGCTTCTTCTGGGGCATGTTCCGACTATAACCTTGGGCGGAATCTTCGAACCATGGCGTCTATCCGTCGACTGAACGTCCTGGGCCAGATGCGCCTCGACGCACCCATGATCCGTGCGATCGAGTCTGCAGCAGCTGGGGATCTCGACTCGCTCTGCGGCCGAACGATGTGTGGCAAGAGGTCTTTCATCGTCTCCGGCTTCGTCCCCACCTACACCGGAGCAGTCGGTAACCGCGCCTCCTCACTGCAGCTGGTGACCGCCGGCTCGATCGCGCTGCACTACAACGCCACGGACGCTGGCACCCTCTTCCACGTCTCCGACACCCGCGCCGCGGAGGTGCTGAACGCCACCAACACCAGGGTGAAGGGTTCGTTCACCCCGTCCTCCACGAACTACGTCAGCATCGACCTGGTAGCTGCCCCGGACGACTCGACGACCGCTCTGGCCGCCTTCTGGGACCCCACCTCCTCGGAGGAGTACTTCAAGCAGGTACCCCTGGCCATCACCAAGGACTACGAGATCCACGTCTCCACCACGGACTTCGGCGCGACTCCTGCACTGGCCCCGGTGATGAAGGTCGTGACGGACGCCGACAACAACGTCACCTCCCTCGTAGACTGCCGGAACCTCTACTTCCGTCTAGCGACTGGCGGCACCGACCCCGACTCCCAGAACGTCCATACCTGGCCGCAGGGCCGGATCGAGGACGGGACGAACCCGTTCCTCGGTGGCGATCGTTCCGTCACGGACCAGAAGACGTGGATGGACGCGGTCATGACCCGGCTCTGGGAGCTGGGTGGTGGGGAGCGCTGGTTCTCGGCCGTGTCACCTGCGAACGTCAAGATGGTCCGATCTGGCACTAAGTTCACCAACGGCGAGTACTTCGAGTGGGACGGGACGGACCTACACTGGCGTGGGCTGAAGTTCGTCTTCTCGAACTCGACGGGGTGGTACAACGACGTCGCGGACCAGACCTCCAGCTCCAGCGGCCTCACCAACCTGGCGTCGGGCGAGTGCGTCTACCTCGACGTGGACTTCACAACGAACCGCACGGGTGGTACCGCCGTCAACCTGGTCAAAGGAACGACCGCCACGCTGGGCGATCCGTCGGTGCCGGGCAGCCGCTACGTGGTAGCCTGGCGAGCTGGGTCGGACGTGTTCTGCCGCGACCAGCCCTGGGCGGTGGGGACCAGCTTCGCCGCCGCCACCACGACTTCTCCGGGTGTCGTCAAGCTCTCGAAGACCGCGACCGACCCTGCAGACCCCATCGTCCTGACCAACACCGAACGGGGTGCTGCCTCGGGTGTAGCCGCGCTGGACTCCAGCTCGCGGACTGAAGCCACGGGTATTGGTCGTAGTTCGGGACAAGGGAACGGCACCATCTCCATCGGTCTCGACGCCACGCGGGATCAGTCGGTGACGGTCACGGCGGATGGCAGCTCCGCAGCTGGCGGCGCTCTGGTGGTGGTCGACCGCAAGACCTACTCGACCCTGACCGGTGGGGTGACTCAGCTGTGGAAGAACGGGTCCTTCACCGCCGGCTACCTGGTCAATACCGGTGACCTCGTCATGACCCGGTTCGTGTCCGGCCGGAGCGTCATGACGACGGAGGACGAGGTCAGCGCGTTCACGACCGGCTCCGGGTTCGAAGACGTGATCCCCATCACCAGCGGCGGGCTCGGTACGGTTGCTGTGACCGGGAAGACGGGCGGCAGGCAGTACGACTTCCGCGTCAAGATCTCGACAACCGGCGGTCGAGGAGCGGGACAGTTCCAGCTCTCACGCAACGGCGGGGTCTCGTACGACTCGGCCGTGACGATCGACGCGTCGGGCGTCAACACGGACTCCGCTACGGGGGTGGTACTCACCTTCAGCAACAACACCTTCGCTGCTGGAGATATCTACGGGTTCCGACCCCGCTTCACCCCCCAAGCGATCTACCAGGACATGGACGGACGGGTCCGAGACGTGGTGGACCACCACGGGTTCCGGGCAGGCCGGACCTCGGAGTTCCGGGAGGAGTGGCTGTACGACTGGTCCGCCGAGACGACGATCCCGACGATCCCGGCTGGGGCTGGCGACCGGTGGGTTGCGGCGCTGGCGACCGGCGGCACGGTCACCACGTACGACGCGGACGCGAGGTTCTGCGGGGCGTACTGTGACGTCAGAGGCACCATCAACATCACCGAACAGCTGATCCTGAACCTCATCCGCAAGCCCATCCGGTTGGAGGGACACATCACCAGCTTCTTCGAGTGGGAGATGCAGGTTACCTCGACCTCTCAGACGGTCCAGATCGGTCTCCGCTCGGGTACGGCCGCCAACTCCAACGGTGCCTGGTTCGAGAAGACCGCGGCTGGTAGTGGGTGGATCTGCAAGACCTACGACGGGAGCTCGACCAGTATCGGCACGACCTCGTTCACCACGGTCGGCGAGACCGGAGGGAGCGTAGGTAGGTTCCGCATCGAGATGCTGGGGTCTTCGGTAGGAGGGGGTAGCCGCAGCGCTAGGTTCTTCATCAACGAGGAGCTGGCGGCTGAAGTCGTGGGAGGCATCCTCGTCGGGCCGTACACCTTCGTGATCCGGACGGTGTCTACGGCCAACGCCAACCCGTGTCTGATTAACGTGGGTCCCATCCTGGGGCGGTGGAACCGCATCGACTCGGCCGGTGGTGTCGCGCTGTAGCTACCCCTCTAGCATCTTGCGGACGGCCTTCTTCTTGGCCTCCTCGGCTGCCAGCGCCTGGGCGCGGTCGTACCGCCGGTTGAACTTGGCGCGGATGCGGCGCTCGTTCAACGACTTCAGGTGGCCGAGGTAGCCCTCTCGGCGGGCGATGCGTCGGTTGATCTGCCCCTTCAACCCCGGCAGGCGGTCGGTTGAGAGGGCGATGGGAGAGATGGCTTTCATGGCTTGCTGGTTCTTGGTCATCGGTTACTTCCTCCACTTAGGAGTATGGAACACCAGAACTCGGTGGTAAACAAAAATCTTCCGAACATGCAGTTGGTCAAGAATTTGTCCCCCGTCAAGCGCCCCCGTCGAGACAAGCCCATCACTTGTCAGGTCGTCCACACGACCGGCGACACCGACCTGGAGAAGATCGTCCGGTACTACCTGAAGACGATCGGCCCCCACTTCCTGATCGACTACGACGGGACCATCACCCAATTCGTCGAGACCGACCGCGTGGCGTGGCACTGCGGGTTCCAGGGTGACGGTCCCGATAACGAGGGGGAGTTGTACGAGAAGGGATGGGAGGTGTGGTCCCGGAGGATCGACAAGTCCCCGTGGAAGGTCGAAGACCCTTACCCGGGCTACGAGACCTGGCGCAAGCGCTGGCCCGACTTCCAGTCCCCCATCGAGCTGGTGTCGGGCCGCTACCCGAACTTCGTGAGCATCGGCATCGAGGTCCGCGAACCGGAGCGCCGCCAGCCGGCCAAGTTCTTCGACGCCCAGTACGAAGCCCTCGCCGAACTGCTGAAGTTCAACGCCGCGAACCACCAGCTGATCCTAGATCGAGACCACGTCCTCGGCCACTACGACGTGAACCCCATCGCGCGGTGCGGTCCCGAAGGAGATCGGGATCCGGGCGAGGCTTTTGACTGGGCCCGCATCCAGTCGATGCTGAAGTAGAATACCCCGAACAACACGGCGTTACCTCCCACCAGTCCCAACGCCAGCGCCCACCACGCGTCCAGAAGCGCTCCGACCACAACACCTGCTCCAGCACACGCCGGCACGAGTAGGACCAGACACAGACACACGAAGAGGATCCGCATGTGGACCATCATACAGGAATCTGCCGGACACATTCAAGAGGTGACCAAGTAATGGCGAAGATCAAGATGTCCTCCCGTCTGAAGCAGCTCATGAGTGAGCTCTTCGAGAAGCTCGCTCGTCAGAACTCCCTGAAGGAGGGGGCTCTGGAGGGCATGACGTTCGGTGACCAGATCCAGACCGACACCGACGGCGTGATCCCCAACAGCCGCGTGCTGATGTCCACCAACGCCTCGAACAACGACACGCTGACCATCGGCGGGCACGTGATCAAGTTCGTGACCTCGCTGGCGTCGGCGAACACCTTCACCCAGGTGAAGATCGGCGGTGACGCGGCCACCACCCGGGCCAGTCTGTGCAACGCCCTGAACGGTGTCGCCGACTCCGACAACATCGTCGAAGCGACCACGACGTTCAAGTCTGCGATGGCCACGCTGGGCGCACCGCTCTACGCCGACCAGGTCTCGACCAAGGTCCGCATCCGTCTGGCCTCCGTCCACGGCGCCGTGGGTTCCCTGAATCCCGCGTCCTCGCCGTCCGTGACCCTGGCCGCGAACCTCACCACGTCTGCCGCGTGGGACGTGACCAACCTGAACGCCTCGGGCGGCATCGACGCCGGCAAGCGCGTCGTCGTGACCCAGTTCACCATCACCGCGGCCATGATCACCGCGGCCGAGAAGCTGGTGGAGTGCCCCTTCACCCCGACGGCCTTCTCGGTGCAGTGCCGTTCCTCGTCCGGCGTGATCCGTGCCCTGGACGAGGCGGTGACCATCTCGGGTGACGCCATCCGGCTGGTCTTCGCGGGCGGCTCGTCCCCCAACTGGCAGGCCACCGACACCTGCACGCTGACCATCCGGGAGTAAGGAGTAGTACATGCCGACGATCACCGACAAGGCGAAGAGGGATCTGAACATCGCCTTCGCCAAGCTCCTCGCGATGGCGGGGTTCACCTACGGTGCGACCGATGACGTCGGCCAGATGGGCGACATCATCCAGAGCGGTCTCAACGGGCTCGGCTCCCTCGCATCGACCGATCCGAACGAGGGGGCATCCCTGGTGGGCGTCGAAGACGCCGACGAGAACTTCACGGCTACCGATGTGGAGGGCGTCCTAGCCGAGATCTTCGAGACCTCGGCTGCTGCTGCCGTCACACTGACCGCCGTTGAGAAGAAGGCCAACGCGGCGCTCGGCATTCCCGTCTGCGTCCCGGTGCTGCTCTCCAAGCACTCGAACGGCTCGGTGGCAGCCCGGTTCACCCCGGGATACGCCGGGGTGATCCGTAAGATCACGGCGAGCGTGGTCGATCCGGTGAGCACCGCCGACAAGGCAGCGACCTTCACAGCGGCGGTGGCGGGCGTGGCAACCACGGGTGGAGCGCTGGCGCTGACCTCGGCCAACTGCGCGACGGTCGGCGCCAAGGTGGACGGATCCGCGATCACCGCGGCCAACGGGTTCACGGCCTCTCAGGAGATCACCGTCGCTGCCTCCAGCGTGACGGCCTTCGCGGAGGGCCAGGTCGTCCTCTACATCTTCCTCGACCCCGCCGCGTAATCACACGAACATGCAGAGGCCGTCGGAGTCGTAGCGGACTCCGCACCGGACCAGGTCACGAACGATCTCTGGCGTAGCGACGGGAGCCAGTGACTCCAGATCGAAGGCCAGGTAGATCTCGTCGTGACTCGCTCCTCCGATGACGTCCTGCTTCTCCTTGGCAGGCAGCAGCTCGTCGAGAACCAGGAACGCGTGGAGGTCCGGTCTCTTGCTACGGGGGTTCTCGATCCGCTCAAACTCCAGGTACTCGTCCTCCTCATTGAACTTGTCGAACAGTGCTTCTACTTCTTCAACGGTCATAGTCTCATACCTCCGACGTACTCCTTAGAGTACAGCTTACGCAACTGCTCGAAACCACAGAAGTTCCCGCTCCCGAGCAGGAACCGCTCGCCGTGCTGGGCGAACTTCTTACGACCCGAGATCCACCCGGCCGCCTTCAACGCCCAACGATCCCTCCACGTCAGCGGCGTCATGGCCCGGCACACATGTTCCGTAGGTGACCAGTGGCCCGGAGTGGAGTTCACCAGCCGCAGGTACAGGTCGACGTCCTCCTCCGGTACCCTCCGACCCTCGTGGTTCATGTACGAGGTCCGGGCGCACCGCGCCGCCGACAGCGCCACCAGGAAGACTCCGCGCAGGTCCATCCCGGAGTCCTGCAGGTTAGCCGCCAGGTGGATGTTCAGTACCCCCACTCGGGCCGGTGGTACCGCCGTAGCGTAGTCCTCCGCCGTGAGGAACGGGAGGTGCCACTCGCCAGCCGGTAGCACCAGCGGCGAAGACATCTGGGTAGCTCCGTAGACGTGGCGGGCGATCTTGGCGATCTCGGGCTGCGCGTCCGCGTGGTCCCTCAACGCCAGGAAGTTGGTCCAGCTGGTCGCGCTGGTTAGCTGGACCACGTCCGCCCAGGTCTCGATAGGGCGGTTGGCGAGCTGCTTGTGCAGACCCACACCCTCCAGCTCTGCCGCCAGCTGCAACGCCTCTTGCCGGCCGCGCTCCCAGATCTCCTTGGCCCTCTTCAGGGCCTCGCCCGTCAGCTCCTCGCGGGCTTGCATGCCGGACTGGGCCTTCCCCCACCACGCCGGCTCCATGGGGCTCGCAGACACCTTCTCGCGCTGCTTCGCGCCGGGGATCGCCCGAGTGGAAGCTACCGAGTAGGAGAACTCGCGGTGCCGCAGGTACTCCGCGTGGACGATCCGTGGGTAGGTACACAAGACCGAGGTCGCTCGGTGTCCGGTGGGGCCGACCGAGTCGGCGATGACTCTGGCTTCATACATCAGTGGGGATCTCCTTGGTGGTCTCGATGGTCCAGTGTCCGGCCACCCACTTCATCTCGAAGCGGTCGAAGGTGCCGAGCGGAGATAGCACGTCGGCCTGGGCGTCGACCGCTTCCCGCAGCATCTTCTGGCACCGTACACGATGCTCCTGAGTCCCGGGTTCCACAACGACTTCGTCGACTAGCTTGACTCGCAGGAGCTGGCGACCCTCTCCGCGGGGAGACCTGTTAGTGGTTCGGACCATACTTCCGCTATAGCGTCCACCAGGTTGAGGCGGATGGCTTCGCGGGGCCACATCCGGGTGTCCTTGTTGCACAAGGACTGCACCCGCCTGGTCGACAACCGAGACCGCGCCGCGATGATCTGTAGGTTCCGGGCGGTCAGCTCCTTGAGGTCGTCGGCGAGGCGCTTGATGTCCTTCGGAGACATCCCCCCCTCGCCCTCGGTGGTGACGTACGGGTTGTGGAAGAGGATGCGGGTGTTCGGAGTCACGACCCGCCAAGCCGCAGCTTGGAGGATGACCGCACCCATAGACAGGATCTCACCAGTGCCCCAGACCGTCACCTGGTTCCCGCACGCACGGATGGCGTCGTAGATGGCGAGCCCGGCTTCTACCTTACCTCCGGAGGAGATGAGGTGGATGCAGATCTCGCCCTGGGTCCGGTCCAGTTGATGTAGGAATCGGATGGTCTGCGACGCCGTCCGGTCGGTCACGTCGTCGTGTAGGTATATGACTCGGCGCCCGTCTTCAGACAGGGAGCAGTCAGGTGGATCTTCGTGGAGGGGTGTCATGTCCGTAAGATTTCTTACAGGAATCGGAACTATTTGATTCTTCACGGAGCGTTCCTAGATAGGACCTTGACAAGTTTGTCGTCTGGTATGTTGAATGTGGTATCACCAGACTGCTCTGAGAAGCAGGTGATCAGCTGGCCGAGTCTCAGATGAGGATGTTTCGCCCACACATCGGAAACTGCCTTCAACACACGCTCCCGCTCGTTCTTGGTTCGAGGGATGCTGTTCTTCATCGCTGGACCTCGTGCTGGGGGATAGCTTGGTTCTTGTACCGGTCGAGCAACCCTTCGATTCTATCCGCCATCGTCGACTGGCTCCGGTAGCAGGTGGCCCCCAGATCCTCGGCGTGCGTGAGACCCCACTGGTAGGCCGAACGGCACGTCACCACCCAATTCGTGGAGGAAGACCGGGACTTGTCGATGTGGAACGAAACCCACCCCGCATCCACACCCTCGGGCGGCCGGTTGATCGTGATGACGTTGGTAGCCCTCTTCGACGGACCGAAGGATTCCGCCACGTCGTTCTTCGTCAGGATGCGGGTGTTCCGGTTCTCGCCCGAGGCGATCTTCGAGGCCTCGCGGGTGCCCTGGATGGTGACGAGCATGTGGAAGCCGTCGGTCCCGTCCTTGACTGACTCGACCGCCAACTGGACCATCTGGTCGTAGACATAGTCCTGGATCTCGCGCTTGGCCCACACCTTCCCAGCTGCGCTGGTGGTGAGACACCCGGGGTAGTCGTCGATGACCAGGGAGAACCCCTTACCCGTCGCAACACGGCGCTCCTCGTTCTTCCTACGAACCGTGGCCACCACCTCCTCCACCGTCACCCCGACCTCTGGCATGTGGACGAACTCCACGTACCGCGAGAGCCACTCCGACCACATGTCGAGCTTCTCGGCCACCTCGGGATTCTGCCACGCGTTCATCAGCTCCTCCGCGGACAGCCGCATGAGGATGCACAACATCTTCTGCCACAGCTCGGGCTCGGTCTGCTCGTGGGTGATGATGAGGACCGAGTGCTGGCGAACCATGTTGGCTGCAGCGATCGTGAACGATACCGACGTCTTGCCGCCACCGGTCGCGGCCAGGAGCAGGGTGGTATCACCCCGGACGAGCGAACCACCCTTGCCGGCCGAGAGCAGCAACCGGTCGAACAGGGTACACCCGAAGGTGAGGGCGTTGTCGTAGTCCGCCTGGCGCTGGGTCAGCATGTTGCGCCAGTCGCGCCAGTTCACCGACGGTCTCGTGTCGACGCGGGCCTTCTTGATCTTCTCGACCATCTCCTCCGCGAACCGGCCGGCTTCGTCGATGTCTCTCCTGGTATACGCCCGCTTGATCTGGTCGGTGGACTGCCATATGATGACGGCCTTCATCCACTTCGTCATCTCCGCGGACAGAGCGTCCAGGCCGAAGGTCTGGGTCGCGGCGACGGCGGCCGAGATCTCCTCCCCGACTCGGCGCCGGTCCTCCGGCGGGAGTACCATGATGGAGGGATCGTTCTGGATCTCGGCGACCGTCGGAGACCGCTTGTACCTCGCGACGAACTCGCTCTTCACCCGGAAGATGGTCTGGTGGTACGACGTGGGGAACCACGTCGGCTTCGCCTGCGGCGCGACCTGGGCGTAGAACTTGTCGTTCAGCAACGAGTGGCCAAGAACGGCTCGAAGTTTATCTCCGTTGAATGGCAGCGCAACTTCAGTCTCACTTGACATGCTTCACAAGGTCCTCTACGCTTCTTGTATGAGCACGATAGCTCGGGTGGGACCCGCCCGCACAAGCGACGCCAACTTGACGGTACTTCGGCACCACGACCTCCGCCGGGCGATGTCCGCCCCTCGGATGCTCGTCCAGGGGGTGGCCGCACCGGCGCCGAAGGGCTTCAACTCCGAAGCCGAGTTCACCAAGATCCGCTGCCACGGGGTGTGCGGTG
>JACCDG011154113.1_pt1 | contig 23014 bp, 12 predicted proteins | sample 7442471 | NCBI WGS metagenome assembly JACCDG01 (sample SAMN15323444, study PRJNA562643) | freshwater metagenome | isolation source: river surface water | place: USA:Blue River Watershed | collected 2017-08-17 | reverse complement strand
TTACGTTGAGTGTTGTGCAATGCTTTTGGATTAGCGATAACATCGGCTATTTCAACTTTGTGTGGTAAAGGATGATGACAACTTGTAGTCATGCCGCTGCCTAACCATATAGTTGCATTGTACCATTTGGCTCCGCAAAAACTCGCGCTCTTAATATCAATGACTCTACGCTTATATGCTAAATCAGTTTCATTTTGTTGTCTGGGCATGGTACTTACATTCGTTCCAAAAATCGGCCATTTCCGGGAAAGTTCTTATAAAGCCTGTTCCCCTACGTCGATCGTGTTCACTAAAAAATCTATAAAAATCGGCCTTTTGCATTTTAACATAGTTAGTATCCAATTTGCTACCTTCTTTCATCCAATCTATTACACGTTGTAGTCTGTGTAGCTCGTAGTCTTTGAAACCTTTAAAAGGACGGTCAGGTGTTTCTATTTTCTTCATCATAAATGCCCATGTCATTTCCAACATGTCGGCATAGCTTTCAGGTAATAGCTGTAAACTTTGCCATTCTGGTTTACGAAGAATGGGCGTATCGAACCAAACTCGTTGATATGTCTTGCTGTAAATTTCCCTTAATCCATGAATACAATTTATTAAACTTTGAAATCCAGTAACATTTAAATTATTCATAGTGATAATAAATGTTAGACTACTACGATTAGGAACTTCAGTTAAGAACCGATTAACGTTGTCCCAAAGACGTTCAAAATTAAGTCCATGTCGTGCGTACTCTGCTTTAAAGAATGTAGCATCCAAACTTACATACTGCATGAAATGCTCTATATACTTAGGCTCGTTAGATGTTAAACGTTTGACATAGTCTAAATATTTTTCAAACAGTGCAGGCTCAACACTGAAGTTACTAGTGACATCCAGATGTAGTTTAGGACTAGGATTGGCCAAGACGTAATCAAATACTTTGAAAGTATTCTTATCCATTAGTGGCTCACCGCCAGTCATGCGGAAGTGTTCGAGCTCGGGATATAAAGTCGGCCACCACTCCCAAAATGCATCAACGTATGGATTAGCTTCACGAGCAGGGATAGGTCTTCTGTTACCCGTAAAATGAGCAGGGTCATTATGGGGATTACTAGTGGGATATGCTCCGTGCCTAGCAACTTCGTCAGCCCAACTGCTGCTAAACTGAGGGCTACAATAACTACACATAAGGTTACAAGCGTGATTAAAATTGACCTCCACATAACTGGGTATTGCATCTTCATCTCCTGCACTGTTTACTATTGTGTCAAAATCTTTTGCCGCCCATGGCTCACCGCTACGATAATGTCTGTCACTTAGGTTGCCTAAATCTTCTTGTGTCCAACAATAACTGCATTCTTGTGGACGTTCTTGTTTGAGCATTATCTTACGTTGTTCCTTTTTGTAAGGAGTGTTATGTAATGCGCTGGGATTATCTTTTAACAGATCGGCAGGTATCTGATGCAAAGGAGGATGGTAGCAACTATTTGTTTGGCCAGTGGTCAAATGTAAGCTGACTTGCTTCCACTTTGCAAGACAAAGTGCAGTCCCTAACTTATCTTTTGCATCTTCTGCCGAATTTAAAAAAACACTTTTGTTCACATTAAGCTCTTTATACGGTTACACAATTGTTTCATACCATACTCATTCAAATGTCCGTCCGACAATGTCATGTCATTACAGAATTCCGGATACCATAAATCAGTACGCTTTATATTTCTTTTTTCCCAACTAAAAAATATAGCTTTTTTATTATGTTTTTCTATTAAGTTAAATGCACTATCTACATAGTAGTCACTTCTTAGATCTAAGTCTTCCAGATCCGAAAAGTAATAAAACATTTTGTTTAATTCAGAAAATAATTTTTCATCAAGTTCCGCAGAACTGTAATTTCCAAAATTGCTAACGTATCGATTAGGATTTAAATGTTGCCTCTTTGAATGTTTTTTAAATGTATATCGTGCCGAAAACGAAAACCCAATAACAAAGGTATCATACATTTCAATGTTGGAATACAGATCTTCCATTATTGCTATGTTGCTTTTACCAGATTCTGATTTATCAATATCTGCATTTAACAATGCTGCAAGAGATAGCTCTCTAGGCAATCCAGCACCATATACAAAACTACATCCATCAACATACAAACTCATAATACCACCCCACCATGTACTAAAATATCGAAAGCAATCACCATCCTTCGATTTTCCTGATGACATCCATCTCGGTTAATGTTGTACCCATATTCCTGTGCGCAGTTTTATAGTGATGCTTAAAGAATGCACTTTGTTCTGCGTTTAGTTCTGTAATAGGTAAGCCTAACCGTTGCCTAAGTCTGACTCCATGTTCTGCACTATTGGAATCAACATTGCAACTAGCAACATTCTGCCAAATACGAGCGAGACAATCGAAGTCTTGCACTTCTGTATAATCCCAATCCGTCAGCATAGTCATATATGTACCGGTCCTTGCGCCGAGAATAGCCCATTCGCCATTTTCGACATCTCGGCCGACACTTTGCCAAATACACAAATTGTCATAATTACGCTTGTGTACTTGCTGCTCAAACTCTTGCAACGTTGGTTTGCGTCCTCTGTTAAGGCACATCTTGACGCCTTCACGAAATCCTGCACGCCAGGATTGTTGCGGGGTAGCGTTGGGATAAGTCGTGCTGTAACAGTCATGCATGGGAATGTATTTTGGATCAAAGCAAAATTCTACCAGAGTCTCATCACGACCATCTGTGGCTTCATGTGTACGCATGTTACTAACAAAGTCTTTGGTCCAGCAACTAATACCGCCGTTACCATACATTAGTCCATTAATGTGATTACGTGCTTTCCACCTAAGCACACAGTCACTATTACTATCGTCCAAGCGTAATTGGAGATTAAAAAAACTTGGATCCGGGAGATTGTCCCCATCGATAAGTACAAATCTTTCTGTATCCGAGGCATCAGCGGCAGCTTTGTGCGCTGCATCCGATCCTTTAACGCCGTCCACTCGTTTGGCCCAGGGTACCATGTTTTGGACTTTGATCCAAAACTCCTCTTTCTTAGGTTCGTCATAGGTTAAAAAAATAACGTCTAAATCTGCAATATCAACGATTTTTGTAGTCATAGTGTTCTGTGTTATTATGCTCTTCGCCTTGCTCTAACAAGATTCCTGCATTGTTTTTTGCTACTTCGAATCCTGTATCACTTTTTTCGAGTTGCGTAGCCAAACCCGAATCACTTTTTATTTCCACTAATTTACCGTTACGTACTCGATATTTGCTATGGTTCTCAAAATCTTCTCTTGTCACAACAAGGTATTCACCCGTTAAGCCATATGACTCTGCATCGTTAACTGTACTTGCAGAAGCGTAAATATATCCTTCTGCATTATAATAGAGTCTATATTCATAAACGCTCGGCGTTGGTTTCTCCAGGAGGCCCATAGCATCCAGTTGTTTAACAATGTCTTCTAGTGTTGTATCTTCATTGACTGTGATAGTAGGTTCGTTCGTATTCATTTATTAGTTCCTTTGTTGCGTAGTCTTTGTCATAATAATGAACAGGATAATATTGATTTAAATTATGTATCCTTATCATATTCCCATCCCGCTCATGCATTACGCTATCTTGCCACGACGCATCTGATGTTCCCCACCCATTGATACCTAGTTTTAAATGTACAAAATTTATAAAATCCATTTCAGGTAGTGTACATTTTTCTACTCCAATAGTTTTTGCAGTAACTGCATACAAAACATCTGTGCTAGGTATATCTTCTCTGCAATTCTTAAAAACATTATTTTTTAAATAATCCCAATTTCTTAGAATTCTTCTTGCAGCCAAAAAGAATTCACTAGCGGTTTGGCTGTATCTGAAATACATCAAACCGTTATATACGTCCGGTAATTCGTTGTCGTCAAAAAACTTTCTATATGTTCTAGATGTTGCAAGCTCACCTCTATAATTTTTACAACCTGTGCTTAATACTATGTCTTTTAATCTAAATGCTGTCCACCAATGTTCTATACTGCGTGTGAACAGCAAATCGCTTTCTAATTTAATTGTTTCTGTAAAAGGGGTTGATTCAAATACTTGATATTCATTAGACAATTTCCAATTGCTATCAGGTTTATTTTCATCGTAGGGTAGTTGAATTACATAGTCGAAAACTTTTTTATGTTTGTCCGAGACTAACTCGTTGGTCTTTTCATCAACAATTACTGCATATTTTGCAGAAGGGTGAATACTTTTAATATTCAATGCTTGTAGGTATGCTAAAGACAAATAATCTGTTGCATCTGTATTTTGTGCAAACGTAACGAAACCTTGTCCCTGTTTACTCACTGCAAACTCCTTGGACAAACTGTTTAAAGTTATCACTCAGTAAATAATTCTTATCCATTATGTGTAGATTTTGTCGAGAGATAACATCTGCTCGACTATCGTATTTTGCAACTACAAATTGTTTGTGAATTGACAAGGATGTAATATTTTCTTCTATTGTAGTCAATGGCCATGGTATACTTTGTTCGGGCACTAAGCTATAACCATTTAAAATAATATTAGCCATACTAAAAGCAAAATCGTTGCGATAGTTAGTTTCTCTTATACTAAACAACGACCGGTAGTATCCGTAGTTTCTTTGAATTCTACCAACCAAATCAAAGAATATTTTTGCTCTGGTAGTTTTTCGAAATAAGACTACAGTGGCCCAGACCATTGGTAAACTAACGGGACCCATTTCGTCTATGTTTAATGCTGCCGGTGTTTGCATTTTATACATTAGCCTAACATCAAACGGTTGTTCAAACAGTTTAGTTAGACTTTGATCTAATACCAAGTAGTCTGTGTCTACTAAAATAGTCTCATCGTAAGGGCTTAATTCATAGGCACGATATCTATCAAAATTTCGCCATTCGTATGTCTGTTGATTTTTATCAAATCTCACATTGCCTGTTTTGCTATCAGCACGTATGATATGATCGTATTCAAATTTTGGATCTGCATCAAAGTCTGTGACTATAGTTACAGGTATGTTCAAATTTTTATCAATTAGTCTACTAGTTTGATCAGCAATAGACACGTAGTCCACACGCTTACTGTTGAACGCAAATATTAATACGCCTTTAGATTTTGCGGATTCGTTTAAGTTCTGCATGCTGTTCGTGCCAGTCGTTCATTACTGTGTGATAGTGCTGTTGTGCTTTTACCAAAAAAACTTGTTTGTCGATTTCTATTGGATTTTGATAAGTGTCTTCAAGGTATAAAACTTCCAAAGGCCACGTAGATACAAACGCCAGTATCTCGGGTGTGATCTTAAACATACCATTATTATATGGCATATGGAGATCAGTTAAAATTCGTTCTCTGAGAATTCGTTTATTGATTTGAAAATCGGTGGCGACTTTAACTTGTTCGACAATTTGTTCAACAGTGCTCATAGTTATAAAAAGTTACAGGTATATATTACTACATACCTGTTTGAATGTCAAGATTTAAATTAATCTTAGGTAACCGTGAATGTGCCCCATGAGTTGCTCAAATAGGTTGCTTCTGGATATTGTACTAGGCACCCGACTACTATCGTGGTATTAATAGAATCTGGAGGCTGCGTAGATCCGGTAGTTGCAGAATATCCTCTAACAGTTAAGTATACTGCCGAACCGTTTCCTCCGTAGCTACCTGCTACTCCGTTAGTCAAAGTCGACACAGTCATAAAGTCGCCGGTGTAATAACTAGTACTGGTAATTCTTGTCCATTCAGTAGTCGAGATTCCTGAAAAGCTCCAAAAACCTTGTGAAGTGTTGTCTGTTGTAAGAGTACCGCCTGTTCCCGTTCTTGATTGCGAACTTACCCCCTTGAATATTTTGGAGACATAGTTTGTACCAAACAATGTGACCATGCTTGTGCCTCGGGAAGTTCCTCCGGTATTAGTAGAACTTACAAAATATACTCGAACATACCCGCCTGCATTCCAGAAGTACCTCATTTGATCAACACTAGGAGCAGTTATAGTAAACGTTACAGATTGATCAGATGCTACTCCAGCTGCGGCATTCCATACCAGAGATTTAGTAGTACTAACAGATCCACTTGATGCAATAGCGTTAGAAAATCTATTGGTAGCCGCAGTGCTAATAGCACTACTTAATGTACTCAAATAAGTAACAGTCGATCCAGCAGTTGGAGCACTAATGCCTGATCCAGACCCACTTTGATGTGTACGTGCGTTGTTTAAGCTATTAATTAAACTTGCCCAGTTGGTAGCTGCAACCGTTCCGCCGACACTTACGTTTGAAATAGCTGTTTGCCCGTATCCGTATTGTCCTTGTCCAGTGGCCCAAACTGGATTCATTTGGGTTCCGCCGCCAGTTGAACCGGCGCTGGCGCCGTTTAAGTTATTAAAGTCAGATGCTTGAATTAACCCGCCTGATGCATATGTCATGTTTTATTCCAATTAACTATTGAGTTTGACTATGGCAAGAACTGTGCCTTCACCGTCGTCATATTTATTTTCTAAAGAGCGTCCAATAACATTAAAAGGTGTAACTTCGTTTTTACTTGCTGCACGAGCTAATCCGTTTCCGGCACTGACCAATCTATCACTCTTTTTAACTTTTCCGATTACTCGAACAGGAACTCGCCCGCTAACCGCAATCGGAGGATGCGTTTCATCAGTGCCTGCGGCGCCGTTCATTAGATACGCTGCTTTTGTACTAACAACGCCAAACACATCTTCACTGAGTTCTTCAGCTTCTAGTGTTACTTCTTTTTCACCACCTAGAGTTAATACTGTGCCAGGCTGGTAGTATGCATCAGCTTCAAATCGTTCTGCCAAGTCAGCGTATAATGCATTTACAGAAACACCATTAAAATATAAACCATTAACATTACCTGTGGCATAAATTGCGCCGCCTAGGCTCATACCGCCACTGATTCTGACTGCGCCGCTTGTATTACTAGTTGCATCTTCACTTCCTGTAACTAACAAATAGCTAGCAGAACTTAGGTTTCCTGTAGATGCAATGCGCCCAGTGGCAACAACGTTACCAGTAGCCACAAAGCTATTAGATGTGAAAACGTTACCATTAACACCGATACCGCCTGCTGTTACACGGACTGCACCAGTTACGTTACTAGTTGCATTTTCGTTATAACTAGTTTGGATATATCCTGTAGTGTTAAATGCACCAGTGGTTACCAAATTAGCAATTAATGTTGCTCCAGTTGTTCCATCTATTGTAATAGCTGTAACAGTAGAACCGCTAACGTTTGCCCTGATTGCAATATTAGCATTATTAACATTGTTTGTCAATGTTGTTAAATTACCAGAAACACCAACTGTAAAATTATCATTTGTACCAACAGTAAGACCGCTATTGTTGTCTACAGTTACTGTATTGGCGAATGTTGTTGCAATATCTGTCCTTGCATAGTTTGCTGCAGGTGCAGAACCTAACTGCTGGGAATTGGTTGCTGTTCCAACGAACGCAATATTAGCAATAGCTGTAGTTAAGTTAAAACCAGGCTTTACTGTAGTAAATCCAGAAATTACTGTTTGAGGAGTGTATTCGCTGTCCTTGCTGATAATACCAACTAAAGTATTAGATACATAAACATTAACAGCAACGTGATTTACAGAAGTACTATCTGTGATAGTTCCAACAATAGTTCCGGACTGTCCTGTATTACTTGTAAACGCAGGCCCAATCAGTACCCAAGAAGCGCCATTATAAACATACAACTGTTGATTAAATGTGTCCCACCACGAATTACCTGTTACTGATCCTGTTGGTGAAGATGCATTGGCTGTCATGGTTCCCAGAGTTCTGAAGGTAGAACCTGTATAAACTTTTAAGTTGCCGGCACTGTCCCACCACAATTGGCCTGTCAAAGGGGTAGTGGGTGCGCTAGTACTGGCGAAATTTTCTAGTATGTGAACTAAGTCTGTGTTGAGGAAAGTACCATAACCGGCATAATTCTTACCGATAAGCGTAATACTTGATGAAGTACTGTTAACGGTACCATCCGCAACTGTAGTTAATATAGTACCGTTTGTTAAATTAATTGTATAGGCCATTGTTCATGCATCCGTTTAGTATATTTATATCTATATGTAGTTATAGATTACTGCTCAAATTGGTTAAGGTTTGTATCCTCACAGTGTAATCAATTTGTATTAATCTGTTTAGTGCTTTTTGTACTGGGTGAAATATAACGTGGGTTAGGAGTTTTCCGCTCTCGCTGATTAGTCCTATTTCATCAAATACATAAGTTCCGCTCATAGTTGCACTATTATCAAAAGCCTGTTGTCCAGCTGGTTCTGTATAATCCAATAAGCAACTAACGAAAATATCTGTATAAATCAAGCCAGGAGTGTGTCTGACTTGGATATAGTTTCGGGCTGGATCTGTGTTCAATGCGCTGGTATCATCAACGATTTTGCTGTAAGTTTGGTTGTACAAGCTAGCATTTTGCCCGTAAGTGTTAGTGGGCAAATATGTAATTACGCCTGTACTATCTACTGCTGTGGCACCGTTACCGAATGCCAAATTTTGTATGTAGCCTGTTCCTTTGTTGGCCACGCTCAAAGCCAAAGCTTCACTCATATTTTCATAGTGAATTGCATTGCTTTTGTCTCGTAAAATTTCACCGGTGATCGGGTCCCAGATTTTAATGTGTCCTTGAACCATTGTGTTATTTTTATCAAACATTTTTATTCCGTTAATTTCCAGTTTCCACGATTACTTCGCCAGACTCTGGGTCTGTAATTTTTACAAAACCGCGTACATAAATTGCACTAGATTCGTTGGGTTTTTGTTGGGGTGCGGGGCTTTCCCCAACTTGCTCATTCGAATCTATATCGTTATTTATCATGATTTTTCCGTATATCTTTAACTATTTATGGTGTCAAGCCTTCCCTGAGGAAGGATACCTGTAACGTATTTGCTACAAATAAGCCGTCCCCGTTGGTAGCTGTAGTGTTGCCTGTGGTATACCATAAATTGCTGCGAATATAGGTAACCCCTGCTTCTAATGTTCGAACATTGCCGTCTGTGCATGTTACATTTGTATTAGAAGTCGGAGTATACGTGTAATTGCTGCTATCAAATACTATTTGATTAAAGCTTCCGTCGACTACTGTATTTCCCGCATAGTGAACATTTGCACCAGTACCCGCTGTGCCTCTGCGCAACTGAGAAATAGAGCTAGTTACACTATCTTTATGATAATATGTAATTCTTTCCCCGTTAATAAAGACCACGCCAGGTTCTGCTCCGCTGGCAGCAGGCTCGGGCAATTTAGAAATATCAGTGACATAAATCACAGAATCGTTAATAGCTACATCATTAGCCAGTGTAGTAGTCGCAGCTCCATCTATTCTTAGGTATGTATAATTATCATTCATATCTTTAAGAACACGATATGCCATCTTAGGATAAGGTTGCAATGATGCAGGAGCATTACTTAGTTTCATTACTGCTGTTGCAACTATAGGCTTTGTGTTGCTTCCGTACACTGCAACGTTAGGGGTCGTTTCGTATGCCGCACCTTGATTAACTACACCAAATATCACAGCACTTCCGTTGGCATCAAGAGTAACTTGGGCAGTAGCCTGGGTTACAAAAGAACCGCCTTCGATAACTACACCGACGTTACTTGAACTGTACCCTGCACCTGGATCAACGATATAGATATAATCGACGATGATACCTTGTCCGGTCGCCCAGTTTGTATATCCAATAGACTGAGGATCAGTTGCAATAGTATAAACCTTAATATCTAGGGTATCGAACACGCGGCCTGGAATTAGTTCTTCTGGTGCATGACTTGCGTAAGGTCCTATATTATAGATAGTTAAATTAGTAGTACTAAATGAACTATTAGATGTAAATGAGTCGACAGTATACCAGAATCTGTCAGCGTAACTTATGATATCGCCTTTGTCATAATATGTATTTGCTGCCCATTCTCTGAACGTATCATATACATAAGGGCCACCATCAACAATAATATCTTCAGGACGAACACCAAGACTAGAATCTGAATAGTCTCCTGTTATAACAGTATCTAATATTGCATCGCTGATAACGTATGTTCCGTCGGAATTATATTCCAATGGATCAAATGGAGTCATATCAAATGCTGCTACGTCAAAACCGCTACTGTCACTGAATAACGGGCCTTCGACCTCAACACCTGGATAGCCTATTCCAGATTCTAATAGACTAAAGTCTTTTGCTGGTTGACCAATTTCTGGCTGATAGTATGCTGTAATTCTATCATTAGCAGTTAATAACTTATCAACAGGATAAACAGTTAAATAATTACCAACAAAAACTTCGCCAGAAGTAAACGACTGATTTACAATATATGCTAGACCGTTGTAGGCGATTATACTACCTTGTGTGAATAAGGTATTGGGAGTCCATTCGATAACAGATGTTCCGTAAGTATATCTGTTATACACCATTGTAGTTTTAATATTCCTGACTACAGAGCCTTTTAAATTAGCACGAGCTATTGCTCCGGTTCCGTTACCGCCGTTAATAGTTACTATTGGGGTATTAATGTAATTCGACCCTGGGTAGACTAGAATAATTTTACTCACTACCCCGTCTGTTACTAGTGCTCTTGCAACAGCATTGTTCCCGATAGTGCTTCCAGTAATTGTTACTATCGGTGGAAGGGTGTATCCCGAACCGCCATTAATTACTTCAATCGACTCGATGCTATAAGGATAATTTGTTAACCAATCTCTATATTGCGCCTGTGTTAGTGCTTTTGCATCTTCGATAAATTCACCGCTAGGACTTCTGTATATCTTAAGTACAGGATCGTAATAAGGCGGCACATCGAAATCTGTAACATAGCCTGTATAGTTGTCGTTGCCTTGGTAGTCAACTACATACTCTCGAATTGTACTCTTATATGGTTTAACTTCTTCGATGTATTGTTTGTAAAACTCTTGATTTTCTTTTGTATAGATAGGAGGCTGATTAAATCCTTTAATCTTTTGTAGTACATTGATAAAACTTGTTTTAAATACCCAGTCAACATACTTTTGCTCGTCAAGAACATAGTTAACAAATACAAAGAATAAGTCCACAAATGCGCTGTCCAATTGATTTACAAATATATCATTTCGTAAAGCATGTAATATTTGTCTGATTTCAATTCCAGGATTTTGATCAAATCTGACAGTGTCAAAGTTGTCAGCATCAAAGCCCATACCATATGCCGCTAAGTCATACAGACTATCCGACAATTTAATAGTTCCGTTTTGTATAGCTACTGTATTGACAATGTTTGGGAATACTTGAATCATATACCACTGACCTTGTCCATTGTCAAGAATCTTAATAACGTCTCTTGCTTTGATATTCAAGCCAGACAAGTCGCCGCTGGTGGCAATAGTATAATTAGGTTTTATTGTATTATCAAAACCTTCCGCATACCAATCAACAAATCCCCAATAATCGCTTGTTTTATAGCTCTGTACTTGTGCCAGGACCCATTGATTTTGAATCGTATATATTCCAAGATATGTTAAATCAAAAGTTTCACCACTGGTAAATGTTTCATTTGCAACATATGCTATACTGTTTCTATAGATTACATCGCCTCGTAGATACTGAGTATTTGGTGTCCACGACTTAACAGCACGATCTTTGATATAGATAGTCCACAAATTACCAACAGAGGAATCGTTTTGAACCAATACCTTATACCCAACTGGCAGTATAAGAATATTAACGTAACTCAATTCTTCTAAGTTAGCCACAACTAAGTTATATACGCCTGCATTAACACTAGGTACTGGCTCGCCCTGTTCTAATCCAGATAAATCATAACCTTGGCTAATAACGTTATTAGCAAAAACACTATTAGCGTACCCAACAAATTCTCTGATTGCTTGGTTGCGATCAATGAACATGCTTTGTCTAGGTCTAATATCAATACCATACCTAGATTGCACTGGCAATGTTGGATCTGGTACAGGGTTTCCAAATATGTCAATTCCGCTGGCACTGTCTACTAATTTACTGTAAATGTTCTGAGGAATCTCAGAAGATTTTCCGTTAGTCGATAACAATGCGTATTCACTGTGAATAATATTATCATTAATTTTAGTTGCATAATCGATATGAAGAATGGTATCTCTGCCAACAGGATCTCCATAAAGATTATAAACTGACACGCTGTCGTCTCTGACAGGAGCAAAATATTTTACACCCGATGATCTAGGATCTCTGATATAACTAGCAATAACTGTTGTCGGGATACTTCTGCCAAACTGATTAACTGTTAGTGTTGTCTTGTCTTTGACCCAGAAATAATATTTCACTACAGCAAAATTGGTAATAGGATCAACATACGTTTCTGTTACGTATGCATTATTTCCGTACTTAGGAACACCGCTGCCGCCATTGGCCACGTATTGATTTGGTGGGTACAAACTTTCTACCCATTCGTACACATCTATACTACTTCCAGGGAAAACTCTTCCCCAGTTTGCGGTCCTATATTGAATAGTGCCTTGCTCATAGTCTAAGTAACGGACTGTGCTCAAATCCCACCAAATTTGACCTACTTGCTGTTCGCCCCAATATAAATTGCTGTTAATAGATACTACGTCTATGCTTGCATTGTTGTACACGGCTGGGTCATAATCAATTTTATAAGTAATATCTTGTTCAGCAAGTCCTAGAATTTTTCCTTTAGCGGGATCTATATAATCTAAGTTATATTTTATAGTTTGAGTGTCGGCACTATAAACATAAGACTTTAAGATTGATTTAATATCGACCTTGGCTTCTTTGCTACGGGCAATGTCCCACCCTAGTAATCTATCGGTATCAGCAAACTGATAAACTACGCCAGCATTGTAATTTAACGTTTTATTATTCATTGACCCGATTAACATAGTATAATCAGTTACACTAATATCGCTACCGAAACCATCATCAGAAGCTAGACTAGAGTCCGCTGTCGTAGGAGTCAACTGTTGAATAAACGAAAACTTACCAGGGTAACTAATGGTGTTTCTAGGGTCGGGCAAGTAGCCAAAGATCCAAACTGCTCCGCTGGCTGCAACTGCTTCAACGAACGAAGTAGATGTAGCGTCAAATGTAGTAGGATATGCCGTACTCACATCAAATGTGGTATTTTCGTTGGTGGCCGCAAGATCGCTGCCAACTATTAAAATATTACTGTTTGTATTAACTGCAACTTTTTTACCGAAATAATCGTAAGACTTAGTAGAACTATTATTAATAATATCAACTTCAGAGAATACAGTTAATCCTAAATCTGCTAACCCGTTGCCTATGCCCGGTAAGATGTTAAGTTTATTGGTCGTAATCTGACTATCACTCACTATTTGAATATACCCGTTAACGTTTCTGGCAATAACTCCTGGTATATTGGCATTGTTTATTAAATTAATAACGCTACTTAAAGTAGTATCAACAAATTGTAATGTAAAATTATTGATTCTAATAGAATCCCCACTCGTTACTGTAGGATTTTGAATTGTTCCAGTAATAGTGCCGTAAATTCTTCCTTGGTTTAAGAATCGGTATACGGCGCCGTTATATAAATTAACTTCGCTTTGGTATGGTGCTCCTACATATATGCTACAGTTATTTGAGCAAATATCTGCGCTATATCCAAACTGTTGTCCTATATAAGGGGTCGACGGATAGATAGTTTGAATTGGGTGGAACACATTTGTTTCTATAGTAACAATTCTACCGGCAGCGACCGGCTCATTGAACAATACCCAATTGAGAGAAAATACTGTATAGTCTACTGTAGGATACTGTAAGATATTATCTATATAGACTCTGGTGTATTGATTCACCGCAGCGACTCCGCCGAAGATTTGGCCGTTCGCTGAAATGTAATTATCAATAGATCTATTGTAAACCATAATAGATCCAGAGTCAGTGACTGAGCCATCGTTTTCCAATGGACTGCTTATAACAACCTGGGCACCATCGTCTGTCGCAGCTACTGCGTAACCAAACTTTGTACCTGCATTTCCTTCGAATGTTGTAACTAGATTGTATCCTGGTTGCTGCGTTATAACCACCGAGGCAACAGGAGGAACATCAGCGAATATGATAGAAGAACTAGATAAATTATAATCTAAGTATGGAACATAAGTTTTAACTGAGCTTCTTACTAAGATACTTTCTGCGCTCACTGGAACGAAAGGAAGCACGTAAGTATCGGCTATACCGTCTGTAGAGAATGTTACATTAGATACTGGTACAGTATCGTCAAATCCATATACATAAACTTTATCGTCGTCGGGCGCACCAACATATAACCAACGATCATCGCTGCTTACACTGATAGCGGCACCAAATTTACCAGCAGAATTAACATTAGGTGCAAGAATTTGACGTTCTGTAATTGCTCCAAAGGTTCCTCTGCTGTACGCAAAGACTAGCCCGATACCGCCTCGACTTTCTGGAGCCCCTGCAACCACTGACGATACACCACTGTCTAAAGTTGTACCTAGTCTAATTACACCTTCTGCTGTAGAACTTATAGTAATGTCCTCGACTAATCTGTTATCAAAGTTTTTAACATAATTAGTGATAGCACCAACGTTACTATTATAGCCAGGTGCACTAGCGACAGCAAAATTGTTGTCAGCGCTTAATTTAACTGCGGTCCCGAATTGACTGTTTGGATCTAATGATCCTTTTGACAACGTAGTCGACAACACCCATGGCTCAGACTTGTTATAAACTGCCCAGTCGTTGTTTGAATTACTGTAGTTAACCCAAACTTTATCATCTACTCTCCAACCGCCTACCGGAGTTTTATCTAATATGTCAGTAGGATAATCAGTTTTCATACTAACCAACTTATACACAGGCCCTTCTTCAGCAGTACTACCAAAACCTGACAGGCTATTTGAGTAAGAGACAACAAATGTTGTTAGTCCAGTGACGCTGGTAACTTTATAAAATCCAGTAAATCTTTCATCAGTTACTACTACCATAACCGTATCACCGTCTGATAGTCCGTGACTCTTGTTAGTAGTAATTTCTAAATTGTTGTTTAATGCATTTGATAGCTTGACTACCTTGCATGTAGATTCGTTGACTCTGAAGACGTTCCAATTTTGTGTATAGTCTTTGGCAGTCCAAATAATAGAGCCAGCTCCGATACTGCTTATATCTGCATTCAACGTATTAATATTGCTCAAGTCGAAAAGAGTAAAATCTACATCTTCTATATTAACATAACCTGCGGTTTGTATATCCTCACTATAGTCACTGTCAACGTTGCGATTTATAAAGAATGGTGCGCTCCATGGAATTGTTGATGTTTTATATATTCCTTGCGGATCTATATTCAACGAGCTAAATTCTACTGCATTATTAGATAACACTTCTAAGCTAGTAGGGTTGCTTAGTGTATACGCTTCATCTAATACAAATTCAACAAACTGATTAGTTTCTAAGCTGCCGTACGAGCCTACGCGGAAACCCCAATCTTCACTCACAGTCACGCTACTAGGCTGTGATCCGAAAGTAACATTACCTAAAGCATTAAACGAATTTAGAGTACCTTTTTCTTTGATGAAACCTTGATAAAACTTTACTTGACTGGTGTCGTTTAGGCCCAAGTCGTTTAGATAGTCTCTATTTCTATAACCAATTAACCCTAATGCATGTTTGTCGAATTCGCTTTCTAAATTAACTTTATCGACGTCATAGAATGACTCGCCTAACTGTGCATTTCTTGCAAAGTTATCCAATAGTCCTGTTTTAATTTTATTTTTATCAACAGGTAGCCAATCAGAGAAATTGAAAGTAGTCGTGCCGGGTAAATCTTTGCTAGCCATATAGTAGAAATTTTTATATTCTACTAGATCACCTTTAAGATAATCTTTGCTAGTTCTCCATGCAGCAACTCCCGGTGCATTATAGATAAATCCAGGAGCACTTAATGTACCCGACCACTCGCCGGTCTTAGATCCAACCAACTTTAGCCTATATTGTCGTTGACCCATTATTGGTTCATATATGACATCATTGAATTGAGTTTTATTGTTAAAAATCAATACATGTTCATATTGCACTAGATTTAACTCGACGTAGCCAATTAAATCTGTGTTACCTTGAAGTTCTAAATAAAAACTATTATTGTCTCGGACTACGTTATAGTTATCAGTATTTAAAATTGTAAAGTTTTGATTTGTAACTTTACTTCCTAAGAATGAATTAGAAATAGCGTCAACTGTTGCTATTGAATTTATTAGTTTAATTTTACTTGCAGCCGGGCTCAGTACTAAAACACTACCCGATGCCCAACCTTGTTGACTCCAGAACAGAAATTCTTTTGTACTCAACTGCCAGTTACGTATTTGTCCTAGAGTTTCATCGTACATGTCAAATCTAAAACCTTGTGCTTGAAGATATCTTTCATATCCCGCTAAAAGATTAGCCACTTGCTGTAAAGATGTTAGAATTGTTCCGTATGGGACACTGACTTTAAATGATGTAAATTCTTTATAGTAATTAACCGACTGACTTTGAGATTTGATAATATCAGCCGCACCTGTTAATGACGGAGGTACTACTGTTATGTATGGGTGTGCGGTATCGTAACCAGATACCTTAAAGCCAGTAGTTGTTTTTTCTATTATAATTGCACTATATCTTGCATTTAATACAGGAGTAGATTTATCTAAAAATAAATCATAATCACTGTCTGGGATAATAATTGTCTCGTTATTACTATTAGGACTGTTTTGTTCGGCCAATATTTTTAGATATTGTTTTCCACTAAATCCAGCCATTTTATAAGCTAATTGTACATTATAATCTTTTACATAATGTAACAAAATACTCTTATCTGTTATACCTTTACTGACTTGATAATCGCTTATCCAGTTTAGGTATCCAGATGCTCGAGATATTACTCCTGCACTATTTACATAACCATTAACGTCAATATCTTCTTGTGTAATTCTATTGTTTGTACCAGTAATTAAATATTGATCCAACTCGCTGTTGTATCTATATTTGTTTGTAATAATACCATAAGCAAAATATTTGCCTGGGCGAATTAATGCTGCGGCAAATTGTACAGCGAACGGATACTCGCTACTATTTCTCCAAGCGGTTTCTGTTGGGCTAAATTGTCCTATATTCCAGCTTTTATTGAATGTGCTAGGATTTGGTGAAGATGTCAGAAGTCCAATTGGGGGTATTAACTGACCATTCTCGTTAACTGGAATAAACCCAGAGAGTCCAGGGCGAGCAAATTTACTATCGTAACCTTGGCGGGTGCCGCCGGCAATATAACCTGCTTCTAAATCATCCCATAATATAGTGTTACCGCTTGTGTAAGGCGCAGGACCATAGGTATCTTCCCACCAGTCAGGTTTTTCGCTAAATCCTAACATTTCCCATGGGTATATATTAGGATACTGAGTATCATAGTAATACTCATAACATGCACGCCAGCTACCTGGTAAATTTTGTCCTGTAATATCTATACTGTTGCTATAGTTGTATGTAAACGGAGAATCATTTTGGTATGTGCTATTAGTTACATAATCTAATCCGTTATACCCTATCCACTGCAAATAAATTCTACTAATTAAATTGTTGTATTCTGTAATAGAATAACCTGTATTTCGGAATTTTCCAGGTATACTATCATAAATGTTAACTAACTTGTCACTATACTCAACTTTAATGTTGTTATAAATTCTTTTTTCAAGTTCTAATAATAGATTATCTCTGAAATCACCAAAGCTAGGTGTTAAGCTGCCGTCGTGTCCACGGATCATTACTTGCGGGGTAGAATAAGAATTGTCTGTATAAATCTCAGGAGTAAACTTAGGATAAAGTCCTAGTTTAGTAGGTGTCTCGGGCACCCAGTTACCATCTGTATTTTGATATTCTACTATGGTTATTACATCGTCTACGTTTAATGTGATCGACGATAAAATAGTTACGCCTGGTCCTGTAGTTAAAAATTCATACTCTTGACCGTATATCAATTGAATATTATTGATGTAGACAAGAATTGCTTTATTACTTAGAACCTGATTAGAAAATACTGTAGTAAGTTCATAGTTTCTTTGTGCCGGATCGAATACAGTATATTCTAAAGTAACCTTATTGTCACCATATGGAATCATATCACTGTAAAACCACGGAAAAGTTTTATCTTTTACCGCGTTAATCTGTTTCATGATATAATCACAAGTACTAACAGGATTTGATTGAACAACTTGATTCGATTTAGAAGCGATATTTAAAAATTTATTTTTAAATTTTGTATATTCTTGTTGAGCATTCAATAAGCTATCAACAAAACTATATTGCCCGCTGTCAATGAACATAGTTGCTAAACTAACAGGAGCACTTTGTTGTAACATTGTTCCTGGTTCATTGCTGATATACAAATCTCGGAGATTACTTACTCCAGGGAATGATCCTTGGAAGTTTAAATTATTTTCTCCTAGCTTACCAATGTGATTTCTTAACTCGCCTAATGTAGGATAAGTTAATGTTAAATTTTGTGCATTATAATTTAAGTTGTCAGGTATTTGATAGAAACCTAGTTTACTAATAGAGTCGCTGTAAACTAGTATATCAATTCTATCATTTAACTTAATCTTTGTTTGTTTAATCGAGACTAGAAGATTGTTTTCAGGTATATTGAATAATTGATAGTCTGCCTTAGTTAGTTGCTTAGCATTTACATAAACTAAGAAATTCGGTTGTACCGTTTCTATTTTTGGTAATACGTCAACAACAAAATTATTGTCGATACCATCATAGGTATACGAAATATTTTGCATCTGTCTAGTAGAACTACTTACGTTAGTCCATACGTTGACATCTACTATTGTCCCGTCAGGATTGTTCTTATGTAAAAATCCTGAATTTATTTTCTTTACATAACTAACTCCGTCCATCCCATAGGTAAACAATTCGACATCAAAGTTGTCAGTAAATTGAATATCCCCGACGTTGTTAAAATTTTTATAAGACAACGGAAAACCTAGCACAGGATCCGACGCACCAGTGCCTTCTTTATAACTAAAAATTTTAGTTCCGCTAAATTTGCTTTCACTATTAATGATAGGATATTTTGTAATGTCGCCGAAACTTACACCAAGATTATCAAAAACATCGAACAGAGGTGGTTGGTTTATAGATGTTTTAGACTGTCCTTCGTTCCAATTGACCCCGTCATACCAAAAACTTTTCCCGACGTTAGTGACACCGTTGAATACACTTACTGAATCTCCTTCAACTATTTCCCCGTCTGTTGCTTCGGTTAAATGAATAGTCTTTGTATACGGTGGCTCGCCGGTTATGTCAACAAAGTTAACTACCCAAATTTTATTTCTTGTTAATGGATCTTCGTCGTTACCAAATACTATTCGCATGCCAGGAATCAAGTTGATACCGTCTACATATATCCCTTGCGCTCCTTCAACGCTTAAGAAAGGTTGTGTAAACTGTGTATCAAATATATCAACAGGGGCTCTTGCTGTTCTACCAAAATTTAAAAGTTGTAGATCAGCGTCAAATTCGATAATAGGTCTTTTAGCTCTGTTATCAGATGAAAATGCCTGAGGTATGTTATTATAAAAGCTAGTAAGCTCAATGATACTCTTATGGAACCAACGGTTTCTTCTTGTCCATGGATTTAAATCTTGGCTTGCACGATTAATAAGAATGTAGTCCGGTGTTGCAAGACTTGTGTTCGTATCAATCTCTGTACTTCCGTAAAATGCGCTTCCAACAATGTAAGGGTATGCAGGCTTGCCTGTGCTTGTTTCAGTGATAAAATAAGCATAAGTTCCACTTGGGAATTCTGGAGTTACGCAAAACCTACCGTTATATTGATCTAGTGTACCAGAGCCTTGATCAAATTGGTAGTCTTCGATAAATGCGCCAGCTAGGAATTCAAATGTTAAGGTTGCGCCGGCCGCAATGGTTACATTACTGCTCAATTGAACTTGTCGTGCTGTTCCTTGAAATTCTGGTAGTCCTTGTGCTGTCTTTAATCCGTTATCAATAATCCAAACAGATTCTGGTGTAATAGACGCATCATTGCTAGTAACCCTCATTCCAGGATTAAGGCCGTACGTTGTACTAACTGTAATAAAATTAGTACTAATAGCTTCTGTTGTTACTTGTACAGTTTGTGCAGGTGGTCTATACAATCCATCGCTAGCCGCTACATAAGAGCTAACCATTTTAATAATCGAGCTTTGCGGATTGGTAGGTGTACTATATCCAAATGGTCCATAGATAGGGTATCCATCGGCTGCAAATCCTATTAACTTACTGTGGCCGGTATCGGGGTCTGTGTAACCGTCCCCGAATCCACTGACATTCGCCCATGCATTTGCTGATAAGAAGTTTCCGTTTGTATAAACATATTTTCCATCTTCAACTGGCTGGCCGCCGTACTGATCCTGGCCGTTAATTAAAACCTGATTAGTATCGTAATTCCATACACTGTTATCTGACCCCGGAACAGATGCTCCGTTTGCAGGACCATTTAATATAACGCCCGGTAGCGTTACACCAACAGGTTCTAATCTATATAAAATACTTGTATGATCCCCGGGTACGTTCTGGCTTGCTCGGAACGGATACTTTAAAGTAATGTCCTGTTGGATAACATAATTGGTATTATTTAAGTTAGGGAAATTTCCTATAGCAATGTTGCTAGTATACGGAAAATCAGTAGTCTGAACAGTAATTTGATCTCTTGCAAGATTTAATGTTGCATTTGCTGCGGCTGTGAAATAATCTCCGGGATTGTAATTTGTTTGGCCCTGAGCAGTGTTAATAACTAAATCAGAAACTGGGATAAGTTTTATAGCCGAACCTACCCCTTCAACATAATACTCAGTATTTTTATACTGGTCTGGCGTCACGGCAGAGTCAAATTGAATCTTCAGCCCGTTAGTAAATGTAACGCCGTTAGGACTAACATAGTTTGTTCGTCCTAGTATATCTGCATCTACATCTATACTGTTAGATTCATTTTCTACTAGACGAATAATCCCTACTTGTCCCGAGTCGGATCCGTCTTGATAGTATAAAGTGTCCAGCGGTGCGGTAATTACCGGTATTTGTACTAAAAGATTTTCAGCGCTGGTATACCAGGAAGTGTTACCGTATGCAACTCCGGACAAGACTGTTACTTTTTGATTTACAGGAATGGGGCCGTAATAAGCCAATGTAACTACGTAGTCGCCTGCTCCGTTTGATGTTAAAACAATGCTCCAAATACCATAGCGCTCTGCTTGCGGTACTACTGTACTGTTATATGTCCAATCTTCATCACTAGAATAATAAGTCCCAAAGATTAAAAACTTCCCGTTCAAATTTGATTTTTGGCCGTCAAATCCGTTATATGTTGCAACGATTTCAGACAATAATTTACCTTGTAAATCTGCATAGGTAAAAGGTGTTACTAAGTCAACAGTCTGCACCAACGGCATAGTGATGTAAAAATCCTGTGCTGTAGTTTGCGGTACGTAAAAAGTAACCGTTCCGTTATCGTCACCGTTATTAACAACTCCGTCAATTTCTCTTGTACTGAGATTTGTCCTAGGACTTAGACCGCTTAGTCCGGGATCAGTCTGAATCCAAAAATTCTTGCCAGGTTGATTAACTTTAAATTGATAAACGCCGCCTCTGATTAAAACAATGTCTGGATTAGGATTTTCTCCGTATCCGCTTATGTTATAAATTTGTTGTCCGTTATCTGGGTAAACATAAAATGTGCGCTCTAGATCGCCTGCTCCTGCAAATATTTGCACAGGATCAGGGCCATTTGGTAGCCAATAGTATTGTCCGAAATTAATGAACGCATCCGCGTTTATTCTAGGATTGTAGCTATAGTAATCGCTTGACCATAGTTTATCCTGATTGTCTGTCTTGCCTCCGTAGAAGGATATAGCCTGAAGAGTTTCAGGATAAGTTGTGTGCAATTCTACTACCGATGTTTCTTTGTTTTTAACAACAACACTAGGCTCAAGTTGATAATCTGCTCTAAGAGCAGTGGACTCTTTGATATATGTGCTGATATCAGTAAAGCCAGGCGCAAATTTTCTACCAACATATCCATTAATAGGAATTAAGTTAGGTTCAGTGACCAGCTGGTCCAATGTTGCATTTAGAAACTTTTTATTGGCGTCGGACTGGAAGACTGAAGGTAAAAAATTTATAGTTTTTGTAATAGACATGAGGCGTTACAACTTAGTTAATAATAGTATTTACCGCGGAATTTTCTAGGTTTAATTGTGCCGCAGTAATTGCGCTAATTATTTCAATGTTTTGAACTGTAGCACAACTAATCAATATTTCATTCGGTGCGCTGCTAATTTGCTGCAAACTTCCGTAAGGCTGACTTGTACTGTTAGGTACAATGATGATACTGCTAATGTTTGGTGCAAGACCTTGCTGAATATAAGTCGCTAGCTCAGTGAAGTAGAATGTTTCGCCAAAATCCCAGTTGCCGACTGCAAAAAACGCATTGATGAATGCTAGCACCTGGCTGCGAATTTCGCTATCAGTCAAATTAATATTTGCATTTTTAACTACTTTAAAAGTGGCTTGCAATTCCGAGCTGGCTTTATTTCCGAACAATGGTTTAAACTTAGCTGCGTTATATATAATTGCATCGCTTACACTCTTAAAATTGTCCAAGTCGCTAAATGCTAATCTTAGTGTTTCCCCAGTTGGCTGGTCTGGTTCTACCACTGTTCCAGTGGTATCTAAGGCCCAAGTTCTGTATTCTGTTTCGTACTCTTTGGTTAAGATATACATATCAATTAAATTGCTTGGGCTTGGATCTATTCTTCTGCTACCCGGTGCATTGTGTTTGTATTGGAAATACAAACTTGGGCGACCGACTCTTGCAAGATAATCATTGCTTAAAGTCAATGATCTTACTCCGTTGTCAATGGTCAATACATAAAATACTTCAGACTGATAGGCATAAAATATTTGCCCTTC
>JACCDG010417452.1_pt1 | contig 23085 bp, 26 predicted proteins | sample 7442471 | NCBI WGS metagenome assembly JACCDG01 (sample SAMN15323444, study PRJNA562643) | freshwater metagenome | isolation source: river surface water | place: USA:Blue River Watershed | collected 2017-08-17 | reverse complement strand
GAAAAGGCTGAAGCTGAAATCAGTAAATCTAGCCTTAGGCCATCGGGTGAAAAATCGAAGGAACGCTTTGATCCACCAAAAAGTCTGGCTTTCCAAAAAAGAGATGTATCAAGTCAGGATGAGTGGCCCGAATGACTCGACCATCTTCATGTTCCCACAAAGTGTCTTCTTGGAATTGAGAAGAATCAACAATGATCTTAAGTAACATCGGCTTTCGGTGAAACCATTTTAAAAAAACTTCTTTGTTCCAAGGCTGACAATAGTACTCTTGATGAAAAATGGGACTGGGTTGAAAGGAAACCTGGGCACTGTACTCATCACCAAGAAATAAGTACCGCTGAAGAGCTTCCGATCTGGATTTTTGATATAACTCTTCCAAACTAGAGGCCGTACCAAATCCAAAGTGCAATAAACTGCTTCGATGAAATAAACATGAAACTCCAACAAAGAGCCCCTCTTGAGTTTCTGCAATCACATAGTCGTCAAACTGATAATCTTTTTGATCAGAATGAAAATTTTCCGTTCGATAAAGTAAAGGTGAATTTTGAGAAAAATACCACGAATATAAAAGACAATGTCTTTCGATCAATTCATTGCGAGCCGATTGACGAGCGACATTTGGTGACTTTGAAAATGCAACACCATTCGAGACAGATAAAACTTTACTCAGCTCTTGCCCCTCTGAGGACAGCGACGCCACTGAATTCTTCTGACTCTTTAAATCCAAGACCCAACGTTCAATACATTCCGCCTGACATTTAACAAGGGCCAACTCAGGATCATTCCAGGCCGCACCCGTACCAAAAAATTCTATTTGATTTTCTGAATCAAAATAGGTTCTACCTATGACTGTCAATTCCGATGGATGAATTGTAAACTTTTGAACGATTTCATCCACGCATTGAAAATGAGATAACACTTGAAACATAGACTGTTCATCCCCCTAAAAAAAAAGCACCCTCCTTTCATCAACAGAAAGGAAGGCACTTTATTTAAATCAGTTCCATTCTACTATTTGCAGAAAAGACCGTATTTTCTTGATTTCTTCATAAATCCCCCTTTCCTTGTGTAAAGATACGCAAAAAAGTTTTCTGTCTTTGCGTATCTAAATATTTAGTAAATCGAAGCAAAGAACCCCATTTTTCTGAATTGAATTGGCCCGTGATTATAAATCCAGTACGGTTCATCACCTGTATCTGAGGATGATTTGATGGTGAAACATCAATTTCAATCTGCTGAAATCCCATGGAAGAAATATAATCAATTAAGAGAGGAAATGAATGCTGAACAATCCCTTGTTTTTGAAATTGTTCTTCAAAGGCACAATAGCGAACATAATATGAACACCAATCAATAGGATTTCCCATCACAACACCCATGACCTCTTTATCTTTTTGAAAAAGAAAGTGATCTGTTTTATCTCGCAGAAAAGCTTCTTTCTTCTCTGACATGGGTTCTTGAAAAAAATGATCTGACGGTGAACTATCAAAAATACGGTCGTGATGTTTTTCAATAAAACGAACAGTCGTTGAAAAATCACCGTGATCCATGACAACACCTAAAGAAGGTATTTCAAAAGGAAAAAACTGAGGCGCGGTCCGTGGTACGGTCGCAAGTTTTTTGGCTAAACTCATATACCGTCAGTATGAAGAGTTTCTTCAATAAAAAACTATTTAAGAGAAATTAACCAGTCAAAATGCGAGGTGAACCTTAAGATTGAATGAATCAAAGGTCTTTTTTCTCAAAACGGTACGTGGCAATCAACATCGGCAGCAAGCTCCAAAGGAATAAAGTCACAAAGACAAAACACATCCCACGAACCCCAACAACCCAATTTTTGATCACCAACCCCGTCATTCCTAACAGTGCGTAGGAATCAAACAACATGAGTAAAAATAACCGCACCAATGTCACAGGATTCAAAGCACATAAAAACACCAATGGAATTTCTAAGGGGTAGGAATAAAATTCTGAGATAAAATAATACAATAAAGCATCAAATAAAAATGCCATGTAAATCCAAAATGCAAAACTGAGACTCACCCCTTTGAGTCGATCAGAAAAGTTCATTGCAATCAGAATCGAAACAGACACCATCGACATCATCAGCATAAAGCTTGCAATCAAAAAGACGAACCACTGCCATTGAAAGTTATGCCGAAAGACCAATGGCAAAGCAATGGCAATCAAACTAGTTCCTCCCATCGATAAAACCAAGGCCGACCATCTCCCCCACAACAATTGCCAACGACGAAAGCGCATACTTAAAACAATCTGAGTAAAACTTTCTTGTTGATACCAAAACAAAGAAGAAAACAACAAGGCCATCAATGGTAGAAAGAGCAATAATATTCCCGACATGGAAAGTAAGGACTTTTGACTATCTTCGACTTGAGCTTGAATTAAAAAACTCAGTGCAAATAAAAAAAGAAAAACCCACAGCAACCATCGACTGCGTAAAATATGAGACAGTTCATATTTAAGAACAACCCATAATTTATCCACCAGCAACCTCCTGTGTTGAGTCTTGAGATTTTTCTTTTTGTCGATAAATCATCGCCAACAGAGCATCTTCAAAGTTTTCTTGCTGAGACTGCAAAATTAAATCTTTAGGACTTCCCTGGAAAATCACTTTTCCTTCTTGAAGAAAAATAAAATCATCGACCATCTCGTGCACTTCAGAAAGAATATGCGTCACCAAAATCGCCATTCGATCTTTTTCCACAAAGGATTTAAGTGCTTTTTTAAACTGGACAGCATAATAGGGATCTAGTCCCACTGTTGGCTCATCACAAAGTAAAAGCTGGGGACGGAACATCATAGCTGCAACCACAGAAACTCTTTGTTTCATTCCACCCGAAAGATCCTTAAAACATTTTCCTTGAAAATCGTTTAAACCAAAAATCTGACAGAAAGAATCGACATCTACGGCCTTTCTTCCTTGAAGATCTTGTAACATTTCTAATATTTCATGCACTTCTAAATTCGATGGAAAACTTGGTACCTGAGGAATATATCCAATACGCTCGCGCAAAACTTCATTCTTCTGTAAATTCTCAGATCCCCAAAATATGGTCCCTGAATTGAGGTGTTGCAATCCAAGAATACATTTCATCAATGTGGATTTCCCGCAACCATTGGGACCTAAGACACCATGAATTTTACCGGGCTGGAAACTGAAAGAACAATCTTTCAAGGCTTCATAAGTTCCAAATTTTTTTATGACATTTTGAATTCGTAGAGAGTTCATGGTTTCATCCTTGGTGCCATATCGACCAATGTTGCTGGTAAAATATCAGGAAATAATTCTTCCGCAAAATCCAAAAGTTGAAAGAAGAAACTCCCCCATAGAAAAAAGTGCATCCCATGCCTTTCAACAAGCTGACCTGAAATTTTTGCTGGACGGTAAGGAAGATCTCCGAAACCATCTCGATTCAAATCAAGTCCACGATATCGATCCCAGTAGTTGTGAGCAAACAGATTGGAATTATGTGATGAATTCGTTGTTAAGTCTGCCGTATTTGATCGAAAGGAATTTTGTTCAAAACGATTGTCTTCACAATCACCAAGAATACGAATTGCAAAACCATTGTTGACCAAAGTATTTCCTTCATAAATCGATCGATTCGAACCTTCCATATATAAGCCAATGGTATTGTTCCGAATTTGATTTCTACGAATAACACTTCCAGAAATATCTTTAAGAAGAGCTCCGTAGGCAGCAGATCCACGACTTTCTTCAAAGGTATTATCTTCAACAATAATTTTTTGAGAGTACATGATCGCAACACCCGCTTCATTTTTTCCAAAGTAATTACGATAAAAATGATTTTCGTTGGAAAACATAAAGTGCAATCCGTAGCGAATATTTTCCCAGCTTCGATTGTCTTCAATCAGAGTTTTTGTGACAAACTCTAAATAAATTCCATCTCGATGGCCTCGCATTTGATTCTTTCGGACAATGAAATTTTGTCCATGCCAAATATGAATAGCATCCCCAGAATCAATTTCTTTTTTCCCCGGTCCCCAAAATTGATTCTTCTCAATAATACTGTCTTCAGATTCACCAAAGTAAACACCAAAGAAGGCATCATGAACTTGGTTATTCGAAAACCTGGCCTTTTTAACTTTATCAAATCTAACGGCGGCCACATCATGAATATAACTTTTACCCGAACCTTGGATTTGAAACCCATCAATCGTGACATCAGAACTTTGAACAATCATAATTTCAGATTGCCCATTCCCCTGTAAAATGGCTCCCTTTTCAGCGAAGATGGAAATCGGTTTTTGAATCAGTAATTCCGACACTGGATACAATCCAGCTTTGACATAGATTTGATCTCCAGCCGCAGACTTTTTATATGCTTCTTGAATGCTTGATATGGCACAACCTGATGCACAAACTTCCCAACGCTTCGAAGACCACCCCTCGCTAGGATGGAGAATGCATAGCAAAAAAAAGAAAATTGGAAAAATCATTCGCTTTGAACTTCTTTCTTCAAAGTTTCCCAAGTCAACTGTTGAACAGTATCCTTGTCCGTCAGTTCTTTCAAGGCAACTGTATCTTTTGTTGCAAAAACATTTGTCCCCATGGGTCCATGAATTTTTGAAGATCGAACAAAACTGGCATCTTTAACAGAAATGAGTTCACTATGAAAATAATCAACAACATAAACCTCTTCGACAAGTGATTCATTTTTTTTCACATAATCCAAAAGACATTCCATTGCATCAAATTTCAAAATACGACCATGGTTTGTGATAACTTCCGCTCCAAACTTCCGATCGTTCAACTTCATATGACAATTTTCACATGCGTCTTCATTCCAATGAATGGGCTCAGCCTGTTTTTTTCCTGTGCAGGAAATAATGCATAAACTCAAAAAGACACCAAGAATAACGTAAAAACTATTTCGAAATTTATTTTGAAACATAGTCATCTTCTTTACGAAAAGCTAAATATCCAGACAAACCTAAGGCAAGACCTAGAAGATATGCAGATACACTTGGTAAAGAATAGGCTGAAATATTCAATAGTTCTTTCTTTCCAATAAAAGGAGGTTGGTAATGCATCCCTGGAACTTTAATCGGAGCATCTGGGTTCAAATTATGACCATAATTATATTCCCACTTGTAAAAATCCACCATCCCCACAACACCTAATGCAAACAACCCCACAACCCATAATCGCAAAAATATTCTTGTTCTCCAAAAACTAAGAAGAAGCCCAAGACCAATCATTCCCGCCAAAATCTGAGGCATCCAAACAAGCTCTGGAATAGAATCAGGAACAATCGGAGCCATTCCAATATAGTGATTCAAAATATTAATATTATCCATTTCACCACTGATCTTCGACATCCAAATTTGCAATGACAAACCTTCTGGATACTGAGGAGCAAATAGAGTTATTTCCCATAGTGGAAACAACATCGTCATTCCTAAAAGAACCAATACTAACAACATTCCCCAACGACGCATTTTCATAGAAACCTCTTTGTTTTTTGTCAAAACACAGAATCCTATGTTCTGATAGAAAAATGGGCCAACCTGTCCGCCAGGCTGGCCCTTGCATAAACACTAATTGCCAGTTCCAAAACTCAAAGGAGTACTAGATCCAGCTGCGGAAACACGAATGTAACCTTGCATTTCTTGATGAAGCGCTGAACAGAAATCTGTGCAATAGAATGGATAAATTCCTGGTTTTTTAGGAGTCCATTTCAATGTACCAGTTTCTCCAGGCATCAACAACAATTCAGCATTGTCAGCACCAAGGACTGAGAATCCGTGAGCGATATCCCAATCTTGTTCAAGATTTGTCACGTGGAAGTAGACAGTATCACCCACTTTAATGCCTTCGATATTATCTGGTTTAAAGTGAGATCGGATAGCAGTTCCATACACGTGAACAACATTGCCTTCACGAACCACACGCGAATCTTTCTCACTGCGTGCAACATAGGCATGCTTGTTCTCTTCCAATTTATAAATTTTGCGAGAACGATTTTTAATCACATCTGCCGCGATACCATTTGCATAGTGTGGCTCTCCCACGGTTGGGAAATCCAAGAGCATTTCCATTTTATTTCCAGAAATATCAAGCAACTGAGCTGATTGAGGCAATTCTGGACCTACTGGTAAATAACGATCTTTTGTGATTTTATTCATTGCCACTAGGTATTTACCAAATGGTTTACGAGTATCTCCACCAGGAATCATCAAGTGACCAAGAGAATAATATGTTGGCATGCGGTCAACAACTTCCCATGTTCCTAATTTCCATTTCACAACTTCAGAACTTACGAAACATGAAGTGTACGCAAAACCTTTACCATCAAATTCTGTATGCAATGGACCTAAACAAGGTTTTTGAACTTCACCTTCAACAACAGAAGGATAGTCCAAAATCTGGATACTATCATATTCGCCAGCAAACTTTTTATCTTCGATGGCTTTGATCATTTTTTTGTAACCAAACACTGTGATCTGAGCAGCCAATTTACCACCACCCACAATGTATTCACCCGAAGGATCCACATCGACTCCATGAGGAGATTTTGGAATTGGCATAAAATAAACTGATTCAGGACAATCTTTTGGATTTAACATTTTTGTCTTAGCAATTGCTGTCTGTTTCGTTGACATTGTTGCTTCATCAAAAAAGTTATTCACATGCGCGCCATCAACGTCTTTTGCTTTCCCGTCAGCAACGCACTTTTCAGCTTTTTTCCAATTGATTGCTGCAATCAAATCTTTATCATTTTTAGATGCATTGATTTCAATCAATGTGTTTGCTTTTTCACTATTGTAAGAAGTCAGGAAACACCAATCGCTGGAACCCGCTTTTCCACAATGACCCAAATCATAATCGATCCCAGGCATCAACATCTGCCATGCGACTTTCATATGACCACTGTCCTTATCGACAGAAATGAAGGATACAGTTCCTTTGAACTTTTCTTTGTAGGATTTGATCGCTACATCTTCGTTAGGAATTGGAACTGCAAAACGTGTTGATGCAACAAGGTACTCATTATTATGAGTTTGAAATGGAGACCCATGGTTTCCACCTGAGTTTGGAATTTCAATGATCTCTGCTGTTTTGAAAGTTGTTAAATCAATACGAGCAATCCTAGGCGTATTGTTCGCGTTGATAAATAACCAACGACCATCAGCAACACCATCCGTTTGAGACAGTTTTGTATGATGGGAATCATCCCAGGGAACAAATCCATGAGAAGTTGTAAGCATGGCTTTGGATTCCTCTGAAAACCCATAGCCAGATTCAGGATTCACGGCAAAAACAGGAATGATTCTCAGCAAACGTCCTGAGGGCAAGCCGTAGACGGAAACCTGACCGCTAAATCCACCGGATAAAAATGCGTAATATTCGTCATGTTTGCCTGGTGGAACATAAACTCTTTGTGCAGCATCGGCAGGAACTCCCGATGCTTGAGTTGATTTCTTAGGTGTGCATCCATTGACAAAACCCCAGGTACTCAGACCTAAGATTGCAACAGCTGCCAATCTTTTCAAATTTTTCTTTTCCATAATATTGGACCTCCATTTATTTGTATCGCCTTTACCTCATGCAAAGATTGATCCAACCTACCGGGGGTAGAAAATAGGTCCATCTTGAGGCTCATGAGACAAATTTGCTCGAAAAAATCAGGATCAATTTGTCTCGGCAATTTTTATTTTCAAGCGAGAATTCTTCTGTTAGCTTTTCAGTAACAATAACCGAAAGGAACTCTTATGTTACGACAAACTTTACTTGCAACAGGACTTTGCTTTTTAGCTATCGGATGCACTAAAAAAGAAAATAATGCCCAATCCAACTCACCTGCCGCAGCTGAAACAACAGCCGCAGCTTCTGTGAATAAGGGAGTAGGGCCCATCACTTCAATCACTCTTGAAGCTGTGAATGCTGAACTTGCGGGAAAAGGAAAATCCATCTTTGAAGCAAAATGTTCTGCTTGCCATAAAGTTGAAGAACGTTATGTTGGACCAGCATTGAAAGGTGTGACAACTCGTCGATCTGCAGAATGGATCATGAACATGATTCTGAATCCTGCAGAAATGTTAGAGAAAGACGCCACAGCAAAAGAACTTTTGGCGGAATACATGACTCAGATGACATTCCAAAACATAACTCAAGATGAAGCACGCCAACTCTTAGAGTACTTCCGCCAAAATGATGGTGGAAAATAATTTGACCTTACAAATCCCGCGCCGAGGAATTTTGTTTCTCGGCAGCTCGGACTTGAAAAATCTTTAATAGAGTCAGCTGTCGGTGTCTCAATTGAAATCCCATTTTCTGAAGAAGAAAAACCAAAGCGGGCTGATAGGCCGCACTTTCTAAATGCAAAATAACACGTTGCTGGCCCATCTCTTTTAATTTTTGAAATGCTTCTGACAATAGCCCCTGACCGATTCCTAATCCTTGCCACTCTTTACAAACAGACAACAACTGAATCCACGCAGTTTGTGAATGAAGATCCGCCCAAACACGAAGTCCTCCAACAATCCCATCCTGAGGAGCCTGTGCCACAATATCTAATTTTTTACATTTTGTGGTATCGAATTTCTGAAGGACGGATGAATCTTCAACCTCTGTCGTTTCAACACTTCCTGTGTCCTTGAAAAATTCAGTAAAAACAGACAACTCTGAATCTTGAATGTCCCGAAAAACAATACCTTGGCTGGGTGAAGTCAGTATGGGTGATTGAAAATCCAAACACCATTCTTCACGACGGCTAGGATCAATCAAAAAACCTTTTTGAACCCATTTTTTGATTTCCATATCGGCATCTAAATCCACATGCAAAGGAACCAAAAATCGATCTTGATGTTGTTTCAGTGCCTTTTTTTGACGAGCCTCAAATATCCACTGAAAATATTGTTCAAAATACTTATCACCTGTGGATTTTTTCGAAAAAAGAAAAAACTCTTGATCTTGATTCGAAACGGCAAGGGCTCTTAATGCACCCTTTGTCGATTTCCAAACACGACACCCCAAAGAAACATTCCCTTGTCTTAGAAAAAATAATTCTAATTCCGCCGGGTGAATCTGCAACTGATGAGGATTCTCCTCCATCATCTCGTTCAGAAGTTGAAAGGCCCATTCCCTCAATTGCTGGTTTGTATATTTAGGATTTCTCATGTTTCGGTTGTATATTCCTTCTCTTGAGTCGAAGCTCACGTCGAGCAATAGCATCTTGAAAACGCTGTTTTTCTTCGGTTGTTTCTAATTCTAATCCTGGAATTTCTTTAGGCTTCCCGTTGGAACCTAAAGCCACAAAAGTTAAATATGCAGAAGAAGTATGAAAGGTTTCTCCGGTCCTTGGGTTTTCTGAATCAACACGGACTCCCACTTCCATGGAAGAACGTCCCACCCAGTTCACACTGGCCTTGAGATTCACGACCCAACCTTTATAAACAGGAGCAATGAAATGAAGATCATCAACACTTGCTGTGACCACCTCACTATTGGAGTGGCGTTGAGCTGCGATAGCTCCAGCAATATCAATCCAAGACATGATCGTACCACCAAAAATGGTACCAAAAGAATTTGTATGTGTCGGTAAAACAAGTTGGGTCATCACCACTTGCGAATCTTTTACTTTTTTGCCCTTCATAAGTGGCAATAACCCTTCCTAAGATATGGAACAGGAATTAAATTCCTGCACCAACATCTGAACTCCCATTACGGTTACCAGTGTCGATCCCACGAATTCCCATTGGAATGATCGTTTGAGCAACTGTGGTATTTCCCGCAGGGATTGTTGCAGTTGTGTTCAAAGTGTTCACTGGAGTCGCAGCAACGGGTGCAGCTGCAGCCTCAACGCGAGCTTCACTTTCAACAAATCCCAAATGAGGCAAGCACCATACGATCAACTGAGCGCGGCTCTTGACATTCATTTTCTTATAGATGTTTGTAAGGTGAAACTTGACCGTCTTTTCAGTGACAAAAAGCTGGTTCGCAACTTCCTTGTTGGACAAGCCTTTAGAAACTAGTTCCGCCACCTCAGCTTCACGATTCGAAAGACCTTTTTGTATCAGGATATCTCTGAGCATCCTTGCTCCCTCCCGCTAATTGTTAATAGACCTCTTGCTTATCTTTAAGTTACTTTTTGTAACTTCGGGATCATCCTGATCCCTACTTTTATATTAGACACACAAACTTTCGTTTCGGCTAGTCGAGTCTTTATTCTTCTAAAAATCGCGACAAAGGGCCTAACTAACTACCTTTATCCGTATTTCCCAACCATCTCTCAACACAACTAGACCAAAATGAAACACGAGTTCCTGTATCAAAGTCTGCCCTCTTTTTTTTTCAATGGCAATAGGTTTGGACTCTAGTTTTTAAAAACTAGACCGATACATCATCTGTGAAAGTGAATTTCCATCAGCCTTGAAAAGGAGCTTAGGAATGTATCCTCCAACTACAAAATTTTTAGTCGTCGATGACTTCGCAACAATGCGTAAGATCATTAAAAAGGTTCTTGTTGAACTTGGTTACACAAATGTGGAAGAAGCCGATGACGGCAATAAAGCTCTTCCTATGTTGCAACAAGCAGCTGCGGCTGGATCGACTTACGACTTTGTCATTTCCGATTGGAATATGCCAGGCATGACAGGCATCGAATTACTGAAAGCCTGCAAAAACGATCCTGCTTTAAAAAACTTGCCATTTATGCTGGTGACAGCTGAAAGTGAACAAAAAAATATCGTTGAAGCCGCAAAAGCTGGAGTCAGTGATTATGTTGTAAAACCTTTCAATGCAGCAACACTTAAAGGTAAACTCGAAAAAATTTATGCAAAACAAAACGGTCAAAAAGCCGCCTAATCTGGGCACCTCAAAAGAAAGGAGCTCAGTATGGCAGCAGAAAATTTTAATATGAACCCCCTGCTTGATAAGCGCTTGATCAATGCCTTCATTGAAGGAGTTGTGAAAACCTTATCGACAATGGCTCAGACCGAAATCACCACTGGAAAACCCACCGTCGAAACAGCTTTTAAACCCAAAGGTGACATCGCAGGCCTTGTTGGAATGGTTGCTGGTAGCATGAAAGGCACCATGTCCATCTCTTACACAAAAGAGGGTATTTTCACAATTTTAGAAAATATGCTCGGCGAAAAATACACAGACATCAACGATTCTGTGGCAGATGGAGTTGGTGAATTGACCAACATGATCTATGGAACTGCAAAAACAACTTTGAATCAATTAGGTTACGCTTTTGAAATGGCCATCCCTACAGTGATTCGCGGTACTTTTACAATTTCCAAATATCACTCTGGAGCTACTTTGGTGATTCCATTCAACCTAAAATCAGGCGCAACTTTTTATGTTGAAATCACTGTTCAGCAAGGTCAATAAAAGTTTTGACTCATGATCCACAAAAAACAAAACCCAGCTTTGGCTGGGTTTTTACTTTTCCTCACAGTTTTTAATAAATCAAACTCCGCGAATTTCATTCATCAAGGCTTTATGCAACAGCATCATATCATTATTTGATTTACGAACTCTTTCCATCAAAGCTAAGGCAATGCGATTCAAAATGCTGACAGCCCATTTAGGATGGGCCTCACAAAAATCTGTAAACTTTGCTTTCGTCAAAACAAAACACTGGGTCTGAAGATCACAAATGACTGTGGCACTGCGGGGTTCATTATCGATCAACCCACCTTCACCCAAAGCTGGATGAATATCTCCCTTTAAAATAACAACCTTGTACATGTCTCCATCTGGAGTATTTTTAAAAACACTGACTTGCCCATGAATGACAATATAAAATTCGTCACCCATCGTCCCCTCTTTGATCAAGACATGCCCCTGGGGATAGTCTTTAATGATCATCAAATCCATCAAAGTTTTCAGAGCCTCATGATTTTCCTTCAAGCCCGAGAACAGACTGACGTGGGACAAAATACCTAAATGCGCATCAGACATTTGCTCCGCCTTCCTGACGATGTTCAATCACAATCGCCATAGAACCATCGCGGATAACGTAGTCCAAGTCTGGTGAAAACACAGGCTTATTAAAACGCAAAGACTTGACCGCCTGCAAATTATCCAGCAACTGCTTCATATTTGGAGTCTGTTGAGCGCGACGAATGGCAGATTCCTTCGCTCGATGACTGTTTCCAGAATTTTCTAAAATTCCAATCAAGGTTGCATTCGGCTCAGTGTCTTCGAAATAGGTGCGAAAATCTGCATATTTTGCTTCGATGAATTTCTCTTCAATTTTTTTCGTCGCTAAGAAAACACTTCCACCTGGATCCAGAAGATCTTGAAAAACACTGGTCAAACCAATTCCTGTTGAAGCATTCGCCAACAACAATCTGGAATAATTTCGAGAATAAATAATCTCGTGAACATGTGCCAATTTCAGATATTGATCCATGGATGCATCCAAAATTTCAGCAACCACAGGCGTGCCTTTGGCAATATTATTCAGTGTCATTGCCGTCATAATAGTTCGAGCATCGGCTTCTGTAATGGTTGGAATTTTTCCATCGGTATCCGGAGTAGCATCGGCAAGAATGAGAATTTTTGCGGCTCTTTCCGGCGCCGCCTGCTTCATCACAAGCTCGTTATAAAACTCTCCCTTGATAACCTTCACTTTTTTTAATCGAGGGTTCTGTAAAACACTTTCAATTTCGGAATCTCCAACCGCATTCAATAGCAAGAGTTTTTCAGCATCAACCTTCGTTCCTGAATCAATGATATGAATGAGAAGTGATGCCATCTCATCTTTCCACCCGCATACAATAAAGTGGTCTTTTAAAGTATTTGAGTCCACATACCCTCTTCTTTCTCGCAAGGCGCGCTCTAAAAAGAAACTTGAAATTTTCGCTGTCACAATGGCAATTCCCACAACCCCGCTGATCATCAAAAGGCCTGCAAAAAAACGCCCCTCGGGTGAAATAGGATATTTGTCTCCGTAACCTACCGTCAGCAGGGTCACGATTCCCCACCAAACAGCGTCTTGGTAACTTGAGATATTATGCTCTTTGATTGGGTCTTCAATATGCCAAACAATGGCAGCAATCACAAACCAAGAGATGGTGATAAAAAGAATAGCTGTTAAAAAAGGACTTTGAATCAGAAAAATCCGAAGAGCTTCATAACGACTTTTGATGGCAATCAAGATGCGGTTCATTCAAAGATTCTAACAAGCAAGCTGGAACAAATTCAGACCTAATGATCTGCGTTAGGACTGATGTCGCGGCAAGTTTTTTTAATCTGCCAAGATCCATCGAATTCCAGACCTTGAAAATTCGATATGATTGATTCCTCGATATATCTGCATCCAAGACGAAAGACTGACATAGATCACAAGAAAAGAACCCAAGATCCATCTTCGACGGGCTGGCCACATACGCTGTTGTCTTTGAATGACTCTTGTCTCACACACCCAATCCACCAAATGGCTTCGGTCGTATCGAAAAAAGGCTGTCGAGTACAAAGCATTTCCAAAAAACAAAGAAAAATGCTCCATGAAGACCCGTAAAAAACATTGAAACTTAGTCAATGGAACTTCCGGATCCTGACTGGAAACAACTCTCAATCCTAAAAAAAGCTTCCCAAGAGTTCCACCCAAAAAATATAAAAAAAGAAACCGGTATAAAAACTGAAGGATGAAACAAATTCCCACCCACTTCCAACTGACCATCCAAGTATGAAATCGAAAAAAATTAACGATCAATTGAATCCACAGTGGAAAACAAAGAAGAATCAAAACCATTCGATCGATCCAAACGGCCAACCATCGACGTAACGTACTTGGGACAAACACCATATTCATTCCTTTGACTTCTGTAACAAAGCCCACTGAATTGCTTGATCTTTCGAATGAACTTTACCTTCCAACTGCAAGTAATACAACTCTTCCAAAATCTGCCCCAATTTTCTTCCCTGAAAGTCAGAGATTAAATCTGCTGCTTTCACCCAAGGCAATGGCAAGTGGGACAGCAGGTCTTGATGTTGTTCTAAAAATTCTTTCCACCATAAATCCTGCCTTGACCATAATGATGTTAAATAGGATCCAACTTCTCCACTGGACCAAACAAGCAAGGGCCCCAATCGCTGGGTCTGCAGATTCTGTTTTTGCAAAACACACTTCAAAACCTCTTGAAAGAAATTCTTTTCATGTCTTGAAAAACTCAGCATATTTTCAACAGAGCTCCAAGTGACATTGGCCTGAAGAAAAAGCTGAACAAAAAAATCTGCCCACCGAATCTTCAATTCCTCTGCATCTTTCGGAGGCTGGAGATTTGCAAAATGTTGTTCTTGAAAAAAAATATTTTTTTGAAACAGAATGGACCAAACTCCCAAAAGATGACCCTGCTGCAAGGATTTCAACATCCAAGGACCCTTGAGCAGTTTTTCAAATTCTTCGCGACGACGTTCGCGACTGATGAATTGCAAATCTGAAATATGTTCAGACAAGGCCCTGGCTGTTTCCTCTTCCAGATCAAAGTTCAATTGACTGATGAAACGAAGTGCCCTCAGCATCCGCAAAGCATCTTCTTGAAAACGATCTTTTGGTACTCCCACACATCGAATCTGTCTTGAGGCAAGATCTGCCGATCCCTGAACTTGATCAATCCATTCCTGAGTTCGAAGATTGTACATCAAAGCATTCATGGTAAAATCTCGTCGACGAATATCTTCTGACAAGGTGGAAGCCCGAATCTGATCGGGGCGACGATGATCGCTGTAACCTGTTTCGGCTCGAAACATGGCCAATTCAACTTCTCCCCCTTGATGGAGGATACGAAGAATCCCAAAATTTTTTCCCACATTGATGACCTTCGGAAAAAGCCCCTGCATAAGCTCCATCGGCATCGATGTGGCCACATCCAAATCCCCCACAGGTCTTCCCAAAAGGACATCTCGAACAGCTCCGCCCACGATCACCACATCATACTCTTGCGGGATCCTGTCCAAGATGAACTGAACCACGGGCCAATTTTTATGTTTCAGAAAAGGGTTTACTTTTGGAAATTCCATCACTAATGATTATGCCGATGGAACAAGTTGGGGAAAAGGACAAACTGTCTGCAACATGGACAAATTTACTTGAGAAGTATTCTTTTCAAGATGCACGGTGGATTTCCTACCATCGCCCCCTCACGATCGAAGCCTATAAAGCTTGGTTGGAAAAAGATCTTCATGGTGACATGAGCTACATGAAAGAACATCTTCCTTGGAAAGAAGATCTTCGGTCTCAAAAACCTGAAATTCAAAGCGTCATTATGGTGACGTGCCACTATTACCCTGCCAAGAAAATCACTGAAAAATTTTCTTCTGAATTGGAAAGCACCCGTTTGCGCCAAGCCAGTTATTCACAAGCCCCCGACTACCACCTGTGGTTTTACGAAGCACTTGGAAAGTTTGCCAATGATCTTCAAAAAGTCATTCCTGATGCTCTTTTTTTTCCAGCCACAGACTCTGCTCCTTTCCTAGAAAGGGATTTTGCTCGTCAAGCGGGGCTAGGATGGGTGGGAAAAAATACCTGTTTGATTCACCCTGAAAATGGCAGTTTCTTCTTCATTGGAGAAATTCTTTCCACAGCCCAGGCGCCAGAGGCCAGTGTTCAGTTGATGCATGATTTTTGTGGCAATTGTCGCCGATGCATCGATTCTTGCCCCACGCAAGCTCTTCAAGATGACCGCATCTTGGATGCTCGTCGATGCATTTCCTATCTAACCATTGAAAGTCAAAAAATTCCTCCACAGAATCTTCGAAAGGGAATTGGAGATTGGTTTTTTGGATGTGATATTTGCCAAACTGTCTGTCCATGGAATGAAAAACTTCTGCGAAAAAATCCTGAGTGGCCGCCTTTTCGAAATGAAACATTACTTTCTTTGTCTGACCATGAAAGACAATCCTGGGTGAATGATCTGACAGAAATACTGAGCTCGTCCAACAAAGTGCTGATGAAAAAATGGAAAAACTCCGCCTTAGCACGAGCTCGGGGCTTTGGACTGAAACGAAATGCCTTGATTGTCGCGGCCAACCAGAAATTGGTTGAACTCGTGCCACTGATCACAGAGTACCTTCAACATGATCGTCTGTCTGAACTTGCAAAGTGGTCACTGGATGAAATTCAAAAGCAGGATTAACCAATCCCCAGCTTCTTCAATAGATCGTCGATATCTGTCTGATCCATCCCTTTTTTAGCTTCATCTGGTTTCACGGCAACGCTGGCACGAACTTCATCACTGAACTGACTGGAAACCCAACGAAGACGATCTAAAAAAGTTTGAGACATCATTTGTTTAAAATCTTTTTTATTGTCTGATTTTAAAATATCCAACATGGAATCCAACATTTCTGTCGCATCCAAGAGCAGCGCCACACAAATATCAAAAAATTGAGGATTATTTTTAATTTGCGAGGCCTTGTAACCCACAGCCTTACATAAAGCTGCGTAGTCTCCCACTTGATGAATAAAGTCCGTCTCGCTGACGGACATCGCCAAACTCTTTGCTCCCCCCATGATACGATCCACTGTTTGCCCATACTCTTCTAGACTTTGGACCTGAGAAAAATCTCCCTCAATGGCCTCTAAAGAACTGAGCATATCGGCAACAAGACCTTTAGACTCTTGGTAAAAATCATTCAATAAATCAGGATCAAGTTGAGTTGCTTTATCAGACATATTCTTAGTCTAACTATTTCCAAAGTTGACGCAAGAACAAAAAGTACGATCAAATAAAGAAGTAGATTTGATTTCAAGGAAGAAGGTTAGATATGTCCAACGAATTTGTCCCCATTCGCGTCAGTACATTGCGCGGCGATCAACCCATCGATTTCAATGCCTACATCCAAGTTGCAGAGAAACATATTCTGTACCTGCGCAAAGGCGATAGCTTTGAAGGTGAACGACTCAAAAGACTGAAGGATAGAAAATTAAGAAAGATGTTCATCGTCCCCGACGACGAAAATCATTATCGAAACTATTTATCGAAGAACATTGAAATGGCCTACGACAATAAGTCGAATAAAAATATTGTCACAAGATCTGAAATTGTCCAAGGAGCTCAGCAAAGCAATGCGGAAGAGGTCATGGAAAATGCAGACAATGTCGAAGCCTACAATACAGCCAAGGATGCGGCTGGACGCTATGTTGAATTTTTGAAAAATGAAAGCGCTTTGGCCGCCATCATGAATATTGAAAATGTGGACCAAAATATCGCCCATCATGGAGTCACAGTAGCGACCTTGGCTGTCGCATTAGCTGCTAAGCTCAATATCACCGATCCGAAACAAACTCAGATGCTGACTCTAGGTTCGCTGCTTCATGATTTTGAACATTTTCATTCTGGCCTTCAAGTCAACAAACCCCTCAGCCAATTTTCCCCTGACGATCTGAAAAAATACAAAGCCCATCCCATTGATGGAGCTCGTCGCGTTCAAGACAAGAAACACTTTGATCGACCTGTGATCAATATTATTATGCAACATGAAGAGTGGGTGAATGGCGGTGGTTTTCCAGCGGGTTTGACAGAAAATAAAATGGATCCTTTGAGCGTGATCGTTGCTCCTTGCAATGCCCTGGATCGATCCATCACATTTGAAAGTGTGCCTCGTCAAGAAGCTGTTAAAAATCTGATCATCAATTGCGTGGGACGCTACCCTTTAAAATATCTTCAGCTCTTGGGCGAAATTTTACAGAATATGAAAGTTGGATAATTTGCGAACCTAACAAGGGTGTTTCAAAGGACATGAAGCACCCTTCATCGATAAAGATAAAGATCGCAAGATTCACGAGGTAGAAAATCCAGCCAATAGGTTTTCCAATCCCTTGGCCACCATTCCGATGGAACCTTTTCAGGCCATTCAATCAGAAGGATTCCTTCTTGGGCCTGAAATAAATCCCAAAAGCCGACGCTTTCTAATTGATCCACGTCTTCTAAACGATACAAATCCCAATGCTCCAAATGCCCATGGGATGACTCATAACTATGATGAAGGGCAAAACTAGGAGATGCCACATCCGAGATTCCCCATAAGGCCCCCCACTGTTTAACAAACTCTGTTTTTCCCGCAGCCATAGGTCCTGATAAAAGAAAAACTTTTCTTAATCCTTCGATTTGCGCGCAATATTGGGCCAAGCGATGAATATCTTCCAAAGTCTTGAGTGGAAATTTTTGAATCAGTTTTTTATCTTCCATGGGGCCCATAAATTTGAACGGTCAAACCCCAAGCATCCAACTGAACCAATTGCTTCATCCAGGTTTTCACTTTTTTGTGATTTTCAAAAAATACAACTCCATCCAGGGGAGCCTTCTGCAGATCTTTGATGTTTTTCATAGGTAAAGATTCTTCCACAAACATCTGAATTCCAGCACTTTGCCATCGATCAAAATTTTTCATCAAAGCTGATGAATTTGATAATTCATGAAAACTTCCCTGCGGAAAAAGACATCCATAGGGTTTGATCCATTTTAAATGCTTTAAATATTTATTTTCTAAAGGCATCTGAAGCAAGACTGGAACTGGAGAGCTGGCTAAAAATTGTGACCATTGTTGAAGGGTTCCCCTTTTTGCAGGCCAGGAAACAATAAGAAATTCGGCAACACCTAACTTCATGACAATTCTTTTTCCAAGAAACCAGCAATTTTTTCTGCATGACCCACAATCTGTTGTCGATCAGGACCTTCCACTAAAATCCGCAACAAGGCTTCTGTTCCTGAGAAGCGAACAAAGACACGGCCATCGCCATTCAAATCATTTTCAATGCTCTGAATGAGTTCCTTATAACCTGAGATACTTTCCAAGTCCTTGCGTTGTTTGACTCGACAATTGATTAAAATCTGTGGGACATCTTCAATCATTTCATTCAACTGACTTAAGCGACGCCCCGTTTGTTTCATCAAAGCCAAAACACTCAAAGCGGCGATGGATCCATCCCCTGTTGTCGTATGATCTAAGAAAATAATATGCCCCGACTGCTCTCCTCCAAGATTGAAATCTCCTCGGCGCATTTCTTCAACAACGTATTTATCTCCGACACCTGTTTTGACAACTTGTATTCCATTATCACGCAATTCTTTTTCAAGACCAAAGTTACTCATTTGGGTGACAACCAGGGTATTCTTTTTCAACTTGCCCTGCTTCTTCATGAACATGGCGCAGACACCTAAAATATGATCGCCATTCATGATGTTTCCTTTTTCATCCACCATGATCACGCGATCCGCATCTCCATCTAAACTAATTCCCACGTCCGCACGATATTCGCGAACGGCCTCGGCCAATTTCGAAGGATGCAAGGCTCCCACTTTGTCGTTGATATTCATCCCATTTGGATGATCCCCAAGCTGAATCACTTCTGCACCCAGCTCTGAAAAAACAGCAGGCGCAACCTTGTAAGCAGCACCATGAGCCGTGTCCAAAACGATGCGAATTCCATCCAAAGTTAAATTTTCAGGAAAAGTATTTTTCACGTAGACGATGTAACGACCCTGGGCATCTTCGATACGTTTCGTGCGACCAACCTCAGCACCCACAGGAAGAAACTTGGACAAATCTTCTTCCAAAACAAGGCGTTCAATTTCACGCTCCATGGAATCAGGAATTTTAAATCCATCATATCCAAAAATTTTAATCCCATTGTCTTGAAATGGATTATGGGAAGCCGAAATCACAATGCCGGCATGAGCTCTCATATTTCGGGCTAAATAACCAATCCCAGGCGTGGGCAAAGGCCCCACAAGATGAACATGAACTCCCATGCTGTTCAAGCCACTGGCCAGGGCCATTTCAATCATGTACCCCGATAAGCGTGTGTCTTTTCCAATCACAACTTTCGCTGGACCAAAACTTTTCCAAGGTAATTCTTGTTGTTTGAGTAAATAACCCACAGCTTGCCCCACTTTGACCACCATTTCTGGCGTCATTGGATATTGGTTCGCTGTTCCTCGAATTCCATCTGTACCAAATAAACGAGCATCTTTTTTCATAAGTCTTTCTTTATCACAGGACGAATTTCTATATCAACAGTTGAGGGTTTGACTTGCAAAATACGAACTCCAAAAGGCAGTTCAATTTTGTCTGTTGGCACAGAAAGGGAATAATTTCCTTCGGTATATTTTGTTAGATCTAAATTGATCACTTGCCCCATTCCCGCTTCCAAAAATTTACGTAAACCGGCGCGAGGCCCAGCTACTTTGATACGCACAGATTCATGGGTCTGATTCGCCACCATCAGTGATGAGGATGTCACAACATCAATGTCCATCAACTTGGTGACGACAAAATCTTTTTTCCCCAAAATAGTCAGCCACAAAATCAAAGCAATAAAAAGAGAAACGATTTTATAGGTCCAATTTTCAAGAATGAAACTGTAAGAAGATACCGACTTTTTTGGCATTAGGCATCTGCTCCTTTAAACTTAAGTCCATAGGCCTCATACAAAGCCTTGCGCAAATCTCCAACTTCAAGATTCGTTTGAAGGAAGCCCCCTTCAACAACACCAATGGATTTTGTTTCTTCACTGACGATGATGACAAAAGCATCTGTTTCCTCGGTCACCCCAATCGCGGCACGATGGCGAGTTCCCAGGTTTTTATCCAAGGCTGGATTTTTGCTTAAAGGTAAAAAGTTTCCGGCGGAATATATTTTTCCACCACGAATCACAATAGCTCCATCATGCATCGGAGCTGAAGGCATAAAAATAGACTCTAATATTTCGCTGCTGATCACAGCATCCACTTCCGTTCCAATTTCAATGTGATAATCAATCAAGATATCACGTTCAATGACGATCAAAGCCCCGTAGCCTTTTTCAGCCATGACCATCACGGACTTCACAATCTCTTCAATCACATGAGTTTCATGAAGGACGGATTCATTGGAGAAAAAGGGATTACTTCCAATTTGAGCCAAAGCTCTTCGAATTTCTGCCTGAAATAAAATAACCACGATCACAAAGAGATTTGAGAAAAACTTTTCAAGGATCCAATTAAAAGTGAAAAGTTCAAAATAGATACTGGTGATATAGGCAATCGCCATGATCCCAAGGCCTGACAACATCTGAATGGTTCCTGTTTTTCGAATCAGGATCAGAACACGATAGACAACCACCCACACCAACGCCATATCCAGCATATCCTGCCAGCGCAGATGTTGAAGAATGAATGAGATATTGTCCCTAAGATGTCCCATCAAGATGCTGCCCCCCAAAAAAACAATTAAACGGTCACTGGCCCTGAATTCCCCACAGGATCCTTACTTCCTGTTGCAACTTCCGCTGCGGGTAAGGATGTTGTTTCAACAGAAGCAGCCCCGCCCAAACCACCATTTGTATGATTCGCTCGAACTTTTCCGATCTCTGAAACCTGGGCACCCTTTACAAGCATTTCCACTTCTGTCCCATCAATGGTTTCATATTCTAAAAGAGCCTCTGCCAAACGATCCAAAGCGGCGCGATCCTCTGTCAAAATTTTCATCGCCAATTTATAACCAGTTTCGATGATCGAAAAAACTTCTCGGTCAATCTCTTCGGCTTTTGCTTCAGAGTAATCCTTGGTCGTATGACCATACTGCATACCTAAGAACACAGGACCTTCGCGTTTTTCATAGGATAATGGACCTAACTTCTCACTCATACCCCATTCACAAACCATACGACGAGCCACTTCCGTCGCTCGTTCAATATCATTCCCCGCACCGGTTGTGATATCGTTGAAAACCAGTTCTTCCGCAGCACGACCACCAAACATAAATGCAATCATGCTATTGGCTTTATTTTTTGAAAGATTGAACTGTTCTTTTTCTGGCAAAGTTTGAGTTAAACCTAAAGCCATACCACGAGGGATGATCGTCACTTTATGAATAGGATCCAATCCTGCTAGCTTCACGCCGACAAGGGTATGACCTGCTTCATGATAAGCCGTCACACGGCGATCTTCCGCAGAAATGACCATGGACTTTCTTTCCGCTCCCATCAAAACTTTATCTTTTGCTTTTTCAAAGTCAGAATTTTCTAAATACTTTTTATCCATACGAGCCGCCACCAAAGCTGCTTCGTTGACAAGATTTTCAAGATCTGCTCCAGAAAAACCAGGCGTTCCACAAGCAATGGCCATCAAATCCACTTGAGGACCCAAGGGAGTTTTGCGTGTATGCACTTCTAAAATGGCCAATCGACCATTCAAATCTGGCTTGTTCACAACAACACGACGATCGAAACGGCCTGGACGCAAAAGAGCTGGATCCAAAACATCAGGACGATTGGTCGCAGCGATCATAATCACACCTTCGCTGGATTCAAAACCATCCATCTCCACCAATAACTGATTCAAGGTTTGCTCTCGCTCATCATGACCGCCGCCCATGCCTGCACCACGATGGCGTCCAACAGCATCGATCTCATCAATGAAAATCAGGCATGGAGCCTGCTTTTTTCCCTGCTCAAACAAATCACGCACACGGCTTGCACCAACGCCCACAAACATTTCTACGAAATCAGATCCACTGATTGTGAAAAAGGGTACACCCGCTTCACCCGCAACGGCACGGGCCAACAAGGTCTTCCCTGTTCCTGGAGGACCTACAAGCAAGACACCCTTGGGAATACGACCACCCAATTTTGTGTATTTCTTCGGGTCTTTCAGAAAGGAAACAATTTCTTGCAATTCATCTTTGGCCTCTTCCACTCCGGCCACATCTTTGAACAAAACTTTGTTCTTATGTTCTGTCAAAAGACGAGCACGAGATTTTCCAAAACTCATGGCTTTGCCGCCACCCGCTTGAATTTGACGCATAATAAAAATAAACATCCCAACAATCAAAAGGACAGGCAACCAATTCACAAAAATTTCCTGAACTAAGTTATTCGAATCGCCCCGTTCATAATTGGGAACAATCCCCTGACTGGTCAGCAAACGATAGCCTTCATCGGTTGTATTCCCTATGATTGTAAAATGTTTACCACCATATTTTTTAGAATACTCGTCCTTCACTGTCCCAACATATTCACTGGTTTCCTGGCGAATTGTGACAGTTTCAATTTCTCCAGATTTCACTGCTTGAACAAATTTCGAGTAGTAAAAATCATG
>JACCDG010612724.1_pt1 | contig 23093 bp, 45 predicted proteins | sample 7442471 | NCBI WGS metagenome assembly JACCDG01 (sample SAMN15323444, study PRJNA562643) | freshwater metagenome | isolation source: river surface water | place: USA:Blue River Watershed | collected 2017-08-17 | reverse complement strand
GAAGTTGGAGGGTGCAATCGACAAGCAGATTGCGGCTAAACTGGATTGTTCTATTCCTTCTATCTCAAATTGGTTCAAAAAGGCATGTATGCTACTTGCTAAGTCTTAATCTCTCCAGGTCGGGCCGAAAGGCCCGACCTTCTGACTTTTCCTTTAGGAATTGAGATTTTTCTGGGCGGATGCCACCTATAATAGGGGTGTCAACAGTAACGAACCAATCACGTTTTAAGGAGTCTTGTATGTCAGAAGTTATTCTTGCTAACCGCCCCGTCGAGCTATTTTCGGAAGAAGGTAGAGAGGTCGTGCGTCGAAGTGTGCATCGTGTACGCGATGTAGACGACGGTCAAGTGGGCCGCGTTCGTGTGCTAGGTGAGTGGCGGAAGGTTTTCCGTCCGAAGGGCAAGCGAACCTGGGAACTTGACGACTGATTTTCTCCTATATAAGGTGACTAATATGTTAGATCTTATCTACGCAGTTTTGCATGCCGATCTTCCTGTTGGTCACCTTATAGATCATTTAGAATTAGATAGAAACACGGGGGCCTTCGGCCCCCGTCTGAGGGGATTTGCTAAATTCCCTAAGATACCTCATATGTTCATGAGAGATCTTAGGTTGGTGTTTTTCGATCTTCTGGTTACTCTTGGTACACCAGAAGAAAGAAAACAAACATGGGAAGCTTATAGGGAGTTCAGGGCAATATCCAAACTCCATAGGGTAAAACCTTATAAGCCTGGTCTAAAGCTAAAAGCTTTAGAAAGAATGCTCGGTGTGTATCGAAGCTCTAGTAAATAAAGTAGAATAAGATAGGAATAAAACACCTATCTTATTCTTTTATTATTCACATTTTAATTCCTTTAGGAATTAAAATGTTTTGTAGTTTGAAAGACCACACCTATAATAAGGGTGTCAACATTAACAAGGGAGTCAGAAATGGCGGAAGCTAAGAAAATCAAACCTGTAATTAAGATCACCCAAGAGAAGATCAAGGGTCCATGCCCTGTTCTGTCTACTATTCAAGTTTTCATGGACAATGAATTAGTTGCCACTGGCAAGCTAGGGGGCGATTATACAGAGGCTGCTGTTCTGAAGGCATTAAAGACTCCAGACCGGAAACGGTTTGAAGTTAAAAACAAGATGCTGTTCGATACCCTTACATGAAAAACAAAGACAAATTGATTTCCTTATCTAAGGAAATCATAGGGAAAAAGGAGTGGACGGCTTTTTGCCAAAAGCCGTTCAGAATCAATGGAATAATGGAAACAAGGGGTTGTCTCCAAGATCCTGAAACAAAAACTCGAACCTGTTTGTTTTGTGCTGTAACGGAAGCACGAAATCAGATACAGGAAGAAAAAGAAGAGAATAGGACAGTGTGGGATATTCCCATGTATATGGAGATATATCCTTTACTGGCGAAACTTTCTTTGAAGAATCAAGGTAAACACCATAAGAAACTTACTATTTCTGAAGCTTTAGTTGTTTTGGAGTTATTTGCTCAACATCCTATTTCTTTTTAACTCTCTCCTTTCCTCCAGGTCGGCTTTGCCGACCTGGATACCTCCTTCCTTTAGGAATTTGTTTTAAACCGTTAAGTGGCTATAATAAGGGTCCTGGGGTAGAATTGAGATCGACGGCGGTGTATGCCGACCGGACTCGGGAGCGAAACCCGACTACTCCACTATACAGGGGTATACGACTATGGCAAAGGGTCAGAAAGTTTGTCCCAAATGTTTAAAGACATTTGGGCCACGGAAAAAAAAGTGCGATTGTGGTTACGATTTTCCTATAAAATATGCTCCAGAAAAAGCTGCTGCTCGAAGGGCAGCAGTTGTCGAGAAAAAAGAGGAAAAAGTAGGACCACCTTTAATTTTCACCTGTTCAAAAGAATGGGCGAAACAAATGCCTAAACTTCCTACAGAACTAAATAGGAATACATTTAAAGAATGGTTATCTGTAGTTAAAGAAACTCCTATAAAAATGCCCCCTTTTCTAAATGGCGGCTGGGGTTACTTCACAGGATCTGCTGTAAGATCATACCTTTATATAAAATATAAAGGAAAAGAAAAGAGCTTTACCTTACTTTGTAAATGGTTAGAAACCGATTGGCCTAGACATAGTAGAGAACTAATTAATAGGCGTTGGGGAACAGATGCATGGAGGTTCCGATGATTTGTCCTTGTAATAGATTAACTTATGTACATGCTAAATGCGGAGATTTAGTTACTATTACCCACAGTGGAAAAGATTATGATAAATTAGATAAGGTGTTTGGAATAGGTTCTGGGGATTATGTAGAATTTTGTTATTGTATGGATTGTGGTAAGCTTCAAGGTAATTTCCCTAGACCTACTATAGTTACAAGCGGTGCGTGTCCGGATTGCGGTTCGGAGGAAAGACTAGAAGTAGATTATAATTTAACATATAAAACCTACTGTGGTAATTGTGGTCTATTATTCCCTTAAAAACTCCTCCTCCTTCCTAAATTTAGCTTGCGTAAGCAAGCTAAATCTACTATAATAACTGTATGAACACCTCACTCCAAAAGTCACTGGTTGCTGTAGCAACCAGTATCTGTTCAGAACTGGACCACCATTGGAAACATGTTTCTTTCATAATCGAGAGGACAGCTATAATAGCAGTGGGTTGGAATCAGCCCTTCAAGACCCACCCAGTTGCTAATAAGTTTGGATATAGATATAACGCGATTCATTCAGAATTGCACGCTATATTGAAGCTTGAAAAGCCAGTGAATCAACTATATAAGTACAAATTTGTCAATATTAGGATTGATAAATTTGGAAAATTAAAACAATCAAGACCATGTTCTAAATGTCAAGACATGCTGCGATCTTTTGGGGTGAGACAGGTAGAATTCTCTAATGCCTATGGGCATTTTCAAGAAATGGAGTTGTAAATGTCTCGCAGTTACACAAAAGGCTATATGAAAAACTCTGGCAGCAACCGCTCATGGAAAAAGATATCAAATAAGAAGTTCCGTCAAAATTCAAAGAAAGATCCGGAAGGCGTCACTAAGCATAAAAAACAGGGCGAAAACTCTTATGAATTCATAAGCAAAGGATTTTACGCTGTAAACTGTGAATGGGCTACTTATCGTTGGTTTTGCAAATAAAAATGTTTCAACAACCTTAGAAACATTTTGATTCCTTGGGCCTTTAGTTAGTTTACCCTGGGTTATATATACTCTTAATCTGGTGTCCCAATTAAGGGATAGGGTATCCAGACGATGAGTAATATTTATAAACACACCTTCTTATATAGGGTGTGTTTATTTTCGTATCTATTATTTATGTTTCGACCTGGTCGGCAAAGCCGACCATTCCTAAAGGAATCGGGAAGATTTTATTACTAGGCCCCGACGACTATAATGAAGGTGTAAGGGGAACGACTAGATTGGTCAGGTGCGAAGCACCTGACCCGGAGGGATTGAGATGAAGGTATACGACGTTCTTTTTAACAACGGAATTGATGTAGGTGCTTTTCTGGTAATGGCAGAATGTCCTCTTGAAGCCTACGCAAAGGCCAAGACATTCCTATCTATTTTGAATGACAGAGAAATGCGTCTAATGGCAGGATATGAGTGGAAACTTTTTGGGGTCCAAGAGAAGAAAATTGTTGATGGAATTATTATCCCCTAATAAGTAAATTAAACCAAGGTCAAACATAAAATGTTTGACCAACTCGGACTGTGGCGAAAATGGCAAACGCATCAGATTTAAGCTCTGACGGGGTGTAACCCCTTGTGGGTTCGAGTCCCACCAGTCCGACTAAAAGGAAAGTTTATGAATATTGAAGAACTTGCAAATAATTTTCTTTCTGACTTGTTTATAGACCTTAACTACTATGATGAAGATCATTATAGTGGTAGAAGCTTTAGAGATGAACTTCAAGAGCTTATAAAAAAAGTTTATGATGAAGGCGAACATCAAGGTTTTCGGAAAGGTATCGTCGAAGGAATGAGAAATGCAAAGCTATAAAGAATTCTTCACCGACTGTAAGACTATCAAGCAAGTTATAGCAATGGTTACTCTATTGTGGTCTAGCCACCTTGCTATGGAACTTAAAAATGGTATCTTGGATTGTGCTGAACAAAGGATTAAGGAACTCTCATGAAAAAGTATAGAGTAACTGGAATCGGATATTACTCGTCTATTGTCGAAGTTGAAGCTTCTTCACCACAAGAGGCCGAGGATTTAGCAGAGAGTTTGTTCCCTGCTCCTAGTCTATGTCATTCTTGTGGCAGCGATTTTGAGTTAACAGATATTGAAAAAATTGAAGTAGAAGAGATTTAATAATGGATCTAGATATTCAATTAAATCGTTTGATAGAAGAAGTCCAATCTGGAAGATACACCCCTTGTCAGATTGAAGATCTAAAACAGAAGTTTTTAGGTATTGTTGAGTCTAAAATTGAAGATTCTTACCGTAATGGATATGATAGAGCAGAAGGAGATTTCAGTGAAGGAAGATCTTGAACTTTTATGTGATTCGGATAATTTCGAAGAACTTATTGATCTTTTCGTTTCTCATCTTAAACTCTGCGAGGGAGATGAAGACAAGATTAATGACTTGAAAGAGGAAGCTGTAAGCGTTCTTAATGATATGCTACAAGAAGAAAAAGACGAAGCAGTTTCTTACTACAGAGAAAATGTTTTGGATGCTCTTCGTAATATTTAACCTAAAAGGATCGGGCGATCAGCCCGATCCTTCCTGACTCTTTCCTTAAGGAACCAGAAAAAATGTCTTGTATTCTCCCGGTGTCCCGACTATAATAAGAGGGTAAGAGACGCCTCTGTAGTCTAAGGGATAGGCAACGGTCTTCTAAACCGTATTATGAAGGTTCGAATCCTTCCAGAGGCATTCAACAAGGAGTAATTTAATGTATGTGATTACTGTTGTTTTTGGCTGGGATCAGTGTATCCAACATTCAGGCGATTGGGAAGAAGTTAACGAATTCGAAAATGGTATACGACGTGATTTTCTCTCTAGTCAGATTGTAGCGGTGTGGATAAAGGCTAAAAAGTAATGCAAACTTTTCTTCCCTATTACTGTTCAAGACAATCTGCTTTATGTTTAGATTACAGGAGATTAGGAAAACAACGAGTAGAAGGTAAGCAAATTATTAATGCCTTGACTGGCGTCTCGGCTGGATGGAGAAACCATCCAGCTACTATAATGTGGGAGAATAATCTTGATTATTTGAAATACTACACTAACGAAATGATTTTAGAATGGGTTAGACGTGGCTATAATAACAATATGCAACTCTACAAGTTGCCCACAAAAGAAGAAATTGAACCTCCTTGGTGGTTAGGATGCGAAGTATTTCATGCTTCGCATAGAAGTAATCTATTAAGAAAGAATTTTGAGTTTTACTCAAAATTCAATTGGACTGAAAAAGACGATTTGCCCTATTACTGGCCCTCTTCTGTAAAAGGAAAATAAAATGGATACTGCTCCTCATGCTTGTGAACGCAAGGCGAAAATTGCTCGCTCAGAAGTGTCTTATGTTCGTAATTTGAATGCTATGTTTCATGCTGTTATGGCAATGGGTTCCGCAAAAAATAAAAAGGCTGGCCGAAGGCCAGCCTCAGCCGTGAATGATGATTTTGTAAAGCCCACTGATCTAGTGCCAATTAAGAGGGAGTGGCATGCCAAACGTAATGGCCCATGTCCTTGCGGTACAGGCAAAAAGTTTAAGAAGTGTTGTCGTTCTCAGGTAGTTTCTTAAAGATAAAGGGCGAAAGCCCTTTATCGCGGGGTCGGCTGTGGGCACTATATTAATCAACTCCTACGGGAAAGTTAATATACTCGGATCGTAACCGTGCGACTCCACTGTAACTTACTATTTTATTTAATCAAAAGGGAGGGGTTGCCGAAGGCAACCAAACCAAGATCATGCGTAATGCACAAAAGCTAGAAATGCAGAATCTTCTTCAGAAGGCTAATCGTTATGGTAAGAAATATTATCTAAACCATGATGCACAAGGAAGTAGTCTAATGTCTAATAAGGAAAGGGTATCTCCTGTCCTTAAGCCTTCAGCTTTTATTGACTGGTTAGATGCTTTTACTATGGGACAAGAAGTTGTTTTCGAATCCTTTGGTATTCCTCTGGTGGAAGTTACTAATGGAATGCGAGATAATCAATTAAGCGGGTGCGACGCACTCTGTGATGCCGACGAAAATATTGTCGAAAATGTATCTTCTGCTGTGTCCGCTGCTCGTACTGTCTACTATAACCATTACGCTTGAGGTATAAAATGTTTAATTGGCGTGAAGAATTGACTAAGTGCGTAGATTCTGAGTTGGCAAACAAAATTCTAGATGCTGTAGAGCAAGAATTGGATGAAGCTCAGGAACACGCAGAACATGAAGGATATGATAGTGGGTATGATAATGGATATCAAGAAGCGCAAGGTGAAGTTGAAAACGAAATAGATACTGCATATGATAATGGATTTAGAGATGGTTATGAAGAAGGATCTCAAGAAACTTTAGAATAACCATTTAAGGTCATATTTAGGGTAACACAAAGTGTTACCCGTGACCTTCCTTTAGGAATTAGGTTTATATTTGGAAGAAGTCCCCTATAATAAGGGTGTCAACAAAATTAGGTGTTCGGTCCTTTAGCTCAATTGGTAGAGCAACAGACTTTTAATCTGTGGGTTGTGGGATCGTTGCCCACAGGGACCACTAACAAAAGAGGAGTTTTATATGGCTATAATAATTATTAAAGAAGGTAAGGTTCCTAAGGCTCATTATCTGGGAACCTGCGACAAATGCGGATGTGAAGTCAGGTGTGACCGAGAAGATGCTCATTCAAAAATAAATCGAAAGTATTATACAGGACAATCTAGGGGTCAATATTTTGATCTAAAAGAAGAGGGTTTTACGATAATATGCCCTATGAAAAATTGTCTTAGTCATATTTACCTTTACTTGAGTGACTAATTATGTCTACTGTTTTTATGTTTATCTTTTGTATTTTTATTATCTGGGCTAGTCAACCTTTGGGTAGACTAGTCAAACGTAGAAATAGAATTAAAAAGAAAGCTGGTGCTTAATGTTGAATATTGCAAATGAAAAAGAGTTGGATAAAGTAGTAAATGAAATAGTAGACCTTATGGGAGATGATATTTTAGAGACAAACCGTCACATAGGCGGAGCTAAGTACTGTATAAAGGAAGTTTTAATGAAATACTTAGAAGTTCCTAAGGAGTCCGATACCTAATTTTCTTTCTTTTAGGTTGCGAAGCAACCGATTTTGCCGCATTCGTCTACTGGTTTAGGATAGCACCCTTTCAAGGTGCGGAAGAGAGTTCAATTCTCTCATGCGGTAATTGGCGTGAGGAGCGAAGAGTCGAGCCATTGGACTGTGAATCCGATTTAGTGGGTGCGAGTCCCATCATGCCACTTTTAGGAGTCTTTTATGTTTGAAGATGATTATGATGAATCTAGGGAACATCTAAATAGCTTGATTAAGTATCAGGTTAGTATTGATAAAGAATTTCTTCACTCAGAAAGAATTCCGGAAGCCAAAAGACTACATAAAGATGATCTTATCGATGGTCTTATGTATATTGACAAAGTTAACCCCACGTTTAGTAGAACAAGGGATTATAATTTCTATAATGATACAATGTATATATTTGCAGATCTTTCAGAATTTAAACAAGAGAATATCCTATATCTATATAGGCTAGGATTCCTGATTAATCAAGAAGATGATGGTTTTATTCGTTTTTAATTTCCTTGGTCAGGTGCAAAGCACCTGACCTCTCACTTCCTTAAGGAATACAAAAAGAAAACATAGTCTTTTAACTGGTCCGTAGGACCCTATAATAAGGGTGTAAGAGAAGAAATAGGAGAGTGTGGTTCAGATGAGTAATTATCTGGATGGCTGGGCTCTCAGTATTCATAGTGCGAACTCCACAGATACACCCAATTCTTTCTCTTTTATAATGTTTTCATGGGCTGTAGCTTCGGTAAGCACGCAGGATTTATATCCCTGTAGCGTCTGATTAACGCGCGTTTTAGGGTTCGATCCCCTAGCGGCCCAATTAGGAAAATAACGTGGAATTAGTTGTCTTAGGTTTTGTAGCAGGGATGCTAACCATGTCTTATGTGATGATAAGATTTATCCTTTGGTTGGGAAGATAATGGAAATTATTGAATTGCAAACATTAGAATGGGAAATAGATGGTTTTGACCACAAAGATGAAATAGAGTTGTTTCTATGTAAGAGCGAAGCGCGATTTTTAGAGTTTATGAAATGTGAAAGAGGTTTACATTTCCAAGGAAATAGGTCTTGTGTTGTAGATGCTCAAACTTGGAAAGGTAGCTACACATATAGAATTCTCAAGAAAGAAATTATTATTTAAGTTTATTCCCCGGTAGCATAATTGGTGATGCAAGAAACTGTTAATTTCTAGACTGAAGGTTCGAGTCCTTCCTGGGGAGCTTTTTATGTTAAATAGATTAAATATTATTATCATGTCAGATGTACTTCCTTTCAACTATGGAATGGATTATGACAATTACTTGAAATTATGGGAAACAGGAGGACTTGGAGAATTATTCTCAGATCCTAATAAATGGTCACAAGAAGTAATCGATAAAGTTAATTACTTTGCCATAAAAGAAAATAAACTGGCAGATTATTTATTAAGTCTTTCCGAAGAAAAATTCCATTCTACCATAGATGAATTACAGGGTAAATCTTTTGAACAAATACTTGACCTACTAGGAATCTAATATGTTATTTGCAGAACAAGTAGATATTACCTTCAAAAATTATGATAGTTGTACGACCTTTCATGTTAAAATAGAATATGATGACGGTTGTCCTATAATTAAAATTACTTCTAAGGATTGTCTCTCCTATGAAGATTTAAAAGAGTTCCAGTTACAATTGGTAGAACGGTGTAGTGGGTTTTGGCCAGGTGATACTCCTCATTTTTGTTTCGATAATTAATCAAGAGTCGCCTAAAAGGCGACTCTTCCTTTAGGAATTAACAGAAAAAAGCTCAGAACTGGCTTTTTACTTGGCCCGTTGACACTATAATAGAAGTAAGGAGACAACGACATGACACTTGACGACTTGCTTTCTATTGTAGACATTGAGCCACGACCTTACCAGAAACGAGTCATTGAAAAAACTGTCAACCATTTCATTACAGACAATCTACCTAGTGTCCTAATCGAAAGTCCAACCGGGTCTGGAAAAACCGTAATGGCATTGGCCATTATTAAACTTCTCCAAGAAACGCTAGGAGTTTCTGTCGGTTGGGTCGCAATGCGACGTTATTTACTTGAACAGACTGAGCAAGCTAACATCGACAAGGGATTCAATAATAAGATCGAATATATTTCTATGTTCGATAAGAATCCTCCGATGGTAGATATGTTGATTGTGGATGAAGCACAACACGATTCTACCGATTCGTGTGCCCATATTCACAACACGATTAAGCCAAGATTTATTCTTGGTTTGACGGCTACACCGTTTAGGGCAGATAGGGTCAAGCTCTTTTTCCAGAAGATTGTGAAGGATGCGGGTATTCGCGTTTTGATCAAGGAAGGATGGCTGAGTAAATTCGACCATTATTCTCTGGAAAATTGGAAAGTAGAGAATGTCGTCTCTCATTATCTAAAAGAACCAGCCCGCTGGGGTAAATCTGTTATGTTTTTCCACACTGTTAATCAGTGTATGGAAGCGAAGGAGAGATTGGAAACCGAAGGTTTCCAATCCGAAGTTGTAACAGGATCTAGTGATAAACATACTCAAATTGATAGATTTGCTCATGATGACGTGAAGATTTTGATCAACTGTATGGTATTAACAGAAGGATTTGATTGTCCTTCATTACAGACCGTCTTTTGCCGTGATAGTGGCAAGGGTGTAACCATGCAAATGTGCGGTCGGGCATTTAGAAAATGGCCCGGTATCACACGCAAGAATGTGGTTCAAAGTAAAAATTCTAAATGGCCGTTTGTTAAGACGGCTGATCCGGAGATGCAGTATCTCTGGCAAAATAATAGTTGGAGAGGGCTCAAACTAAATGAGGAAATCGGCTTGATGCAACGAAATATTTTGTGGAAATTGGCTCACACTTCTGTTAAAATACCTGATATCTTGACGAAAAAGAAAACACCAGCACGAAGGAATTTTGGTCGATGAGTAAGATTTGTCTATGTGGAGATAAAGCAGAAAAAGTTCATAAAGGCGAGGCATTTTGCCTCGCTTGTTACGAAGAAGAAACTAAATTTGCTATTAGGCTTAGCAATAAGCCTAGACCAAAGGAAAGTAAACTTAGAAAATTTAAAGATAATCATTGTAAATAACCTCCTCCCCTGGTCCGCCTTCGGCGGACCTTTCCTTTAGGAATCAAACATCAAACATCAAACATAAAAACTCGGAACGAGTTTTTATTACCTCCCTGTCAACCCTATAATAAGAGTGTAAGATAACACTGATAACAAGGACGAAGTCCAATGAAACCTAATATCTTTTATGTAGATGGCAAGTTTATTCTGGCTAACAACTGCACTTTGGAAACAGTTGACACGGACACGGGAGAACAATCTCTTCTATCCCCTATAACTTCTTCTGGAACTCTGCTGATACGCAGCACCTATTATCGCAGTTGTGCTATGTTAATTAATTTATATAACATGGCAAAGTCTGCGAGTATTCCCTGGGAAAACCTGAAGACAATTGAAGACTATTATATTGATCCTGTGGAAAAGATTTCTCACCCCGATCAATATAACTTCATTAAGGAGAATATGACCCTTGAAGGTGAACGTAAACAGCATCCGTTTTCGAGATATTCCGATAGGGCAACAATTCATATGTCTGAGGGTATTCAAGGATAATCCTATTATCTTTACTAAGACTCCCGATATTCCATCTACTTATAAATGGTGTGTTGGGTCGAATGCTTTGCGTTCTGCCTTGCCTATTGATTACAGGCAACGCGACAGCGTTGCCGTACATTTCAACGATGATATCTTGTGTGTCTTAGTAAGCGAATTTGAAAAACAAGGAATTGATTTACATGAAAAAATTCAGTCTGGACGTAATTCCTAAGAATACTGATTATTGCTATGAAAGAAATGCTCCTGCCAGGACAGTAAATTGTCCTTATTGGCATAAAAAAGAAAATGGAGCTTATTGTGAATTTTTGAACTCATATAGTGAAGAGTATGATTCGAGTAATTTAATCTGGGATCAAGTAAAAGAGTGCGGTGTAAACCTTCCAGATGAAGAAGAGGAAAAGGAAGATGAATAAGCAAGAATATTTTGACCTTCTAGAAAAAACTTCCCTGGAAGGGAAGTTCCCTGCGGTTCAAAAAAACTTCGATAATGTGGGTGGAACACGTTGTGTGTATCGCTCTCCAGAAGGAAATATGTGTGCTTTTGGTTTACTTATTCCGGAAGAGAAATATGATTCTACTTTTGAAGGTCTAATGGTAGATGAAATTGTACCAGAGTTTTTGACTGAGTCTATTATTCCTGAGGGAATGACTTTAGAAGATCTAAAAGAAATTCAACGTAGTCATGATTCTCAGGTTTTAAATATCTGTGGTAGAAAGTGGAACCATGAAAGATTTATGGTCGATATAAAGTCTATTTTCAACTAACAAGGGCGTCAAAAGGCGCCCAGCCTTTCCTATAGGAACACGAAAATAGCCTGCGGGATTTATCCGGCAGGCTATTCGACTATAATAAGGGTGTAGGACATCAGACGTTCAGTAATCAAGGTAGGTAGGAAGGTTGGATGCGAAGCATCCAACCAGGAGATTAACATGCAATTTTTAAAGATTGAAAATCCTGGTGTTGCTCCTGTAGAATGCTTTACTGTTTTAGGGTGTTCTACTAGTCGTTTCTCTGGAAACGATGATGTATCCGGTCAGTTTGGATCTGGTCTGAAACACGCTGTAAACATCCTACTTGCTCAGGGATATCGATTTTATATCTACTGTGGCAAGACTTGTTTGGAGTTTTTCCTTGAAGATATGCCTGTAGACGATGGCATTACTTCACATACCTTTAAAAAGGTTATGTGTAAAATAGGGTCGAAGACGAAGGATCTAGGTTGGACCCTGGATCACGGAAGTTTGGATTGGAAAAATGTTTCTATGGCATGTAGAGAATTTGTCTCTAATGCTATGGATCGTTGCACAAAGGAAGGAACTAACCCTAATATCTCCCTTGTTGAAGAAAAGAGCGTCCGAGCTAAAGATGGATTTACACGGATCTTTTTGGGATTTGAAGGAGGAATTGTAACCTTCTATTCTCAGTTGAATAAAAGATTCCTTAATATTGAGGCTAAAACTCCCCTGGGAGTTTTAGCAAAGGCAGCACGCAATATGAATGGTGAAGGAGCGATGTTATACCGTAAAGGAGTTTTGGTAAGGGAGAGTGAAAGCCATACCAAAAGCCTTTTCGATTACAACATGGGTGAAGAGTTACATATCGATGAATGTCGAAATGCCAACGAAGGAGATTTATCCTACGCGGCTGCAATCAACTTACTAACTAGATCCACAGAGAGTCAAAAGATTACCTTTATTAGGCATCTAATCTCTCAAAAGGATGCTGTATGGGAAGACGGACTATCTAGATACAATGCTTCTACTATCATCAACTACAATGCGAAGATGATAGAACCACATAAAAACGCGTGGAAAAATGCATGGGATAAAATTGTACCTAAGGGAACAATTCTAACCAATGTTATTATCCCTAAGCAAACCCTTATTAGACTAGGTTTAAATCCTGTCTTCTGTAATAGTCATGGTTGGTTTTTACTGGCCAACTATCTAGGATTCAATACTTCCGAAAACTCATTATCAGATAGCGATAAAGAGGGAAGAGAGTTATTCGATCCTACTTCTGAAACGCTGAACGAAGTTCAGCGTGTGTGGGAATGGATGAAGAATAAAGGTTTAACTAAGGATTTTGTGTTCCCTGAAGTTAAAATCTTTAGTCAACATTCTTCCAAAACGGAAGGAGAATACAAGGACGGTGTCGTCTATATCAACAAGGAAATTGAAGGAAAGTCGGAACGACTAACCTCTGTTATTCTTGAAGAATTGACACACTACGTCACAGGGTTTGAAGATTATTGCTATAATCTGCAAACTTTCTTATTCAATACTCTCGCAAAGGAAATAAAGTAAATACAACTAGCCCAGAGAATATTCTCTGGGCTTTCCTTTAGGAATCACACAACTTTGTGCCACCAACTATCCTTACCTATACGACTAGTCAAGTTAGTAAATTGCTTCTCTGTATTATTAATCCAATTGGTCTTCTCTAAAATTATCCTATTATCAGGTAGATAAGAATACAAAGTACAAACGTCATCAGCAGCGCAGAGGACCTTCAATGATAATGGAGATATAATATGATATGTAAGTCCTAATCCAATCAACGTGGATATAGTCCCCTGCATTTGTTTTTTAGTTTTAGAAGCTACTTTGAATGTGTGTACGAATATTTTAGACATGATTAATTTCCTCTTATTGCGTTATCAGGGAGTCGAACCCTGCATATCCAGTTTGGAAAACTGGCCCATAACCGATCTGGCTACAACGCATGGTCCTTCGGACCTTAATAAAAAGAGTAATTTCGAAGAAATTACTCATCGGAGAACGAAGAGTCGAACTTAGCAAGAAAGGGTATGAACCTTTCGCGGGCACCGGCCCTTCTCCGAAATCCTCAGATTAGTTAATCTTGTAGACTAGGACATTTATGTCCGCTGAGGGTTTTGTTTCATTGTGACAATTGAGCGCTTTGTCTATGAAATAACTTAATCGTTATACTAATATTATAGCAGACTTTCCGGAAAAGTAAAACGAAAAATTGAAAAAAATTATATGGGTCTTTTGTATCTAGTGTGATAATCAGGATCATAGGAAGGATCAGAAGGATCCCATGACATATCTTCGTCTGGTATATTATCTGTTGACTGGTCCGGATCATCTTCGTGAACACAATGAAACACTTCTCTGTGATATCTATACATCCAGGGTTTGTCAAATATACTTCTATAATTAAGGTAGACGTTTTCGTCCGCGATTTCTTTTATAATTAAAATTGTTATTAATTTAGTTTTGTTAAGATCATGGGCTTTTGCTTTAGCGTCTACCCAGTCCATTAGCTCTTGTGTTAATGTAAAGTGAATTTTTTCCGTGGGAGCCATGTCTGTATTTTCCATATATGTCTCTATAGAAAGTAGACAATAGTTCTCATTGTTAGGTCCTCTATCTGGTGTATTATAAGAGGGATCGCTTTCGCGTCGGTAAGCTAGATACATCTCAGGAGATAGCTTTTCTTCCATCAAAGCATTTCTAATATATTCTGACACTGAAGAAAGTTTTTCTTGCTCTACTCTTTTATTCATTAGAGGAAGCAGGGCTGAAGGAATGTTACCGGAACACTTTACCATCTTAGACATATAAACCTCATATAGAAAAAGTTGTTAGGCGAGACACTTCTATTATAGCCGAAAGGACGAAATTGAAAAATTTAGTACCCGGACAACTGTAAGGGCAAGTAGCCTACCAAAAAAACCAAGGTCAGGAGACGAGAAATGGTGTGGACAGTTGTCAGGGTAAAGAGCCTACCGGCGAAAATGCGTGTCAGCTATATAGCGTGTGTTAAGTACAGTAGGTGATGTGTACAGTTGTCAGGGCAAGTAGCCTACCGGGATACAAAACCCTTACAGTTGTCTACTGCCTGGGGTCGGTGCTAAGCCGGACTACCGACCTTCGGAATCCTACACAACAGTTGTCAGGGTAATCGGACCACCCGGAGTTGACAACTGTAAGGGCAAGTAGCCTACCAATGGTATTGAAAATTCTCGTAAGTCTAATATGTCCTATGTTAAGGGAGCGAGAAGCGGGAGAAAAATGTACATTTGGTTGGTACATTTGTTTAGTCAGAACAATGTCAGGAGGGCTCGGTCTAGAAATGAGTATCGGTGGAATTGTAAGGCGACCATACGGCGGGTCGGTAGGCTGGATGAAGGGGTCGGCCGCGTAGCTCACTGGCATCTCTGGACCGAGCCCCTCTGACATTGAATTGACTTGACTTTTGTACATTTTAGTTGTACTTGTATTTTGTACTTTGTATTTTTGGAATATTCGGAGGAAAAAAATTTTATTTTTAAAATAATCAACTATAATATCATCAAAGTCCTTTTTCGGAGAACCAAAATGCCAGTCCGTCCTTCGTTTGATATCAATAAAGAAGCTTGGTTAACATTTAAAAAAGAGATCCCTCAGTTTGAGTCGGCGCTCGAAAAATTCGCCTCAGAGGTCGATCAGATGCCCCTTCCAGTGGCCCGGCTTCGCTTTATTTTAAATCTTTTCACCGAATACGACTCCAAACTCCAGGTTTATTTGAATCTCGCGGAACGCCCAGTCCTCTCTAAGCAAGATATAATAGACTTTAACTGTTTATTAAGGAAGCAAAGAGAGAAGTTAGAGAGCAAAAAATACTTAGAAGATTATGATAATAATAAGCTCAGAAGACTCCCTCCGCTGACTTCGTCAGCTAAAGAGGATATAATAGAAATGATTGAGTATGCCTTTCCTAATGTCACATGGGATAGAAATAAGCCTTGGGACTTCTACACAAATTCCTTTTACGAAGTTATGGAAATGAAAGAATGGTTTAGGCGACACGAAGTTAAAAATGAATTCCACTATCTTCCAGAAGATAATTTACATGCTTATTTAATTAAGCTTGTTTGATCCTATAATAATAGTATGACACCTCACATATTAGACTGCTTGACGCAAGCTGTGAATCTTCGATTCAAGGGAGCTACGTTTGCACAAGATTTTCTTCTAGATGGGTCTGCTCCGCAGACCCTAATTGATATTTTTAATAATGTATTTGAAAAAGAATATAAGTTAGAAGAGACTCCGAAGGGGTCCTATTACTTTAAACTGCATTGTAAGAAATATAGAAAAGAAGATCGTATTCCAGCCATTATAGGAATGTTTACAATATTTAAATATGAGGAGTATGTTCCTGAGATAGGATGGAATCTTAAAGGATTTGAGGAAGAAAGAACTTGGGGGTTAGATGTTAAAGTAGGGGAGTATGAATACGTTAGATTATCTTCATATGGAGATGATTATTATTGGACTCCTCAGGAGGCATACATAGATTTAATTAAATGCTGGTACGAGAATGGTATTTATCCTGAAGACAATATTATTAATGAAAGGGATAGCAATGGCGCGAACGAAGACGGGTATTAAAGTTTACGTATTAGATTTAACCTATCTAGAGAAACTTAACACCAAATGTGTTAAACTGAATTACAAGCAGCAAGGATATATCTCTGAAGATTTGAAGTTAAAGGTATTGGGAACTTGGGGTTATGTAAAGACTAAGTATGGCGTTTTTATGTTAAACTGTACAGGCAATGGACTACTTAATCCTGTCGGAGAACATCCTACTCATGGGGCAGCGGTAATTAATTTATGTCAATTTTCTCATGGGACTATGCAACCATATACAGTTGTTGAATGTCCTATCATACTTAATGTTATTAAGGCAGCTAGAGTTGAAGAAGAAGTTAATCTAGAAGATTTTATTCTTAGATTGAATCCACTAACAGAAAAGTGTTTTGAGACTTGGTATAAAATGTTTATGGCTTTAGAGAACAACCATGAAGCTAATGTTCCATATGAAGATACTTGTGAAGTTTTAGAAGATTCTTATTCAGAAGAAGTAGGTGGTGACGAAGGCGCCTCAGAGGAAGATTATCAGGAAGAATATGGAGAAGATTCTGAAGAAGAATATGCAGAAGACACCACGGTCGCCTACGGCGACCGTGACAATAAGGAGAAAATAGTAGGAGATGCAACTCTGGTTAATAAAATTATGTTAGCCAAGAATATTTGCACAAAAGAAGATGTTAAGAAGTACGGGAAATTTATTGTCAAGCCGAAATGCGAATGCAAAACGCCTGAAGTTTTATGTAACATGAAAGAGAATGTTTGTAGTTGTGGAATTTCTAAGTCTCATTCACATTGTGCTAAGTGCGGTAAATCCCTATAATATATCCCTCCGGTCTGCCGCTTCGCGGCAGACCTTCTCATTCCCTAAAGGAATTCATGTTTTCTTCTGGCGTATGTAGCTATAATAAGAGTGTAAGGCATACGACACGACACAGAAAAGGGAGATGAACATGATTGATCTAGAAATTGACGCCACGGAAATTGCTGTTCCTAAGGTTCGTAAAACTCGCGTTTCTTCTGTTCCTGAGGGTGGTCTATCAGGGGCCGGTCTGACTTCGTCAGACCTAAAAACTAAATCAAAGAAAGTAAAAGTAGAAGGTTCGTCGCAGACGAACCGGGTGGCAGAAAAAGAAAAGTTTAATGCATTGATGGATAAGGATTTGCTTGAAAGGGCGAAGAATATCTCGTTCTTTACTCCTAATCTCAGTCTTACTGATATGGTGACTGACGGGCTACGAAGTGTAGTTGAAGAATATGAACGAGAAAATGGCGGTAAATATATTCAGCGAACTGGCAAGCTCAAAACCGGACGCAAGCCCAAGAATGTGAATTCTCCTTCGGAGAATCCTTTAAAAAAGGAAGATAATAATGAAGGGAGCGAAGCTCCCGATACTACTCCTATTCCCCAGGAATATCTAGACATTGAAACAGGGGACATTACAGTAGATCCTCATGATCTTGAAGATTTAAGCGTTGGGCTATAATCTTTAGTGGGCGCAAGGGGCGTGTTAACACGCCCTTTTTTCCTTTAGGAATATCTCAGAATGTTCTTTGTTTCCGGACGATCCGACCTATAATAAAGGTGTAAGACAAAACGAGCCCTTAACGGAGAGTATGGCAAATGGCAAGTCTAAATTCGATCTTTGAAACTGGTATCATTCCTGTCAACGCTTTTAAGGTAAAGATGAATCCACAATCTAGTGGGAAGAAGAAAGTGTCAGTCGCGTCTATTGAACTAGATGGACGTGAACTCTATCCTACGGATCGTTTCTGGTCTAGTATGCAAATGCGGTTCCGCTTCCGCAAGACTATTTTCAAATACTTTACTCCTGATGAAGTCTTTGATCGTATCACGCAGAAAGATAACGGAATGATCCGCTATTGTATTGAAAACACTGGTAGCAAACCTAAGCTACTTGCTATGACTAATCCTGCAAAACCAGTAGTTAATCCAGAGGGATTACAGGAACTACTGGAACATCAGGAAAGTAGGACTGTAAAGTCTACTTACGCTAATGGGGTAATTCAATCGTGTCACAACACGGCAACACCCTGGAATTTGAAGATCGCAGGAGAAGAATTCGGCACACAGTTCTATGTCGATACTCCTATCGATGGATTCGGTAAACCGCAAGTTTTCGTTTCTTTGCTTCGACAGGTTTGTGCAAACGGATTGGTGGGATATGCTCCTGCTTTCCGGACGGAACTAAATATCGGTAAGAAAGATGAAGGGGTAATGTTTACCCTGGAACGTGCTATGCAAAGTTATAGCAACGACGAATTGTTCACTGCGTTGGTGGATCGAATGCAGTCTGCAACAAAATCATATGCTTCTGTATATGAAGCTATGCGACTGCACAAGCTACTGATTAAAATCTACAATGAAGGTGGAACCAATTTAAAGAAGTTGGTGCTATCCAAGGAAATGGGAACATCTGAAAACGATATTCCTATGATGGCAAATTTCTTTAAAACTGTGGGTGATCTAAATTCTATGTATGGTCTGACCAACATGGATTCAGTGTCATCTAAGAAGCAAAAGTTGATGCCAACTAAGGCAACAATGTATGACCTGATTAACTTCGCAACCGAAACTTCTACCCATATTTGTAAAGCTGCCGGAGCCCGTAAACTTAATGGTTATGTGGGCGATCTACTGGCAACAGAGTATGATTTAGAAGGAACAGCAGATGGCATGAATGATTGGCAGGATCTTTTCCTGAACAATCCGGAAGTAAATTCTAGTCTTGCTGCTAGTCACAGCATTCTAGGCGAAGACGAGTAACAACAACCCAGGGGCCAGGAAAGTTTCACTTTCCTGGCCTTTCCTTTAGGAATCAAGAGTGTAATTTACGAACTATATAGCATATAATGACATCAAAATCCTACTCACCCATACGACGTGTAAACACATAAGACAAAATTTACTCTTCCTTTAGGAACTATAAAGTTGGATGAAATTGGTTAGAAATTTGGGTCGAAGACCCCTGTCGACCTAAAATAAAAATAAGAATATACTTGCTTTATAAAGTTTTATCTGATATAATCTAGGTACGAGGTGCAAGAATCCTTAGGATTTCGCACATACTTAATCAACTATTTAAGGGGCCTTTCAATGTCAATTCACAAACAAAGCTTCTCCGAAGCTTTGCGGAGCAAAGCGGATACTATTTTATGGGAAGAAACAAGAGATGTAGTTAGGAAGTTAGAGAGAGAAAAGAATAACCCTAATTCAGAGTGGCACTGGAAGAATGCTGCATATTACGCAGAGTTCGTCAGAAGAGATAAAGTCGGTGCCTATTTCCATGCACATAATAAAGAAATGTTCGCAATAGGAAAATCGAGATCTGCGATCTCGATTTAGGGAGTGTAAGAAGGTTTGCGAAGCAAACCAGGCGGGATTATTTACCATATATTAAAAACCAAGGTAACAATGCGTAAGTTTATACATATAATAATATTCGGCTGGGCTCTATTACTTCCGTCTCAAATCTTCTCCTTAGAAACTAAACATGAGACTAGCTTTGTGGTGTTTCCAGTAGACTGCAATGCTAATCCTCCAATGTTGTTCGGAGGCAAAGTATTATCTGAAATGGATAGGTGTGCCGCTATCGCGGCACGACGACTTCTTTATGGGAGCCCGGCTACGGGCGATTATGTTACTGTTGGAGTTAATAATGTAAAGTTTATAAAATCAGGTCAAGTGAAGGATTTAATTTATGTTAAAGCAGAAGTAGTAAAATTAGGTGAGAAATCAATAACTATAAATGTAGTGGTAGAACGTGAGACAAAAGATCTTAAAAGAGAAACTTTGGCAACAGCAGAATATGTATTTGTTGCATATGATGTTGTCAATAAAAAGGCTGTAAGTCACGGGTTGAACCTTGTTCAACCCTAAAGTAAGATATAACACAATCAATTAAGGAGGGCCGCAGGCCCGTGGACTACTTCACAAGCGACTGGAATCTTAATCATCATAATATAATCAAATATCAGAATCGTCCTTTCAAGACTACTGATGAGATGAATAAGACTATAATAGATAATTGCAATCGACGCGCCTGTGGCGCGTCTGATCGCCTGTTTATATTGGGAGGATTTGTATTTGGTCCTCTTGATGAAGGAAGATATATAGATAACGTCGTCAACTTCCGGAGGAAGTTGACTTGTGGCCAGGTATTTTTGATTTATGGTAATCACGATAGAAGAGGAAGAAAGTCTAGTAGGTTTAGAGATTTATTCTCATTCACAGGCGATTATTTAGAAATAGTAAGTAGTTCCAACTCCGGAGGAGTTGGAGCCGGACCAACCAGCCTGATAATGAGTCATTACCCAATAGAATTTCCTCATTGGAATAGAATAAAAGATGGCTCTATTCATTTACATGGACATACATACACTTCTTTTTCTCATTCTCTTAATAAACTTGATGTTGGCATTGATGGGTTCGCTGCGCGAAACCAGAGGGAAAAGAAAAATCCCCTGGCGAAGCCAGAGGATTATGGTGTGTGGAGTTTATTAGATATAGTTAATGAGGTTAGTAAGTTTAATAAGGTTTCTCCGTAGGAGAAACCGAGCTACTTAGCAAGGCGGAGATGTTTGGCAATACAATCTTCAAATAATAATAAAAGATCTTGGACCTCTGATGCTTTTTGCTCTAGATCATAAGATATTGTTAGACTGGTTTGCTTACCATCACAATCCACGAAAGAATAATTGTCTGTTAGTACAGCTGATCCTAGAACCCTACAAGTAGGAAGATAAAATAGCTTACCACAGGGAGTCTCTAGAGTGTGGTCTGTTAGGTTAAGTTTGATAAAGAAGGGTAAATTAGTGTGAACTGTGAGATTTTGTAATTCTCTAAGTTCCTTTTGTACTGCCGTGAACACATCATTTCTATATTGATGCTTAAATTTGCGTTCTTTTTCTAGTAACAACTCGCGTTCTGCGAGTTGTTTTTCTATGTCTTTGGCTTTTTGTAATACTCGTTCTTTGAAAGTTGCCATTTATTATTTTCCTTTGGAAAAGAGAGTTTATGTGAATTTGGAGGCTTGACTATACACTTGTAAGGTATGAAAAAGGTCAGAATTTGTTATTTTTATTTTTTTATGTCGCGCACATTTGGAAAAACTAAAAATTATTAAAAATTACTAAAAACAATAAAAGTCTTAAAAATACCGCGATCAAGCATTTTTCAAATACAAATTACGCGCTAAAGTCAAAAATGATCCATAACCGACCAGTTATTTTCGAAAGGCGTCCCGTCAGATGCCAGAGGTTCCGAGAAGGTCATAGGGATCATTTATACCTAACAACAGCCTAATCGCAAGCGATTAGTCTGAAGAGACAAGGTTAGATAAAGGGTGAAGTGGGAGATTAAGGGCGATGAAAGACAATTGAAGGCGAAGCCCAGATTACGGAATTTTAATAGGATTAACACAAAGCATTAATTGTTCTGCAATTGTAGAAGAAGACATATCATCAGAGGCGCGTTCTATCGAACGCGAGGTAGCAAGGTCTAGGTCAATCTCTGACGCAGCATAAGCATATTGAATACTAGGGTAATATTTATTGGTTAACATATAACAGACCGCAGTGACAGGAGTTAGAAGGGTAGGAGGGGTCGGCTTTGCCGACCCCGAAGAAGACAAAGAAGACTCTACTGGCATTAGACGAGCGCGAAGCGCTCCTTCTTTATCTAAAGTCCAACGGAACATACGACGAGTGTTTTTGAGGTGTTCGATAAATTTAGAATAGTTCACAGTGATTTGGTTTGCTCTTTCAGAGCAAACCCCTCGGAAAGACAAAAGATTAGTAAAATAACACAATAGAAGGGTTGCTTCGCAACCCAAGAGAAAGACATTAGAGACAATGAAAGACATAGGAAACTGGCCCGGCGCGAAGTTATTCTGACTCTACATGCATTTAACCAAATACATAAAGTAAACATACAAGATATAGCTAACTACGTCAGAATTGAGAATAAATTCGGGGCCGAACGCGGTCCTTCGGACCTAAAGAATAAAGACATAAAGGCGAAGCCAGATAAAAGCCAAAAGACTAATTAAAATTGTCGGGCGGATTTAAATAATTCACATTAGACATAATAGACACCCTGGTTGCTTCGCAACCTTAAGAGAGAAGAAATAAGAAAAAGTAAGAAAAAAGCAATTAGGTATTAAGGTTCGACGAAGTCGAACCAGATGAAGGAAAACCATTAGATAAAGTAAATGTCCAATTTCCATCTTTGGGTAAAGTAATTACAGCACCGGACTCAAGAGATGCAATAGAAATAGGAGTTTTAGGAACAACTTTCTCCTCCGTAAAACTATTATTCTTAATAACATCTAATACCTTAAACTTAATAGTAACTAGTTTACCTTGTATTCCAGCGTCTAAAGCCGGACATATACAATCTTCACAAAGTTCTACATAATAAATAATACCTCCTGAAACATTCCTCATGTCTTGAATTGCAGTAGCGTTAGAAGATAATCCTAATATTGACACATAACTTTTTGTGTAAACTTCGTATTTGGTAAAGACATCTATAGAAACAATATAAACCTTCATCGGTCCTTTGGACCTCCAAGAAAAGAATGACTGGTCGGTCGGCCTTTGGCCGACCTAATGATTGACAACTAATGTAATAATTTTAACTAACAGCTAAATAATAACACTGAGCAGATTCTTCAAAAACTTCATAATCAATTCCATAAAAATGAAAGATATTACCGACTGGAATATTGTCATAAGGTTTGCAGCTATATCTTCCATGAGTATGTTCTTCAAACACAGAACGAGCTAAAG
>JACCDG010477307.1_pt1 | contig 23094 bp, 17 predicted proteins | sample 7442471 | NCBI WGS metagenome assembly JACCDG01 (sample SAMN15323444, study PRJNA562643) | freshwater metagenome | isolation source: river surface water | place: USA:Blue River Watershed | collected 2017-08-17 | reverse complement strand
GGACGAACACCTCGCCGGGCATCAGCCCGATAATCTGGTTCGCGGGAACGCGGGAATCGGAACAGCCGATCCAAAGATATTCGGGATTTTGCTGCCCGACCAGGCTTTGAAAAAAAGCCGGATCGTCTTGGCGCATCCGCGCCGACCAACTGCGGTTATTATCGAGAAGATTTTGTATGCTTGTCATGGGGCGGGATTATAAGCAAATAATTAGAAATTGAAAGACACTAATTCCTTCTCCCGCAAGCGGGAGAGGGAGAGAGCACTACGCCGCCTTGGCCTTTTTTTGCAGCAGCGGTTTTAGATATTGTCCGGTATAGCTGCCAGACGTTTTGGCGATGTCTTCGGGCGTGCCAAAGGCGATGATTTCGCCGCCGCCATCGCCGCCTTCGGGCCCGAGGTCGATGACCCAATCCGCCGTTTTGATGACTTCCAAATTATGTTCGATTACGATCACGGTGTTGCCCTGATCGACCAACGTGTGCAAAACATCCAGCAATTTGCGCACATCCTCGAAATGCAATCCCGTCGTCGGCTCGTCTAAAATATATAATGTCTTGCCGGTGGAGCGGCGCGACAATTCCTTGGACAGTTTAATCCGCTGCGCCTCGCCGCCCGACAGCGTCGTCGCCTGCTGGCCGACATGGATGTATCCAAGCCCCACTTTTTGCAAAGTTTCCATTTTGCTTTTGATCGACGGCACGGCCTTGAAAAACTCAAAGGCTTCGTCCACGGTCATATCCAAAACCTCGGCGATCGACTTTTCCTTGAATTTGATTTCCAAGGTTTCGCGGTTATACCGCTTGCCCTTGCACACATCGCACTGCACATAGACGTCGGGCAGAAAATGCATTTCGATCTTGATAACGCCGTCGCCCTGGCAGGCTTCGCAGCGCCCACCCTTGACGTTGAACGAAAAGCGCCCAGGGCCGTATCCGCGCGCCTTGGATTCCGGCATTTCGGCGAACCAATCGCGGATGGGGGTAAAAGCGCCGGTATAGGTCGCGGGGTTGGATCGCGGCGTGCGCCCGATGGGCGATTGGTCGATATCGACGATTTTATCGACATGCTCGAGGCCCTCAAGCTTGTCATAAGGTTCCGCCTTGGCGTAAAGCCCGCTGAATTTCTGGTAAATCGCCTGATACAGGGTGTCCAGCACCAGCGTAGATTTGCCGCTGCCCGAAACGCCGGTGATGCAAATGAAATTGCCGAGCGGAAAATCCGCCGAGACGTTTTTCAAATTATGCCCTTTTGCGCCTTTCAGTTTCAGTTTCTTGCCCGTTCCGGCGCGGCGTTTGGCGGGGATGGGAATGGATTTTTTGCCTGAAATATATTGCCCGGTGACGCTGGCGGGGCTTTTGAATACCGATTCCGGCGCGCCTTGGGCCACGATATTGCCGCCATGCGACCCCGCGCCGGGGCCCATATCGATCAGATGATCGGCGCTGCGGATCGCGTCCTCGTCATGTTCCACGACGATTACGGTATTGTCCAAATCGCGCAGGCGTTTCAGGGTTTCCAGCAGACGGTTGTTGTCGCGCTGATGCAGGCCGATGGATGGCTCGTCCAAGACATATAAAACGCCGGTCAGGCCCGATCCGATCTGGCTGGCCAGGCGAATACGCTGCGATTCGCCGCCCGATAAAGTGCCCGATGCGCGGGAGAGCGATAAATAATCCAAGCCCACATCCACCAAAAATCGCAAGCGCTCCTGGATTTCCTTTAAGATTTTTTGCGCGATGGTTTTTTGCTTGGCGGTGAAAGTTTTATCGACCTGATCGAACCAGATCATCGCCTGGCGGATCGAGAAATCGGAAACTTCACCAGCATGTTTGCCGCCGATTTTGACCGCCAGGGCTTCGGGTTTCAGGCGGTATCCACGGCAGGCCTCGCACGGTTTGTTGCGCTGGTACTTTTCGATTTCCTCGCGCATGTAATCGCTTTCGGTTTCTTTGAAGCGGCGTTCCAGATTCGGGATCACGCCTTCGAATGGCTTGTGCGTCGTAAACTGCCGCGCGCCGTCGTCATAAGAAATGCGGATGGATTCTTCGCCGCTGCCGAACAAAATGCCTTGCTGCGCCTTTTTCGGCAAATCACGGAAAGGGGTTTTGGTGCTTTGCTTATAATGATGGCAAATCGCCGATAGCGCCTGAAGGTAATAGGGCGACGGTGCGCCGGACGACGACCAGGGCGCGATAGCGCCTTCGTCGATGCTAAGGCTCGGATCGGGCACGACCAGCGCGGGGTCGATATATAATTTGACGCCAAGCCCGTCGCAATGCGGGCAAGCGCCATGCGGATTGTTGAACGAAAAAAGGCGCGGTTCGATTTCGTCGATGGTAAAGCCGGAAACAGGGCAGGCGAATTTCGCCGACAGGGTAATGGTTTCCCCCGTATCGGCATTTTCGATCCATGCGATATCGTCGGCCAATTCCAGCGCGGTTTGCAAACTGTCGGCAAGCCGCGTTTTGATATCGGGCTGAATCACCAGGCGGTCGACCACAACGGCGATATCGTGCTTTTTCTTTTTGTCGAGTTCCGGCGCATCCTCGATATCGTAAATCTTGCCGTTGATTTTAAGGCGCTGAAAGCCGCGTTTTTGCAGGTCCTTGATTTCCTTTTTATATTCGCCTTTGCGCCCGCGCACCATCGGCGCCAGCAAATAGGCGCGCGTGCCGCCCGGCAATTCCAAGACGCGGTCGACCATTTGGCTGACGGTCTGCGCAGTGATGGGAAGACCGGTTGCAGGCGAATAGGGCACGCCGACGCGGGCAAATAACAGCCGTAAATAATCATAGATTTCCGTGACCGTGCCGACAGTGGAGCGGGGATTGCGCGAGGTGGTTTTTTGTTCGATCGAAATGGCGGGCGAAAGGCCTTCGATAGAATCGACATCCGGCTTTTGCATCAATTCCAAAAACTGCCGCGCATAGGCCGACAGCGATTCGACATAACGCCGCTGGCCTTCGGCATAAATAGTATCGAACGCCAAGGACGACTTTCCCGATCCCGAAAGCCCGGTAATCACGGTCAGGGAATGGCGCGGAATGTCGATGTCGATATTTTTTAAATTATGCTCCCGCGCGCCGCGTATGCGCAGAAAATCGGTTCTGTTGGCGTTTTTGGTCATGGGTGATATATAGGGCATGGCAGGCACTTTGGCCAATAGATTAAGCCGCCGTTTCAGGGCTTTTTCCATCCACAGCGCCTTATTTCGGGCCGTTTATTTCCCTGGTTTTGACTGTTGAAAAATGCTAGAAAATTAATGCCTATTCCGGGCTAGCCGGGGGATAGGCGATTTCTGTAATCGGGGGGTTTTTAGGCCGGCACGCTCTTTGAAAACCCATGTAAAAAAGGAACCATCATCATGGCTGGATCAGTCAACAAAGTCATTCTCGTCGGCAATTTAGGCAAAGACCCAGAAGTGCGCACTCTGCCCAGCGGTGGCAAGGTGGCGAATTTGTCCATCGCGACATCGGAATCCTGGAAAGACAAGAATACAGGAGAGCGCAAGGAAAAAACCGAATGGCACCGCGTTTCGATTTTCAGCGAAGGGCTTGCGGGCATCTGCGAAAAATATTTGCGCAAGGGCAGCAAAGTTTATGTCGAAGGCCAATTGCAAACCCGCAAATGGCAAGACAAGGACGGCCAAGATAAATACACCACCGAAATCGTGCTTTCGGGATTCAACGGATCTTTGACCATGCTGGACGGCAAGGGCGGCGGCGCCTCGTCCAATAGCGGCGAAATTTCCAGCTCTTCGTCCAATGACGACTTCCCGTCTTCCGGCGGCGGCTTTTCGCCGAAATCGTCCATGGATGACGATATTCCGTTTTAGTAAATGTCATCCTGAGCGCAGCGAAGGATCTTGATCCACTAATATGAAGGAGTACCACGTTTATATTGTAACCAATCAAACCAACAAGGTTATGTACATCGGCATGACAAACGACTTAGAGCGCCGGATTTATGAGCATAAACATTCACTGATCGAAGGTTTTACTAAAAAATATAAGCTCAATCGTTTGGTTTATTGCGAGTCTTGTGCAGATGTTACCCAGGCTATTGCCCGAGAAAAGCAGTTAAAGGGCTGGTTAAGGGCAAAGAAAAATGAATTGGTGCAATCTATAAACCCAAATTGGTCAGACTTGAGCCAGAGTTGGAGTTGAGATCCTTCGCTGCGCTCAGGATGACAAGCTCTATGGAAAACTGTTCACCGTCACCGTTCACTGTCACTGAAAAACCATGACCCAATCCAACACACCGACCCAAGAAATCATCCCGATCGATCTCGAAGACGAGATGAAAAAATCCTATCTCGATTACGCCATGAGCGTGATCGTATCGCGCGCCATTCCCGATGTGCGCGACGGGTTAAAGCCGGTGCATCGCCGCATCTTGTACGCGATGAAAGAAGGCGGTTACGCCGCCGACAAGCCGACGCGCAAATCGGCGCGTATCGTCGGCGACGTGATGGGTAAATACCACCCGCATGGCGATTTGGCGATTTACGACGCCTTGGTGCGGATGGTGCAGCATTTTTCGATGCGCCTGCCGCTGATCGAAGGCCAAGGAAACTTTGGATCCATGGACGGCGACGCCGCCGCGGCGCAGCGTTACACCGAAGTGCGCCTGGCCTGGGCGGGCGAAGCGCTTTTGACCGACATCGACAAGGAAACCGTCGATTTCAAGGCCAATTACGACGACACGACGCTCGAACCCGTCGTGCTGCCCGCCGAATACCCTAATCTTTTGGTCAATGGCACCGGCGGCATCGCCGTGGGTATGGCGACCAACATCCCGACCCACAATCTGGGCGAAGTGATCGACGCCAGCATTCATTTGATCGACAACCCGGACGCCAGCATCGACGATCTGATGCAATTCATGCAAGGGCCGGATTTCCCGACAGGCGCTATCATACTGGGCCGTGCCGGGATCAACAGCGCCTTCAAGACCGGGCGCGGTTCGATCATCATGCGCTCGCGCCATGAAATCGAAGAAATGAAAAACAACCGCCTGGCGATCATTCTGCATGACGTGCCCTATCAGGTGAACAAGGCGCGGATGATCGAACGCATCGCTGAATGCGTGCAAGAAAAAATCATCGAGGGCATTTCCGATCTTCGCGACGAATCCGACCGCCAGGGCGTGCGGGTCGTGATCGAATTGAAACGCGACGCGCAGCCGGACGTCGTGCTGAACCAGCTGTTCAAGCACACCCCGGTGCAAACCAGCTTCGGCGTCAACTGTTTGGCGCTGAACAAGGGCCGCCCCGAATTGATGAATATCAAGCAGGTACTCGAGGCGTTTTTGGAGTTCCGCGAAGAAGTCATCAACCGCAGGACCATTTTCGATTTGGGCAAGGCGCGCGAACGGGCGCATATTTTGATCGGCCTGATGGTCGCCGTCGCCAATATCGACGATATGATCGAGCTGATCCGCAAGGCGGCGAACCCGCAGGTGGCTAAAGAACAATTGATGGCCAAGGCCTGGCCCGCAGGCGATATTGCCGCCGTGATCGAACGCGTCGGCGAAGTCGGCCACAGGGTGGTAGACGGCAAATATCATTTATCCGAAGCGCAAGCCAAGGCGATTTTGGAATTGCGCCTGCAACGCTTGACCGCGCTGGAACGCGACAAAATCGGCGGCGAGCTGGACGAGCTGACCGTCAGCATCCAAGAATTTTTAGAAATCTTGCAATCCCGCGCCAAAAGGCTGACCGTGATGAAAGACGGGCTGCGCAGCATCAAGGAGCAATTCGGAACGCCGCGCCGCACCTCTATCGAAGAGCACGAAGCCGACCAGGACATCGAAGATTTGATTCCGCGCGAGGATATGATCGTGACCTTCAGCCAGGCCGGATACATCAAGCGCGTGCCTTTGACCACCTACCGCGCGCAGCGGCGCGGCGGCAAGGGCAGGGCGGCGATGGCGACCAAGGAAGAAGATTTCGTCACCAACGTATTCGCCGCCAACACCCATACGCCTGTTCTGTTCTTTAGCAACAAGGGACAAGTTTACGCGCTAAAGGTGTATAAATTGCCGCTCGGCAACCCGCAGGCCAAGGGCAAGCCGATGATCAACCTGCTTCCGTTGGAACAGGGCGAGACGATCACCACCATCATGCCGCTGCCGGAAGACGAAAAGGCGTGGGAGCAGTTGTATGTCATGTTCGCGACATCCGAAGGCAATGTCCGGCGCAACAAATTGTCGGATTTCTTGGACATCCGCGCATCCGGCAAAATCGCCATGAAGCTCGAAGGCGAAGAAAAGCTGATCGGCGTCGCTACTTGCGATGTCACCGACGATGTGCTGCTGTCCACGGCGCAAGGCAAGGCGATCCGCTTTAGCGTCGAAGACATCCGCGTGTTCGCAGGAAGAAATTCCACCGGCGTACGCGGCATAAAATTGGCCGACAAAGATCTTGTCATTTCGCTCGATATTTTAAAGAATGTCGAGGCGACCGCCGAAGAACGCGAGGCCTATGTGCGCTACGCCAACGCGCAGCGCCGCGCCGAGGGCAGCGAAATAGAGCCAAGCGACGAGGAAACGCCAACCAGCGCCATCACGCTTTCGCCAGACCGCATCAAGCAGTTGGCCGAGGCAGAACAGTTCATTTTGACCATGACCGCCAAGGGATTCGGCAAGCGCAGCAGCGCGTTTGAATTCCGTACATCCGGGCGCGGCGGACAGGGCGTCGCGGCGATGGACTTGACCAAAAAACATGGCTGGGTGGTCGGTTCTTTCCTGGTTCAGGACAGCGACGACATCATCATCGTCAGCAATGGCGGCACGATCATAAGGACGCCGGTATCCGACATCCGCATCGCGGGCAGAAGGACGCAAGGCGTGACCGTTTTCCGCCTGGAAGACCAGGAACATGTGGTTTCGGTCGCAAGGCTTGCGGATAATTCCGATGATGAAAGTGATGGCGCGGGCGAAGCAACAGAGGAATAGATATGAAAAACCTGGCTGAAAAAACCGAGTACGCCGAAATTTTTGAACAGGCCAAAGAAAACTTGACCCATGGCGTTGCCGCTGCGGTCGCGATCATCGCTTGCGCCGATCTAAAGGCGGGGTTGCGCGAAAGCTGGATGTTGCGCCGTGCCACAAAGGTGGTGGACAAGCTTGGCCAATTGCCGCGCCGCGAGATCATCGATTCTTATAAAGAATTCTCGTCCGAAATCGACTCGGCGAATGGCGTAGTGCCTGAACAATATTGGGATTATGTGCGCGGCATCAGCGCAAAACCCGACATCGCCCGCATGGCGGGACAGTTTGCTTTTGATGTCATGGCCGCCGATGGCGATATGGACCCGTTCGAGGTCGAAGCCTTTATCAAAGTCTGCGCCGAACTTGGCCTTGATGCTGAAAAAGATTTTGGTGTTAGATAGATCAAGGCCAGAAAACAGAATTTAGGCAAGCTTTCTTGCCATCCTGAACGCAGGCAGCAGCATTGAAAATTATTATCATTCACGGCACCAAAGGATCGCCCCAAGGAAACTGGTTTTCATGGTTTTCCAATAAATTGCGTGAAAAGGGGCATCAGGTATTGGTGCCGCAAATGCCTACGCCGCAGGGACAAAATCTAGACAGCTGGTTTTATGCATTTGATTCTATCGCATTGGAACAAAATACGATTCTTATCGGGCATTCGATCGGTGCCGCATTTGTTCTGCATGCTTTAGAAAAGCTTGAAATTGCCATTCGCGCCGCGATCCTTGTTGCGCCTTTTATGGCAAAACTGGGCTTGCAGGAATATGATGCGTTGAATGAAGGTTTTATTGAATGGCCGGCGGACGGATCTTTGATACGTAAAAAGGCAAAAGATTTTTCCTGTTTTGCGGGGGACAATGATCCTTATGTGCCATTGCACCTGTCCAGGGAAGTCGCCGACCGATTAGGGGTAAAGTTGCAAATTGTTGAAAATGGCGGGCATTTAAACGCGGAATCGGGATATATCCAATTTCCTTTATTATTGGATCATGTTATGAATATCCAGCCATGACCAAGCGCACCGCCATATATCCCGGCACCTTCGATCCGATCACCTTCGGGCATTTGGACATCATTCAGCGCGCCGCGCGGGTGGTGGATCATTTGATCGTCGCGGTCGCGGCCAATGCCGGGAAAACGCCGCTATTCACGCTGAAAGAACGCGCGTCGCAGGTGCAAAAGGAAATCGCCGATCTGCGCCTGCCAAAAGGCGCCGCCAAAATCACGGTGGTCAGTTTCGACAATTTGCTGATGCATTTCGTAAAACAGCAAAAGGCGTCGATCATCATTCGCGGCCTGCGCGCGGTTTCGGATTTCGAGTATGAATTCCAAATGGCGGGCATGAACGCCAAGCTGGACGGCAGCGTCGAAACCCTGTTTTTGATGGCGTCCGACAAGCATCAGCTGATATCTTCGCGCTTCGTCAAGGAAATCGCGCAGCTGGGCGGCGACGTCAGCCATTTTACAAGCCAGCGCATCGTCAAGGCGATGGACCGGAAATTCGGCTAAGTCCGGAATGTCGCTGTAATAGCGTTTTTCCGGCTTGTCATCCTGAGCGCAGCGAAGGATCTTTGCCTCTGCCAGAGCATAATAAAGGATGGACAGAAAGATCCTTCACTCCGCTTTGCTCCGTTCAGGATGACAAAAACTTCATAAAGTTCTCCATAAATCCTATAATACCTCTTGCCAACTCGCTGGGTTTTGGTTACTAAGCCTGTTCTGTCCACTGTCAACCGTTAACTGACAACTGGAACGGGCTCGTAGCTCAGCGCCATAGGATTTGCGCAGTAAATCCGTTGGAAATATAAAGGCGGCTTGCGGGAAGGTTTTTAGGTAAGGGTGAAGGGCTCGTAGCTCAGCGGTAGAGCATCTGACTTTTAATCAGAGGGTCCTGGGTTCAAACCCCAGCGAGCTCACCAGCCTTCGCCGTAAAAATAAACATAAGCTGTAGGGAGCAATCCACCCCCTTAATATCGCTTATTTCAAATTTTCCTAAAAAAACATAATTTTATTCTAGAAAATTATTAATTTAACATAACTATATATAAATCAACGTTTTTTCTGTTTACAATTGAATCTTTTTAAGATACTTTTGCATCCAAGTTTAGGGCTGATTTTTTGCCCGACATAGTATAAGGTGCAACCAAATTAAACGGGATGGAGAACGACATGGGTAGAAATTCAAATTTAGCGCTATTGGCAGCGGCGGCGGCGACTTTGGGCGGCTGTCAAATGACGCAAAACGTTATTGACGGCACAACCAGTTTCGTAAGCAATTTGGGCAGCGGCGGCGCTTTGCGCGATAGCCAAAGCCTTTTGGTCGTCGATGGAAACCAGGCGATTTTGCTGCGCGGCGGCAAAGTATATGTCGACAACAGCTTCGATGCCGCAGCGTTTCAGCAATTGGTTGCAAGCGGCGATAAGATCGATTTGACACAAGATTTGGGATTTGTTCCGACCTTGGCCGCAGGCCAAGATATTCGTAACCGCGCGGCAGAGATCATTGCAACCGCGCAAGGAAATGCGCAAGCCGCCCTGGATTCCGGCGTCGATCAAGTCGGCCAGACCAGCGTGTTCGCGGTCAACAATGTCACCGTCAGCGCGGTGAATGGCGGGATTTCGACGATCACCTTGACCGGCGTTTCGGCCGTAAGGGTGGAAGATTTGCAAAAGGCGTCCGAACGTTTCGTTCCGGCCGCAGTTGAGGCGTCCGAGTCGGTTTTGGCATTGACGCCAGCACAATTGAAAGGTTTGGCATTGGCGTATACGCGCCAGCGCGCTTAGTTTTCTAATATGCCCCTTTGGCCATCCGGCCAGGGGGCGAATATCATAAAGGGGAATATCATGGCAACAGTAAATCGTTTGGGTGGCTTGGCCGCAAGTTTAGCAATGTCGGTTGCTGGCATCGCGCAGGCAGACACGGAAACGCCGGTGAACGGCAATTTCGGATATGCCGCGCTGGATGCGGATAATACGCAGCGTATTTTCGGCGCGCGGCGCGGGTCGATTGACGCGACCATGATCGCCAATGTCAACGGCAACGCCTATGTTTTGCTCGACAATAATTCCCTTTTCAAGGTTGCCGGTGATGTCGATACGAACATGTTCCAGGATGGCGTGATCGACAGCTATGCGATGAATTTGATCGCGATTACCGATCCTGCGGAATTGCGCGAAGCTTTGGCGGCGGTGCAAGAAAGCATTTCGGCGCAGCAAAACATCAACCAAAGCGGAATCGACGCCGGTTTCGACGGGCAAGTGTTTCCCAACATCCTGCCGTTTAGAATCAAGGCAAGCACGATCCAAAATATAACCACAGACGATGGTTTCCCCAGCGCCGGGTATCATGTTGACGCCGTGTCGCCGCCAACGGCTTTGTCCGGCAATCCGACCCGTCTTGTGAATCAGCTGGCTGATTTGAACGATTCGGTTGTGACGGCTTATGCCGGCGCGTTGCAGCTTGAATCCGCTTCGAGCAATCAGATTGCACTTGGCTCCGGCGATATGCTTGGCCAAACTTTGTTCAGAGATGGCGCACCTGCTTCAACAGGCAGTTTTGCTTCTGCCGAGCCAGCAGCCATCGCTCCGGCCGGTTCCGAACCCGGCGTTGTCAGAAGATTCGATGTCCCTGCGGAAAGCGATTTGGTCAGCGATTTGCTGGCAGAACCCACATTGGCGAGCGCACCTGCTACGCCTGAAGCCCCCGCAACGGCCACTTACTCTTCGGCATTGGACGCTTTGCTCGCACATTTGGCGCATCCGGTCGGCGCCATGGAATCCGACGAATATAACGCCTTGCTGACGCGAGTCGCATTGGAAAACCCGAACTTTGTCATGTACCCGCTTGCAGAGGGCGTGGATCCTTATTTGTCGTTCCCCAACGAAAATGGCGGCAACACCACCGTGCCGTTGACGCAGGCCGTGATTGCGGCGCTGCCATCCGGTGCGCAAAGAATAGCCGCGCAAAATGCGCCAACGGGAACCGGCGAATTATTGCCGCTTTTTGTGGAAGGTGAAGGAAATACCCCACAAGAAGGCTCGGTTTTGGCGTCTAGCAAGCCAGTGGTAGAGCCGCAAGATAGCGGCACAACCTTTGAAGTTCCGGCGACGGAAACCCCAGCAACGCCAATCTTGGCGGATGCGGGGACGGAACAGCCTGTTGCTCCTTTGACAGCGAATCCTGACGATAGGATTGCGGCGCTCGAAGCGCATTTGCGGCAATTTCAATTGGCTTTGCAAGATTGGGCGAATGATAGGGCGCAAGAACAAGCCGCCCGCGACGCCGCCATCGAACAGCTTAGGGCAGATTGGGCGCGCATCCAAGCCGCCGCTGGGCAAGGCAATTCGGATCCGTCTTTCGATCCTGCTTTTGCAGAAAGAATCGCAAATCTGGAAATCGCTTTGGCGGCTTTGCAGGCGCAACCTGCGCCGGTCGCCGACAATTCGGCGCTAGAAGCGCAATTTGTGGCGCTGAATAGCCGCGTGGATGAACTTGCAAATACGCCTGTCGTTGGCCTGCAAGGCGAAGCTGGCCCACAAGGCCCACAAGGCCCGCAAGGCCCGCAAGGTATCGCAGGCGTTGCCGGCGAACAAGGGCCGCAAGGCGTTCAAGGCGAACGCGGCGAGGCGGGCGCAGCAGGAAAAGACGGCGTGGCCACGATTCCATTATGGGCAAAGGTAACAGGCGGCATTATGGCCGCTGGAACATTGCTTTTGACTGTTTTGACATTCGGCATGTCCAAGAAGGCAAAGGCCGCAGAAGCAGCCGCAGCATCCGCAAAATCTTCCGCCGATGCCGCATCCAAGGATTTGGCAAAAGCCAATAGGCGTATTGAGACTTTGGAAAGCACTCTAAGGCAATTGACCGAGAACATGAGTGCTATGGCCCAAGCGCAAAGCAGGCTTTTGACTGTAGTTACCGGCATGGCAGAGGTTATGAATGCGAACGGACTTACAGTTGCATTTGATCCAGCCGCGCTGTCTGCCGACTCCGGCGCGCCGATTGCGGCTAATGCCAATAATGCCAATGACGATAGCGGCGCTGGCATGGCCGTTGCCGCAGGATCGAATGGTTCGCACAGAACGACAAATGCCGCAGGCATTGGCGCAGCAGCCGTAGTTGCCGGACTTGCCGTGCTTGGCGGCGGCGCGCAACAGGCGCAAGCCTCGCCAGTAAACTATGCCGCAAACGGGGCCAATGTCCTGGTTCTGACGCAGCAGCCGCAAGCCAGCTTGCAAGTGGTTGTAGATGGCATGACCCGCGACGTGCAAGGCGACAGGCTGGACATGGGCGCAAGCACCATTGTCAGCAGCGTGTTTGCGCAATATGCGCGCGGCAGCCGCTAGAAAAACCTGGCGTTGAAATGAATCACCCCGCCAGGGCGACTTGGCGGGGTTTTCAGTTGACGGTTAACAGTTGAGCGTTGACAATTGTCATCCCCCCCTAGACACTAAACACTTCACACTATACGCTTGTTGTTATGTCCCCGTAGCTTCCGCCGTCGCCGCTGCGCGGCTATGGCGGACGAAGCAGTTGGCCTGCCGTGAGCGCGATAGCGCGAGCGGGTATATAAATGTCGTGAGCGCGATAGCGCGAGCGGGTATATAAAATCCTATCCAGCGGAGCCAAGTTGCTGTATATTTGTTCCCCATGTCCCCGTAGCTCAGCTGGATAGAGCAAGTGTTTCCTAAACACTAGGTCGTACGTTCGAATCGTATCGGGGACGCCAGCCTTCGCTTTATAAAACAAACTATTTAAAATGACTCAAAGCAAAACCGCCATCGTAACAGGTTCCACCAGCGGCATCGGTCTCGGCATCGCGCGCGCCTTGGCGGCCAGCGGCGTGCAGGTGATGCTCAATGGCTTTGCCGAGCCTGCCTTGCTGGAAAAGATCAAGGCTGAATTGGCCGTCCATAAGGTCAAAATTTCCTATCACCCCGCCGATATGCGCAAAGCTGATGACATCGCGGCAATGGTCGATGCCGCGCGGCGCGAATTGGGCGGCGTGGATATTCTTGTCAATAATGCCGGGATTCAGCATGTAGCCCCGGTGCATGAATTCCCGCCCGATAAATGGGACGAAATAATTACCGTCAATCTAACCGCCGCCTTTCACGCGACGCGCCACGCCCTGCCGCATATGAAGGCAAAAGGCTGGGGCAGGGTGATCAATATCGCATCCGCCCATGGTCTTGTGGCTTCGCCGTTCAAATCGGCTTATGTTGCGGCGAAACACGGGCTGGTCGGCTTCACCAAATCGGCGGCGCTGGAATGCGCCAGGGAAAACATCACAATCAACGCGATTTGCCCCGGCTATGTTCTGACCCCCTTGGTGGAAAAGCAAATCCCCGATACCGCCAAGGCGCGCGGCATCAGCGAAGAAGATGTCGTCCAAAATGTCATTCTGGCGGCGCAACCCAATAAAACATTCACCGGTATCGACCAGGTGGCGTCCTTGGCTTTGTATCTTTGCTCCGACGCGGCTTCGGCCATTACCGGCTCTATGCTTTCCATCGATGGCGGCTGGACGGCGCAATAAGCAAAAAATAAGCCTGGATTTTTGATCCAGGCTTTGAGGGAGAGCTAATGTAACTTGGAAAAGGCCTAGGCCGCCTTGTTACGGCCTTCAAATTTCGCTAAATCGTCAACGACTTTTTGCGCATAACCTGGGCCGTGGCGCAGCTCTAGATACTCATAAAGCTCGCGGTCATTATATAAGTCCCACTTTTGGCCCGAGCCTTCATGTGCATCCTGCATGGCTTGGTTAACATTATCTTGCTTATTGTCGTTCATTTTCCTGCCTTTTATTACTTGTATTACCCTAATTATTAAGAATCGGCCGAATTTAGGCCCTAATAGTTAATTTTCTATTAACCAGATTCTTATGCATTTCGGCAAAAATGACCTTTTTATATTATTTTGTTGTACTTTTTAGCCGACTGCGCTAAAAGGTATATCATTCATGATCTTTATAGTCAATAGGTAATTTGACATATAGGATGTGTGTTCAGCGCATGGCGGGTTAAGTTTCCGTTAATCGCAAAAGTTCAAGTCGGCCACAGAATGCCGGTTAGGTTTGGAAAAGAAATGCAGATCGATTCGAAACAAATGCGCGCGGCGCGCGCGCTGTTGCAGTGGACGCAAGAAGACATCGCCGAAAAATCCGGCGTGTCGCTGCAAACGATCAAGAACACCGAAAGCGACCGCAGCTATCCGCACGCGAAATCCATGGACGCGATCCAGCGCAGCTTTGAAGATGCGGGGGTGGAGTTCATGGAAGGATCTGGAGTGCGCTTACGTACCGATATTGTCCGCGTTTACAAAGGCGCTAAGGCTTTGGAGCAATTTTGGCTGGAATTATACCGGGTGATGTCTCCGGAAGGCGGGGAGTATTTGGCGTTTGGGTTAGAAGAAAAAAAATTCTGGGATTTTGATGAAACCGCAACAAATGAGCATGTTGAAAGAATAAAAAAACACCAGAAAATCCACTGCAAGGCCCTTGTGGCCGAGGCGGATGAAAACTTACCATCGCCGCATATTCAATACCGCGCCCTGTCGCGCGAACATTTCTCGTCAGTACCTTTTTACGTTTTTAAAAACAAGTTGGCGCTTATCGTATGGGAGCCTGCCGTACAGATCATTATGATCGAAAATGAATCTGTGGCGAACGCCTATGAGAAGCAATTTAATGTTCTTTGGAAGAATGCGAGTCCTATAGAAGTAAGAAGGAAATAAAGATGCAAAATAATACCGCATTGAGGGCATCCCGCATTCCAAATCGTCTGGCATCGCTTTGTCCATCAAACAATGAACAGTTGTTTCGCAATCACATCGAAGCTTTATTCGACGGCGATAAGTGCGGCAATTTATCGACTTTTTTTTATTCCAGCCCCAATACACCAGGTGATATGGTGAACGGCTATGGCTTGTTCCGCGATCTATGCGGACATCCAGATTATTATCTGCGCCGGGAAGAGGTCTCCTTAATTGCTGCAGCCAGCTCTGAGATCGCAGCGGCGATCGGGTCGGGAGCCACCGTTATAGAGCTTGGCCCCGGCGCAAAAGAGACCGTTCGCAGCAAAACTCTGCCCATATTGCGCAAGCTTTCTAAGCCGCAGAATTATATTGCTATTGATTATAATCCCAAGTCTGCTCAGGAAGCGGCAGAGCTAATATTCGAAAGCTTGCCATTCATGAAAACGGAGTCGATTTCGGCGGATTTCACCACGATTGAAAATTTTGGCGGCGGCTACCAAAACCCAGTATTCATGATATTCGGCAATACATTGGGAAATATCGAAGGCTCTCCCAATATATTCAACCCGAATATTATCAGTTATCTTCGCAAGTTGAGGCGCGCCATCGGCAGAAATGGAAAGCTCTTGATCGCCTATGACTGCAATGAAGACAAATCCATGATCGACAGGGCTTATAACAATCCTATCGCCCAAGAATGGATACATAATATTGTATACCGCATGCGTCGGGATGGCGGAATTGATATAAACCCCGGTTCTTTCGATGCTTATGCGGAATTCAGCCCTAGCAGCTATTGCATGGAAATCGGTCTGCGGGCCATTCGCGACGACTTAGTGCATATGGGAACAAAGTCTTGGCTGGTTCCTCACGGAAAAAAGTTCCATGCTTATAATTCTTATAAATTTACCCCGGCAGTGCTAAAGCCGCTTCTTGATAAAGCAGGCTTCCAGTCGCAACGCATCTTTGTCAACAAAAACCACAAAGCTGCCATCGAGCTGCTGACACCACAAGACGAACCCTATTTCCCAGGAATGAGGTAGACCATGCAATCTACAGCGCAAAAAATTTCTGCTGCGTCGCCGTTTTCCTTCGTACAGGAAGATCCCGATCTTACATCCTTCAAGCAGGACGTATTCAAAGTGTTCACGGGGCAGGCGTCGGGCAATCTATCGCAATATATGTATTCCCGCCCGCGAATGCCGGGCGACAAAGTTAACGGAAAAAACTTGTTTGATCAGCTTTGCTCCGACCCGGAATATTATCTACGTGATAACGAAGCCAAGTTTTTAAAACAAATTTCTCCGGAGCTGGCCAATCTGATCGGCCCGAACGCGACTTTGTTCGAATTCGGTCCTGGCACGCTCAAGGCGGTAAAGGGAAAAACCGAAGCGGTGCTGAAAAAGACTAAAAGCCCGCTGGCCTATATTGGCATCGATATAAACCCTGACTTCGCTTCGGAATCGGAAAGCTATCTCAGGACAAAGTTCAGCAATCTTCCGGTGAAATGTTTTAACGCCGATTTTCTTGAGGTGCAGAATCTTTCCAAAGGCCATTCGCATCCCGTATTCTTATGCTTTGGCAACACGCTGGGCAATTTCCCGAAATCTTCGATCTGCCCGAATCCTTACGCGGTCGGCTATTTGCAAAAAATTCGCAAAACCATGGGACAGAATGGGGGCCGGGACGGGCTTTTGATTATCGGCCAGGATTGCAATCAGGACGAAAAAAGCCTGCTTGCCGCCTACCGCAACAAAGCGGCACATAGCTGGCTGTTCAATCTTTTGAACCGGATCGAGCGCGATACCGGCGTTGCTATCGACCAATCCAAGGTCGAATTTTACGCTGAATGGAACAAGACGTTATACTGCATGGAAATGGGCGCGCGCTTGCTTGAAGACATGACGATTATTTACGACAATATCTATTTCGACTTCCGCAAGGGCCATAAGCTGCATTTATGGAATTCGCACAAATATCCCGTGCCGGTATTTCAGGCGATGGCGGAACAAGCCGGATTCCGCGTCCTTAAGACTTTTGCGGACAAAAGCGGGCTGTCGGCGGTGTATGTGCTTGGCTCGAACGACGCTAAGCTGGACAGTTAACCGTTAACAGTTGACGGTGGACAGTGGACATTCCATCTGTCCGCCAAAGATTTAGCAATGAGGGATATTTCCCTCTCTCTCCGCATTCGTCATTCCGGGCTTGACCCGGAATCCATAGTATTTATCCGTTTACAAAAATCAGGGACATGGATCCCGGATCGCGCTTCGCTTGTCCGGGATGACAAGAAGGCTACAGGCTGGAAATTACAACTGTCAACCGTCAGCTGTTAACGGTCAACTGTTAACCGTTCACTGTCAACCGGAAGCTTAGCGCCCTTCGCGGTGCCAGGCCAAAAGCCACAGAATAATCGCCCCTAGAAGATAGGCGAATCCGGGGATAACCGGATGCTGGCTCACGCCGGTGACGACATAATTATGGTTTCGTTTTATGCCGATCCAGCTTTTACCGCTCATATACCGGCTGGGTTCGGCGCGGCGCAAATCCGGCATGCCGTCTTCCAATTCCCAGCGTATCGAACCGTTTTGCTGTTCGACAAAACTTTGCATTTTCGCTTTGCTGCTGCGCAAATCGGCGAACTCCAGTGGGTTTAACCCGCCGACGCCGACCATCACCGATCTTTCGCCGTTGCTGATGTGGTATAATCCCGCTTTGCCGACATGAATCTTGGCGCTGGCAAGCCCGGGGCTGATTTCACGCAAGGCCACGGCCTCGCTTTCGCCGCCGGGCTTGTGCAATAGCACCGGGCGGAAATACGGGTCAAGACTGCGCTCGGAAACGACAATGCTGCGTCCTTGCGCCTCGGCCTTTAAATCATTTTCTTCGAGCTGCGGCTCTTTCATCAGCCAATGGGCCAGGCGGCGCAGCAGTTCCGAATGCGGCCCGCCGCCTTCATGCCCGCGCGCCCAAAGCCAGATATGATCGCTGAACAATTGCGCCACGCGTCCCTTGCCGACCCGGTCTAAAACCAAAAGCGGCTTGCCGTCTATGCCTTCCAGCAGCACCGTTCCGGTACGCAATTTGGCATCGACTTGGCGGTGCCAGCTGCCCCATTTGATGCTTGGCGGCGCGTCGCCTGTGCCGCGCACGATTCCCGGCAAGTCCGATGTCAGAGGGTGGCGGTTGCCATGGTCGCTAAGCTTCGGGGTAAAGCGGCCTTCGAGCTGCTTGCCCGAAGGCAGGCCCGGCAAAATCGTGCCGACGGCGGTGTCGAAAAGGCTTAAGGACATATCTTCAAGCGGGCCTTCGGCGGCCAGTATCGCGCCGCCCTGTTCGACATAGCGCACGATATTCTGCATGTACTCGCTCGGCAGGATCGAAAGCCTGCGGTAACGGTCGAAAATAATCAGGCTAAAGTCATTCAACTTTTCCTCGAACAATTCGCGCACCGGAAAGGCGATCAGGGACAGTTCGTCGGTCGGGACCGCGTCTTGCTTTTCCGGCGGGCGCAAAATGGTGAAATGCACCAGATCGACCATCGGATCGGATTTCAGGAAATTGCGCCAAACGCGGGTTCCGGGATGCGGATCGCCGGAAATAAGCAGAACGCGCAGGCGGTCGCGCACGCCGTTGATAGTGATGACGGCATGGTTGTTTTCATCGGACAATTCCTGCATTTCTTTGTCCAGGGAAATTTCAAATATGTTCGCCCCGGCATGGTCGATGGGAAGTTCGATGGGTATATCCTGGCCGATGGGCAGGGTGCGGTTGTACAAAAACTCGCCGTCCCGCCGGATCGAGGCAGATACGGTCTGGCCGATCCCCATATTGTCTTCGACATGCAAAATCACGGTCTGCGCCTGTCCGACAAGCCCGAAACCGGGGGATCGGATGATTTTCAAGCGCCGGTCTTTTTCTTGGCTATGTCCTGTCAGCAGAACATGAAAAGGGTAATTATTGTCTTGGGAATAAGCGCCTACGGGAACGTCATGCACCTGTCCGTCGGTAATCATGACCACCGCGCCGATGCGGGATTTTGGGATTTCGGCGGTGGCCCGGGCGAGGGCGGTGAACAGATGCGTTCCGCCCAAATCCTCGCCGCTTTCGCCGGCAAAAACCAGATGCGGCTCGACGCCGTCAAGATCGGCGACGCTGCTTTGCAGTTCGGCGAGTATTTTTTGCGCCTGAGTCTGCCGGTCGTTGATCTGGTTGCTGGCGGACTGGTCCGACACGACGACCATGATATCCGGCTTTTCTTCGCGCATTTCATAGATGATGCTGGGATTCAGCAGCATCAGCACCAAAAGCGCCAAAGCGGCGGCTCGGAAAACCAGCCCCCGCGCGCCGCGCCAAAAGGAGTAAAGCAGCAATGCGACGGTCAAGGTGATGCAAAGCGCGATCGTCCAATCGGCGAAATAGGGCGCAAAGCGTATCAGCAGCTCGCCGCTCATTTTCCCAGCCTTTCTAAAATGGTGGGAACATGCACTTGATCGGCCTTATAATTTCCGACTAGCGCGTACATGGCAAGATTGACGCCGAAACGCAACGCCATTTCCCGTTGCGCTTCGCCGCCGGGCGGCGTTGCGAACATCGGCTTGCCGTTTTTGCCCACGGCCCAGGCGGCGGCCCAATCCTGGGCTCCGATAATGACCGGCGAAACGCCGTCGAAATAGCTGGCTTCGCTTTCGGTGACCCATACGGTTTTGTCTGCATATCGTCCGGGCCAGGTTTTCAGCAAATAGAAACTGCGCGTCAAGACATGGTCTTGCGGCATGGGCCGCATCAGCGGCATTTCGATGCCGGAAAACAATTCGGTAAGCTTGTCATCCATCGTGCCGCCGCGCAGATCGAGAACGATCATGCCGCCGTTTCTGAGGTAATGTATGGTTTTTTCCGCGGCGCGTTGGGATAACGGCTTTGGCTGGTCCGGCACCGGCCAATATAGCAGCGGATAAAAACTAAGCTCGTCTTCGGCCAGATCGACGCCGACGGGATCGGCGGATTGTATCGCTGTGCGCTGGCGCAGGATTTGCGTCAAGCCCAAAAGCCCGGCTGCGCTGACGCGGTCGAGTTCGGAATCATAGGTTTTGACATAAGCCATTTGGGTCAAGGACAGGGCTTTGGGAATTCCTTGCGCTTGTGCTGGCAATCCGATGAGAGCCACGCCAAGAAATAAAGTTGAAAACTTCACGGAAAAGCGCGGCAGGCGCGGCAAAAGACCGCGCAGGTAAAGGCTAAACGCCGTGTCGATTAACGCCAAGATAAGCCCCAGCAAATAAAAATACGGTCTAAGATCGGTTTCGACTTCATCCGCAGCGGAAATCAGCCGGACATAATTCGGCAAAGCGCCGATCTCCTCGACTGCGGGCATATGATCGGACAAATTGAACGCTTTTTTCGATCCGCTGCTGCCGTAATATCCCGGCGGCGCAGTTGGGCTGACGCGCCTTGTGGTCAACTCCTGGCGGCTTAAGGCTTGGACATATCCTGCTGGCGGGCGGAATTGTCCGAACCCGTCCAAGACCTCGCTGGCGGAAAGATTGTCGTCGGTGTTCCCCGCCTGCAATCCTTGGCTTAGCCATAACAGCCTTTGCAACATCTCGACGAACAATCCAGAAAGCGGCAAATTCGACCAGCCGGTTTCCGAAGTTACATGAAACAGCACCACATGGCCCTTGCCCAACGGGCTGCCGGTGACAAGCGGCGTGCCGTCGCTAAGGCTTGCCCAGATTTTCTGCTCCAAATCCTGTCCAGGCGGGGCCAAAAGCTGTTTTTTGATCAGAACTTCGTCGGGCAATTGCAACCCAAAAAACGGGCCGTTTTCCGACATCTTGCCAAGGCGCAAAGGCTCGGAAAAAGCAAGACTGCCTTGCAAGGCGCGCGGCTTTTCATAAGGGATGACCGGCAAAAGATCGTCTTCCTTGGCAAAAGATTGCTCGCCAGCGAATCGGATCAGAACGCCGCCAGTTTCGACCCATTCGCGGATCTGGGTTTTTTCGTCTCCGGTCGGCGCGCTTTTACCGCTTAGAATCATCACGGCGGTTTCATTTTGCAAAATATCCTGCAGCGCGCCGCGATAGACTTCGGCAAAAGGCTGGATCGCCCTTTCGATAAAATACAATTCGTCCAAAAGCGGCTTGCTATTGTCCAATGCTTGGCTTGCTAAAATGCCTACCGGATAATGCCGCCCGGATTCATCCAGCAAATAAGTGGAAGCGGCAGAAGATTGCGAAGCGGCGCGCAGAACAGAAACTCTATTTTTAATGTCGAGCGGCAATTCGATTTCGGCTTTGGCGTGGCGTTCGCCCTGGCCGAAGCGAATCGTCGCTTGTCCCAGCGTTTGCCCGGTTTCCGATTGCGCCAGTATCGTGATATCCGCGCTGGGCGGCGTTCTGTCGTTTTGCGGCAAGCTGCGCGACAACGCAATTTCGATTTTGGAATTTGCGGCGGATTTCGCCTTTAGCCAAATTGCGGGCCTGCCGTCGGCGCCGTAAAAATAAAGCTGGCCAAGCCCGTTCAGTTTTTGAATAATGCTTAAAAATCCCTCGCCGCCGATTCCGCCGCTAAGCCAAACGATATTGGGGTTCGGCAATATCGAAGAGGGATCGTAAAGACGCTCCTGAAGGCTCTTTTCCATCAAATCATAGCGCGCGGGCCAGGGCATCGGCTTTAGGCTTTTGACCTGCTGCATCGCTTCCGCCGGGCTCAGGATCGGGCTGATGAAACCGAATCCTTGTTCTGGGTCGGGTGCGGTGGTGATGATTTGCGCGGCTTGGTTTTGCCGTTCTGCCATCGCCAGCATTTTCATGGCGCGGTCCTGGATGTTGGCCCAATTCTGCGCCGCCGCCCAGTTGGTGTCGATTACCAGCATGACAGGGCCGTCATGGCCCAAAGTTTCGTCGGGATTCAAAATTGGATGGCTTGCGGCGATAATGGCGGTTGCGATTAAAGCCATCCGCAACAGAACCAGCCATAAAGGCGCTTTGCGTGGGGTTTCTTCTTCCTGACGCAAGTATTTCAAAAGTTTTATGGCGGGAAAAAATATTTTCTTTGCGGCGGGCGGGGTCAGGCGGATGATTTGCCAGACGACCGGCAAAGCGATGGCCGCCAAAAGAAACCAGGGGGACGCCAGCGCCAGGGATCCAAGGGTCAGCATGCGTATTCCATCCTAGCGCACCGCCCGCAGGGCAAGCGCCTGATAGATTTCCAGCAAGGCCGAAACAGGCGCTTTGTCGATGCGGTGGATGCTGAAACGCCAGCCCGCTTCTTGGGTGATTTGCCGCAAGCCGCGCTGGTGCGCGCGCATCCGTCTTTGATAGGATTGTTTGATGCTTTCGACCCGCTTGACTTCGATCTGGCCTTCGTCATCCTCCATGCCTTGAAACATCACCCTGCCGCGAAAGGGCATGGTTTCTTCGGCCGGATCGAGAACTTGCACGATATGGCCCTTGACGCCGCAACCGGCGTAAAGCTGCACCATTTTCTTGATCTCCTTAAGCGGACTTAAAAAATCGCCCAGCAGAATCATCTGCGCGTGGCGTGGCAAAATGTAAAAGGGCGGCAGGCTGGGCGTGACTCTTTTTTCGTCGATGATATATTCGGTGGCGCGGAACAGCCCGCTTTTGCCGGACATCGGCGGCAGCCCGCTGGCCAGCAGCGCAAAACGCTCCCCCCCGCGCGACAAAAGCGCGATCATCGCCAAAAGCAAAAGCGCCGAGCGGCGCACCTTGGTTGTATATTTCTTTTTGGATTTGTAATCCATCGACGGCGAGGTATCGTTCCACAACCAAACCGTCTGTGGCGCTTCCCATTCGTTTTGGCGGATGAACAAATGATCGGATTTGGCCGACTGGCGCCAATCAATTTGATCCGCCGCGTCGCCCGGCATATAGAGGCGGAATTGCCAGAAATTGTCGCCAAGTCCCGGACGGCGCAGGCCGTGCAGACCTTGCGCCACGGTCATGGCGATATGCTCCGCCTCGAGCAGCAGGGGCGGCAATCTCGAAGCCAGGGCTTCGGCGCGTCCTTGCAAGGCAAGCGGGTTGACCGGCATGAACAATCCTTTATTGCAGCGGTTCGCAAAGGCGGTCGATCAGCCCGTCGATGGTGACGCCTTCGGCGCGGGCGGCGAAATTCAGCGCCATGCGATGCCGCAGCACCGGATGCGCCAGCGCGATGATATCGTCCAAAGACGGCGACAGGCGGCCTTGCAAAACCGCGCGTGCCCTTGCCGCCAGCATCAAAGCCTGGCTGGCGCGCGGGCCGGGGCCCCAGGCGACGTAATTCGTGACTTCTTCGATGCTCGATCCGACGGGGCGTCCGGCGCGCACCAAATT
>JACCDG011068829.1_pt1 | contig 23102 bp, 23 predicted proteins | sample 7442471 | NCBI WGS metagenome assembly JACCDG01 (sample SAMN15323444, study PRJNA562643) | freshwater metagenome | isolation source: river surface water | place: USA:Blue River Watershed | collected 2017-08-17 | reverse complement strand
GAACAATTTTCAGAAGAGGATGACACCCCAGATATGAGAAGAAAAATATTTGAAGCAGTATTTGACCTTCCTGTGCTTCCAACAAATGCTTCAGAAGAATTAAAAGCACTTTTTACGCAATTAGATGAAACGAGAAGTAACATCAAAAATAGACTAAATAAAAAACAAGTTCCTATCAATGTAAATCAAAAAGAAGATTATATCCCATTTCTAAAAGTGGAAAAACATATTAGAGGATTTATACCCTTAGAACTCTTATCCTTGAATAATGATATTTATTATGTTCCATTGAATGTATACGATGAAGCAAACAAACTCCAGGCAAGCACATTCAAAAATTTTGATATTAAAAATCCATTAGCAACCCCTTTTGAACGAGAGATAACTGGATATGAAAAAATTCGTAGAAAACATCGTGCTGAGGTAAGTGTAAGTGATGAAGAAGAGAAGGAAGAAAAGGACCAAGTAGGACCCTCAACGATTGTACCTAGTACATATCCCCCAAGATATCCCCCAAGATATCCCCCAGATGAAAAAGAGAAAAAAGTTGAATATAATTCCTGTTTTATTTGTTCTAGTACAATTACAGATGTGACTGCTCTGTATAAATTTCATTACAATCATACTGAGGATACTCTAATTTGCGCACATTGCTTAGTAGGTGAATATGTGAATCCAGGTAGATTTACACAAATGGACATAAATAAAATAGTCTATCCAGAATGTATCGCTTGTAAAAATGAAGGTCATAATCGTATTATAACACCCTATCAAGTATATCGTGTGCTTCTGACAGATAAGGAAAGGTTTGATGCGAAGCCAACCTTTTATAAAGAGAAGGTAGCAGACTTAAACAAAGAGATTAAAAATTTTCGCGCAACACTGCTAGAAGAAGAAGCAAAGTATCCAAGAAATTTTTTTGATGAATTTGTGAAATGGTATACCGATGACTTATTGAAAAAACGGAATGCTATTTTGGAAAATAAATTGGAAGAAGCTAATACACGTGAAACTATAAATACGAAACTAGGGAATATCGAAAGGATTGTGAATGAAATAAAAGCCTATCTTGATGATATACAACCAAAAGTTCCAGAAACAGTTCATAAGTTTATAGCACAAGCAAAACGAATGCTTGATACTGCATTTAGCAAAATTAACCCTGATGATTCTAGAGAAGAGAAAAATGACTTCATAGAAGAGTTAGCAAAAAAATTATATACACCTAGTGGAGATAATCCTGATGTTTTAGACGAGGGTATGATAACCGCTCAAATAAAAGGTATATTGGGTCAGCTCGGAAATTTTAAAAGGAGTATTGAAACTACTCAGGCTGAAATAAAGAAAACAGAAGAAAGAGAGAGTCCTAAGTTATTTGAGAAGTTTCAAAATGGTGTTCAAGCTACACAAGAACGATTTTTGAATCCAACTATTGAACTTCTTCGTAAGAAAAAAGAAACAAGAAATCTAGAATTAAATGAAAATATAGCATCATTTAAAAACACTTTTCAGAGAAAAATAAAGAATTTTACGAATCAAAAGGCATTGAATGAAACCAAAAAAGGGGTTCTTAGTGAAAAACAAAGGAAAGAATATGAAGAAAGAAAAGAAAGACTCAAACTTTTGAAAGCCCAAAAAGATGAGTTACTTAAACAATATGAGAAAGAGTTATCAACATTTAGAAGTAAAAAAAGATCAGGACTCTATGATTTAATCGTTCAGCGTGAAGAGGCTATTGGAACTGTTTCCTCTACTTCAGTAGGAGATTGGAGTATATGCCCCTATTGTCTCACTCCTGCTCAACGAAGTGAAGGTTGTCAATGGATGTATCATAGTAATAATAGGGGGTCACACTTTTGTCCAGGTATAGTTTCTCGGTTTACAACCAATAAATATCCTATACGTGAAGTACAAGAAGAAAGACAGATTGGAAGATTTACAGAAAATCCTAATGAGGGTGGAGTGGGATGGTGTGTCATGTGCTCAGCTCCTGGAAATCATTCGCATTATAAAAAGGATAGTGGCAGAGAAAGAGAAGAAATTAAAGGAGGATACTATGATACGACAAGTGAATATGGCACTAATACACCAGAAAATACATGTTTAAAAAATGGTGGATTTGGTGAAAAGGAATTTATTGCGCGAAAGATAGCAATTCGTAGAAAAATGATAGAACTTTTAAAGTTGGGAAAACTATCCTTAGACCAAGCTGCTGTCGAACAAATTACACTTGACGCAGAAAATGCTGGAATTAATATAGCAATTTATCTATTACAGAATGATAACAGATTTCATTCAATATATACACTTGCGGAAAGAAGAGAACGTATCAATAAATATTTTGCCATAGATAATCCTTTCCTAGAGCGCGCGGAAAGACAAAAACAAGTAGATGAAATTGGTGAACTTGTAAATAGAATTACGGGAACTTATACTGTAGGAGGTGAAGAAATAAATAAACCAGAAGATATAACACAAGTAGTACCTTTATCACTTGCTGAACCCAAAAAACCTGAAGGGCTAAGTGAGATTGATGCAGAAATTGATGCGCTTATGAGAAAACAACTAGAAGTCCAAGCGGAAACTGGTGTAGCAATAAATTTATCCAGTGACAAAGAATTAGCAAATATTGAAAAAGGAAAAGAAATTGAAAAACTCCGAGAAACGCTTCGTGATTATAAATCCCTACGGAGAACAAGGATAGGAACCAATCTAGATATATTGGAAGGACAAATACAATCTATCCAAAGCGAAATTGAAAGAAAGTTAGATGAACTAGAAGAGGATACTATTGGAAGAGAAAAAGATATTGGGATCCTTGGCGCAATTTATGGTCAGTATGGTGGTGCTCGTGAAAAAGGTGAAGAACTCTTTTTAAGTTTATTTCAACGAACAGCATACCCTCAGGAGTTGATTAAAGAAGGCGCTGAAACATGTGAACTTCCTTCTTCTACCTCAAAACAATCAGCTGGAAGAAAGAATAAAACACTCAAGCGAAAACATCAGAAATCAAAGAAGACACGTGGAAAGCACTTTACAAGCTGAGCCCAGCCAAATCCTCAGGAAGAGGTTCGAGATGGGTCGCATAATGATTTTCAATTTCTTTCATTTGCGACATTTCATCTTTGGTGAGCAAATTAATAGCGACACCTTTGCGGCCAAAACGGCCTGAACGACCAATGCGGTGAATATAATTCTCACGCTGCATAGGAAGTTCATAATTAATCACAAGGCTTACTTGTTGTACATCAATACCACGAGCAAGCAAATCCGTGCTAATGAGCACACGAATAGAACCTGTGCGGAAATCTTTCATGCGGCGACGGCGCTCTTCTACATCCATTTCACCATGGATACAAGAAAGAGGAAATCCTTGTTGTGCCATCTTATCTGCTAGCCATTCCGCACGCTGTCTCTTATTACAATAAATCATTGCTTGATTGATATTGAGTTGTTGATACAAATCACAGAGAACTTCATACTTCCAATCTTCGCGTTCAAGTTGGATGTAATATTGCTTGATACCATCCAACGTTACTTCTTCAGGAGGAACAAGAATACGAATAGGATTATTCAAGAGTTTTTCTGCGAATTCAAGAACTTCTTGCGGCATCGTCGCACTGAAGAGAGCAACTTGTGTATCCTTAGGGAACCCCTTTTCAAGAATACACATCACTTGTTCACGGAAGCGGTCTTCAAGCATCTGGTCCGCTTCATCCATGGCCAAGACACGAATGTGTTGTCTCTGAAGCGCATTCCGATTCATCAAATCCCAAATACGACCAGGAGTTCCTACAATAAACTGAACACCCTTTTCCAAGGCGCGCAAATCGGTTTGAAGAGGAGTACCACCTGTCGCAGCATAGGTGGAAATGGGGAAATGTTGTCCAAGAGAACTCGCAACAAATTCAATCTGTTGAGCAAGTTCACGTGTAGGAACAAGAACAAGGATTTGGGGTTTCTTGAGAGAAGGGTCAATACGACAGATTGAACCAACACTGAAAGTAGCCGTTTTTCCTGTACCACTCTGTGCTTGCGCAATCAAATCACGACCTTCCTTAATGGGAACAATACCTTTTTGCTGAATCAAAGAAGGTCTTTCAAAACCATAACTATAAATTCCACGAAGAAGTTCTTCGGGCAAATTCATTTCGTCAAAACTTTCGTAAAGACGGACATCAGCGCTTTCAACTACGGACATTGGTTGTGAACTCATTTATCCTACTACACATTGTTGGAAGTTGCTTAAGTCAATTTTTGATGGCTACCAAACGAGTAAATTTGAAGCCCGTCCTTTCAGAATACTTAGTAGAAACAATGGCAGACGATGAAAATAATGCTGGTTATGACGGTGAAGAACAGGAGGATGATTTTAACGTAGAAGAAACAGAGGTTCTTGAAGAAGATGATGCTGTGCGTCCTATTATTCCTGACCCTCTTAAAAATCTCTACAGATATCACCCTGAAAGTGTTCTAGATTACGCAGATAGTATCAAGCCGAAAGTTCCTATTAAAGTAGCTCTTCCATCAAGCTCTGATATGAAAAAGCATCTAGATGACAATCATCGGTCTCAACCTTTCCTTAGTGTGTTCGAGAAGACAAAGATTTTGGGATTCCGCGCAAATCAAATCGCTCAAGGCGCTCGCCCTTACATTCTTGTTCCCGAACATATCTCCAATGTTCTAGATATTGCGAAACTTGAACTAGAACAACGCCGTCTTCCCTTTATTCTGAAAAGGCCTATGCCCGATGGAACCTTTGAATACTGGCGTCTTTCAGATTTGCTCTTGATTTAATAGAGTATGTTATTCAATAACACAAGAAAAAAGAAACCATCTCATCTCCATTATGGTTCTGCGAAAAAGGCTAGACAAACACTGAAATATCTTCGTACACGGCCACGAGGTGAACAGATACGAGGAGCTCAAACAATGTATTTTCGCGCAAAATATCACGCAAAACAAACAAAAAATATGCGTGACGCAATGAAGGTCTACAAAGATTTTTTACAGAAAATTGACAAGAAGACAAAGCAAGAATAAGATATGGATACGTATTTATTACAATTTGACGGAGCATCTGAACCGAATCCAGGACCTTCTGGTTCCGCGTATGTTATTTATTCTCCTCCGCAACTCCAAGGAAATGAACTTATACGAGAAGTAATTCAAGAAGGATATATGTATATACCTCGCGCAACAAATAATGAAGCCGAATATCAAGCACTAATTTTAGGTCTTTCAGAAGCTCTAAAATTAGGAATAACAAAGATACAGATTGAAGGAGATTCAAATCTTGTAATCCAACAAGTTCAAGGAAACTGGAAAGTAAAAGCCGCTCATATTGTGCCTTATAAATCTAAAGCATCTTCCTTATTAAGAAAATTCAAAGAATCTATATTAAAACACATACCACGTGAAGAAAATTCAGATGCTGATGCTCTTTCAAAAGAAGCTATTCAAACAAAAGAAACAACCTTTAGAAAATCTGAATACGCTCTTCAGGAGGATAATAGAATTTGTTCGCAGTGACCACCCCAAACGAATCATACCATTCGTGAAACTGGCTTACAATGAGATTGACACGAAGTTCAGTAGGTGCGTGAACATCTAAGAAAAGACTCTGAAGAACTTTCTGGGGTCGCTCTTTTACCCGCCAGGATACCGCATAAGAAAGAAAGAAATCCTTGATTTGTTTCTTTTGCTCTTCTTCTGGAGCATGCTTGATAGTTTCTTTGAGAGCGTCTAACGCAATAGACAATCCTCCTAAATCCGAAATATTTTCGGACAATGTATTGTATCCATCCACAGGCTTTCCAAGAATCTTTTGAGAATCAAAAAGTTTAACAAGCGCATTTGTTCGTTTGTTGTATTCACGTGTATCTTTGAGAGACCACCAATTTACACGCTCCCCTTTTTCATTGTATTCTTTTCCATCAATATCAAAAGCATGTGTCAATTCATGACCAATGATAGCACCTAGTCCTCCATAATTCCAACCAATCCTCTCCTTTGAATCCATATAAAAAGGTTCTGAAAGACTTCCTGCTGGAAGAATAAATTGATTGGTTTCATTGTTGTAATAGGCATTTACTGCGTAGGGTGGTTCTTCCCAATATTCTTCTGGATTGTATTTCTTTCCCAACGAGTGTATACTTTGTTTTGTATTCATTTCACGTATACAATAAATATTGTAAAGGAGTTTCTCGGTGTGAAGAAAAGGAATCTCCAAGTCTGGAAGTTTTGTAGGATGAGAAATACTGAGATTCATCTGTTGAACCTTTTTGATTGCTGTTTCTTTTGTTTTCTCTTCTAACCAAGATTGCTTCATGTGTTCAATGGTTAAGGAGCGAATGTGTTCCACAAACCGAGTAATCTTTTCTTTGAACTCACTTTTCAAGTATTCTTTCGTATACAAATATGAAAGAGGAATACTCAACAAATCTTTACAAAGATTAAAGAAAAGTTCATCCTGAGGAAGTTTTTCAATCTGGCCACGAAGACGTTTTCCAAAAAATTCAAAATGAAGTTTATCAAAAGGCGGTGGTAGAACAGGAAGCGCATCTAAGATTGTGTGAAGTGTAAAGAGTTGTTTCCAATGCTCAATGGGCCAATGCTGGAAACATTGCTGAAGAAATTTTACAAAGGAAAGATTTGTTGAAAAGGTTATTTCTTTCCAATTTGAAATTCCAATTTCTTTAAAAAATAAGTCCCACGGAATGTGAGGGAACTTGTGTTTCAACTGATTTCCTGTGACCTTCTGCTTTACAACATCTTTTGTGCTATCTATTTTTTCTGCGACAGCACTTTCTATTTGAATACCATTTGAAATATCCGCAATATCAAGTTCTTTGGATATTTCTTTACAAAGATTCACATACGCAAAAAGAGTTCGTGTTCTTCCTGGAGCTACTGCCTGGTAATATGAAATATCAGGAAGACCAGTATCACCAGGAATTAAAAACGCACGATTTTGATAAATTTTACACTCAAAAAGTGTAAGGATACCAAATCGGTTTAGTTTTCCAAGAACGGATGCGACATCATGTTTATCACGAATACAATGAAATGAAATAAGATTATCTTTAAGAGTTTCAATATTATACTTCTGCTTTCCAGAGCGCAGAGCAGAAAGTCCAAGCCTTCCAATTACATCCTTCATTTCCTCCTCCTTTGATTTCGGTTTCTCTCCTTTCGCAGAAAATGCTGTAGATTCTTTTAAAATATGTTCTAGTTTCTGCTGAATTTGAATTTCAATCTCTTCACTCACCCCAAAACTGCTGCGGAATGTGGGTATAGGCATATGTTTCAACCACTTTCCATTTACATATCTGAAAAAATCATCGCCGGGTTTTACAGAAGTATCAAAGGGGGGAATCTCGATTCGCCCTTGGGCTTTTTCGCGTAGATGTCCTCTTTTTTTTCGGGTGTTTTTCATAGAGTTCTACTTCCCTATTGATAGTTCTCACTTTTGTTATGTCTGAATACGCCCTTCGTCCAATCATTTGTTTTTTGACTAAAATTTGTAAAAGTCGTTTCTCATGAAGGGGAGAGGGACAAATTGGATACATTGAAACTTCTTCTTAGTCTGAGCTGACATTTTCTTGGGATTTACAAGCCTTCACGATTTCCTGAATCATAGGATTTTCGCATTTATTAGTTTGCCAAGAGCAAATATCATAAATACATCTATCGTTGGATATGTAAAGGAAACGGGTCCCATAATTGGAAATGAGTGTATATCCACAATTCTGTAAATGGCCCGCAGCAATCGCAGAGGACATAAATTCATCAGGAAGCTCAGACCATTCAATAAGAATCATACCAGGGCGGAATCCAGTGTGTAAGAATGAATGAAGAATAGGAATTTCATATTTATTTCCCAAAGTAATCTTTAAAATATCAACGCGCATCTGCTCTTCTTTCATATTCATAGAGGCACATGACTCTTTCACACAAGAGAGAACATCCTTCGTTACATAGGAACCATCTTCAAGTTGAATGGTGCCACTGAAAAAAGAGGGTAACTCTTTGTGAACGCGGATATTCTTAGGAAGAACCCACTTTGAATCAACACCCTCAGTAAAGGTGGAGGGTGTCTCAGGAGCCTTGCGTGATTTTAAGATAGTTTGAACTTCTTCCCATCCCTTAAGAACAGAATCGCGCACTTCAAACACGTGAACTGGACAGCCAAGAGTTTCTGCGATTTCTAAATCGGGCATTGGGCTTTCACTCACACCAACGGAAAAAAAGACTGTTTTTACTCCCTTTTCAGAAAAGAAATCCCAGAGCTTCTCAATCATAGGCCACTTATCTGAATTCTTACCAATTAGCTTAACCTCAATTTTAGAAGATGAAGAGTCGGACATATATAGATTTTCCAGAATTATTGTCTCCAGTGTTTTCCGCAGTTCATACATGTAATAAAGATGGTCATAGGCTCATCTGCGGAACGTGTCTGCATTTCATAATAGGTACATTCACGCTTCCAGCAGCCCTTACACAAGAACTGGTCGGTAGCCATTGCTTTGTTTCCTTCGAGTTGACGCTTTTCTCTTTGTTGGCGTCTGTGAATATAATCCTTCCAAAGAGTATTATTCATTTGATAGGGAGACATATCCTTCAAGTTTGAAATAGTAATTGAATTCGCTTCAAGTTCAGGAAGGAGATATTCGTTTTGAACATAGCAATCTGGTAGGATATTTCCAGCAAGTGTGCGAAGTTTCATAGTGTAAAGATACTGAAATGTTTTACAATCCCAGTGTGGAGTAATATTCTTTTTGTGTGCTTCTTGAATACAAGCATTATAGACGAGTGATTCAAGATGAATTGCGTTAAGGCTTTTAACCGAATGCTGCTCTAGTAAATTTTCAAGAGTTTTTATGCCTCGCAGGCGTTGCGCATCACTTGGTTGTTTAAGAGATGTATCCTGTTTTAGATGTTGGTCAATAGGAATATTCATAAGAACATGTGAAATATTATTGGAAAGTGCAGCTTGATTTGTTTTCTTTTTCTTGGAAGGTTTCTTTGCTTTTGTGGAAGGCTGAGGACGTTCTTCTTCATAATCTTCTACTTCTTCTTCTACCACCTCCTCTTCTTCTTCCTCCTCCTCTTCTACTTCCTCTTCTTCCTCCTCTTCTTCCTCTTCCTCCACAACCTCTTCTTCCTCTTCCTCTTCCTCCTCTTCGTCCTCATCTAAATCTTCAAATCCACCAAATGCGGCGTTGTAGAAGTTTTCAAAGGTAGTGAGAGTAAGTGGGATAGCTTGTCTATAATCATCTGAATTCTTACACGCAATCACAAGAATATCTCCAAAATAGAGTTTTGTGTCAAGGGGAGGAGGAAGTTCATGTTTGTTTTCAGTTCCAGCCTTTCCTGTAGAAAATCCAAAGAGAGTAAAGGTTTGGTCCTTATAAGGAAACTTACCAAGAACTTGCGGTGTTTCCTTCTTTTTTAGAAATTGCTTCACTCCATCCAAAGAGAGAGTTCCATTGTTCAGGGTAAGTTTTACTTGTTTGACATCCCCCTTTTGAACAAGAAGAATACATTGAACAGAATCACTCTTACTCATCTAGGATTCTATACACCTTCCTTGCTTAAATGAGTTGTCAACTTTATGAAGTAGGTGGGTTCCTCCCAATGCAAGTTCAATGGAAAAAAACAATTCCTACTCAAACACCCATAGGAACATTAACCTTGTATGATGGAGGCTCTTATAAATTATTTCTTTCAGATACATACTCATATTGTTATAAAGTCAAAAAAACAGAATCTATAGATGAATCTACTATCCTAGAGTCTATTTCTGTAATGCCTGAAGATTGGGTGCCATTTCATATCTTTTCTCAAGAAGACTATCCTTTGTATTCCCTTACGCCTTCTCTTCAGTTTGGGTCTTGGACTCTAACACAAGAGGATTGTCAATCATTACCTTCACCTCTTCCTCCTCCTTCTTCTCAACAGCAGCGTCCAATTTCTCGCCAATCTTCTCCTCAACAGCCTCTACCTTCCGCAAAGCGAGTTCAGCCTTCTTCTCAGTCTCATCCGAAATCACACCAACATCGTTCAAAACAGCAACAGCCTTCTTTGAGAAACAGAGACAGAAACGCAAGAGGACAGAAGGACGAACCTTCTTCAAATTCAACTTCCCACGAGAAGCATCAATCGCAGCATCAATTGCCGAAGGGACAGCAGAACGCACAACTTTCTCAAGGTGGTCATATTTCTGCGCAATCTGGGTGGACTCCTCTGGAGCAGCTTTCTCTTTCTCCTTCTTCTCCAATGCCTCCAAAGCAGAAAGTAAAACAGCAACAACAAGGTCACGCTTCTGTACACCATTTAACTGAGTCAACGCATTTACACGCATCGCGACCTTCATACCCACAGAAATCAAAGCACCCGCGTCGACACCGCGTGCCTGAGAAGCAAGAAGCGCATTCGTCTCCGCAACCAACGAGTTAAAATGTTCCATTCTACACTTCCTTGTGATTTTCTTTCTTCTCTTTTTTCGCTACTAGTCGCAGATGTTTAACAAACTCCTCCTTGCCGTTATTTTGGCCGCCATACTTTTTGTGGGATATCTTCTTTTGAACGCTGCTTATTTTAAAGGTGAATCCTTTTATCCGAATATAGTGTCTGCTTCTATGCCTGATACTGCTCCTCCTGTTCAACAATATCCCTCTGTTGAGCCGCCCCGTATAATTTCTCCTGGAGGACCTTCTCCACCGAGCCAAAAGGTCCCATCTCCTCCTCAAGAACTTGAACCTCCGGAAGTCACGGCCAAGGACCCCTATGACAATTCCAATAGTTCAAGCAATCTTCAAGATAATTTAAGACATCCTGAACGTATGTTTTCTCCTGGAGTAAAGCCTACAAATACATCATTAGCTGTTGAAAGTGGTGTGGCTAGTCAATATGAACAAACCACTTCTCAGGCGATTCAGATGTTCTCTCCTGAAACTGCGCAGAATGGTGGAATGTTCTTTGAAGGAGTCTCTGCGAATGACACTCTTCAGGAAAGTGACTTTGCTACCTTCTAAAGAGATAGCACTATAGAAGAATAGAATGGAAGCAGAAGAAGGAAGCCTACGAACCTCCATGCGTGAGCAACGTGAAGTGAAATTAAAACCTGTTCATTCGTCTTTGCACGAACTGGTGTGCCAGTTTGTGGAAACACGCGTATCAGACCGATGTGTTCGTCAACGTCTTCAACCTGAGTCCGCACAAGTACCACTAAAAAAAGGAACCTTCTTCGTTCTTGAAAATGATACTCGTGCTGACCCTGGATTTCTGATTTTTCTTCCCCAAAAGCCTGTTATCTTCATGAGCACGCGAAGTGGAAAAGATGGAAAGAAGCCTCCTGCGTGGACACTTCGTATGCGCGTTGACCAACAAGTTTCTCAAAATGGTGGGTCTCTTTTGATTGCGACACTCGATAAGGTTCAACATACGTTGCGCCTTGAAGATGTATGGATTTGGCAAGGAAAGAATCTCTTTGAGTCTGATACCTACACTAGACGACGTGAGACATTGAAATCCTTTGTAGAGAGTCATTGGATTCCAGATGCGCGTTTAATGGGCGGCATTCAAACACGTGTTGCGAATCCGAAACCTTTGGCAGCTCTTGAAACCCTTGTTGAAACCAGTTGTTATTCTATTGACTTAATTCCAGATTTACCCAAACGTCGCCGATTTACATTTCTTCTTCAGGAACCAACTGCGAAAAAGGTTGTGGAGGTAAAACCAGTGCTTCAAGCACAACCAGCACAACAAGAAGTTCCCCAGAAACCTGCTCAAACAAAAGTGGAAGCTCATGCGAAACGTGTGGAAGGTCTTCCAGATGTATATGACTTGTTTACAAAAGAAGGGCTTCCTCTCTCTCGTGCGGCAGTTCAACAGCTTTCCCTCAGTCAGGCACTTCGCACTTACAAAGGAGTTTCTATTCCTGTATACGCAGAATGGAAAACTGAATTTGGACGTTACGAAATTTTGTCTATTGCCAAACAGCCTGAAACGCAGGGTTCATGAGAGAGTGATTTTGAACATATTGACGCATCATCAGAATGTCAGTCCAAGACCTTAGACGATTCGTTCTATCTTGATACGAATGAAGAAGTTGTCTGCGAATTTGCCCGGCAAGCGTGGATATCCGAGTTCGGTTGCGAAAATCAATAGGGAATGGACGCATATTGCGTAAAGAAAAATTCTGTATTTGTTGTTCACATTGTTGTTGATTCGGCTGATAAAGCGCAGCAGTAGGAAAGCGTTGAAGAATTCCATCACAAAGTATCCATGTTAACATTCGGCGTTCATTGAGTATCTGTTGTTCTAAAATGTGAAGGAGTGCGAGTAATTGTAAACGATTTGTAATACTTCTGTGATGTTCTCCAAAAATGGATGCGCGACAAAGTGGACATGTGCCTTTTTGACGTATCCATGGTGTTAAACAAGGTTCGTGAAACATATGCTTACATTGAGTTATTTCAAGAATACGCTGACCTTCTTCCGCTTGTTCTTGACATATAGAGCAAAAAAAATCTTCACCAAAAAGTTCAAAGAGCTCAGTATAGTCTTCTATTTCGAATTGAACATCCTCCATAGGAGCTTCTATACTTTCCTAAGACTAGTATTTTTTACTTAAACCTTACTAGAATGGCGAAGTCCCGCAAGCTCAGAAAATCTAGTTCTCGCTCTCGCAAACAAAAGAAACAGCGTGGTGGTGCGTATAGTTTTACGGGTGCTACGATTGGAGCACCTGGCACAATTAGCAATTATGGCCAAGAATGGGAAACAACTGGAAAGCCCCTCACTCCTGATTGTGTAGCCGCAGCAAAGTCTGATTCTATGGGATATTTTGGAGCCAAAGGTCTTCCGGGTCTTTCTGGAGGTCGTCGCAGACGCCAATCAGGAGGTCGCTACGGATTTGATTTGTCTGCTCAGGTGACTCCTTCAGGAGGTCCTGCTCTTGGTGGAATTCCGAATGTTCAGCGTATTGCGTGCGAAGGAAGCACCCCTAATCCCTTGAATCCTGGTCCTCACACTCCTAGCACACAGCCTCCTGTTCAGGGAGGAGGTGCTCAGCTTGGTGGAATTGGAAGTGCTAATTTGGCCTATTATGCGCCTACTGCGGGCTATGGAAATACGGCTAGTTCTTGGGTATCCAGTGTTGGTGCGCCTGTTCAAATCCAGGTTCCGTATGAAGCGCGCGCCTGGAATCCTGCCTGCTTGAAGACAGGTGGTGGTAACAACAACATGATGAATGACAACAATAACAATGAAAATAATAATAACATGGATGGTGGTCGTCGTAAGAAAAAGGCGAAGAAGGGTTCTCGCAAGACGCGCAAGGGGCGCAAGGGAAGCAGAAAACATTAAACACAAATAGAATGGTGAATAAAACACGAAAGACAAATAAACAGAGAGGTTCTGGTGTTACAAATAATAACAATGCGAAAGCAAAAAAAGCACCTGCTAAAGCTAAAAAAGATACACTCGATTTGGATGATATGCTTGAAATTCTTGGAACTATGAAAGCACATCATGGAAATCTTCCTGTGTATTTTTACGATAATGGAGGCATTCGTAATATCAGAAAACGTGATATAGATTGGAGTGATGAGGGAGGATGGGAGAAAGTGCTTATTGAGATGTAATCTCTTCTTCTGAGTCTGAATCGGCAAACAAACATCCATTTTCATCTGCGTTACGAATTTCCACGCCTTCCGCAGGTTCTTGTTTCTTACTATCTTGAATCGTATATTTACATTTACGATAGTAAACCATTCTTTTTCTATACTGACCCTTATACATGTCATGACTATCTACAACATCCACAATCACAGGAGAAATCTTTCGTTCATGCGCGCGAATTCGCAAAATACGCCCTGTGCTTTGTTCCACTTTCTTACGCGGACTTGCGAGAATTACACTATTCAATGTTTTAATATTCATCGCTTCACTTGCCATCGCATAGGATGCGAGAAGAATTTTCGCAGTCGCAGCACCTGCCTCTCGTTCTTCTTCTTTCATCCCTCCAATATAATAACTCATAGAATATCCTGAAGATTTTAATCCAGCTTCTATACTTTCTAAATGGCTAATTCTTTCTGATAGAACAAGCACACGTCTTTCTTCATGTTTACAAAGGTCAAGGATACAATCCACAATTAGCTTCGTTCGTGGCGCATACTCTAGAATCTGAGTGAGCAGACGAGGCAAAACAACTTCTTTTCTCCAATCCAAAGGAAGTTTCGTGTAGGCTTCTTCTTGAAATTCAATATAGAGAGGTTTTACAATCACATCAGGGTCAGGTTCTCGCGTCTTTTCCCAGTAGACAGGCTTTCCAAGAGTCCATTCAAACACCTTGGTTAATCCATCATCACGTTCTGGAGTCGCAGACAATCCTAGCGCATGTCTTGTTTGAACTTTATTAAACACTTTGCTGAAATGCTGAGCTCCCAAATGGTGGCATTCATCAAAGATAGAGAATCCAAACGCATCAAAGAGATTCGGTGGGAAATCGCGTTGAAGCAATGTCTGAATCATCGCAATTGTACAATCATAATGAATTGTTTTTCGTTCAATATCTTCAAAGGCAGAATCATTTTCTTTGAGTCTCTGAACAAGTTCATCACGCTTTCCTCCTACACGCAATCCTCTTTGTTTACAAAGTTCTTTTAATTCAACAAGTCCCATTTTTTTTCCAACAATTGTTTCATCTCCTACTTGACATTTATCTTCTTGAAGAATTCCAACTTGAATTCCTGGAACAAGGGCTTCCAATTCTCCTTTCCATTGATTCATCAAGAATTCTTTGTCCACAACAACTAAGAATTTTTTTCCAATTCGCAAGGCTGTCCAAATCGCCATAAAGGTTTTTCCACGACCACACGGAACACAAATTAATCCGTTGCTTCCCGCAAACAGAAATTGGTCTACAACTGCCTTCTGATAATCATAAGGTTTTCCCACAAATTGTAAGGAAGAGCGTAAGGAAGTGCCTTCCGGAACAACATTGGCTTCTTCTTTTCCAAATTGTTGTCTCCCCCACGCGCGTGGAACATAGTAGCGTGTAGGAGACTCACGATATACCTTGAACGAAAGAGCTTCTTTGTCAGCTTGTCGCACAAATTTCTGATTCACATGGGGTGCTACAAATAAGTCTTCTTGAATTCGTTTTGTTTGTTCTTCATTCAGAAAGTCTTTACGGATTGCGTAGCCTTTTGTTGTTAGAATTGTGTTGAGTTCAGAAAGATTCGCCATACCTTCTTGTCTTGGTTGTTCCATCTTCTCTAAGTCAATTTTCTTACGAAACAAAAAATGCTCTCCAGTAGAATGAAAAACGTAGATACACTTTTGATAGGACTTGCTGTTCTCACCTTTGTGCTAGCACCCTACGTTCCTACATCTGTTTACTTTTTACTCTTTAACAATGTAGTAGGTCCATTTGTTCTTCTTATTTTAGCACTTGTCAGCGTAGGATATAGTCGAGTCGGCTCAATTGCTATACTTCTCGCAATCGGTGCTCTCTTTATTGAACATAGAAAGAGAGCCATGACTATTGTGAAAGCGCTTGCTGAAACAAAGGAACAGCCTGCTGATTTTGAGAAACAACTTGTATCTGCTCCTCCTGTTGTTCCTACTGAGATTCACCCCCCCTTTGATATGCCAGATGAAAGTATTGTAGGATATAGACCCCTTGAAAATCAAACAAACGATTTTGAGGCTGTTGGAAGTTCCATCAATGCCAAAACCGATTTGGGAGGAGTTCGTCTTCCTGAAAAGACGGAGCAGTTTTTGATTGAACATGGGCTTGCGGAGAAACAATCTGATTAAGGAAAATCAAATGATGTAATCTCTCGTCCTTCTATTCTTGCTCTATCATGAAGAGAACAGAACAAAGATTTTTGTTCTAAACTAAATGTATTTCTCCATGTGGGATACGCAGAGTCTAAATAATTCAGCAATGTTTTGTCTTCACCACATTGCTTAATTCCCTCTGCTGTAACAGACGTACACCAAATGATACCAGGTTTGTCTTCACTCTGAAGAATGGCTATACTGGTTGTTTCAGAAGGGAATGGGCATTTGAAGCTTTCTTTGAGTTTTTGAAGAATACAACTTTCTTTTTTAGTATAATTATCTACTTCCTTTTCAAACACTTGGCAAATATCAGACTTAGATACGGAGGTATCCAGTGTTCCATCTTGATTTGCTTTTACAGAAGAACATCCACTCAATGTTGTATTTTCAAAGTAAAAGGGTTTTGAAGCAGGGCAATAGTTTCCAGAACGTTTTTCAAGACGTTCCTTCAAAATCTCAGCGCAGGATCGTAAATTATCATGCGCAGGAGACAAGGTACAAAGAGTAGAAGGGCAGGTTCCATCAATAAGAGTTGTTGAACAACAATCCATATCTCCCTTTTTATTTGTAAATGAGACAGAGCCTGCGGGGCATCGTAACAAGGGTTTTGTAAGAGAAATCACACCAAACCCTTCATTTACAAAGAATCTCTTTTTAAATTGACCAGTGGATACAATTGAGATAAGAATAGCAGAAATAACTGCTATTAGTAACACAACTTGTAACATATGAACTTTCATCTCTACAAGAGATTAATGTATAAAATCCTAATTAAAAATGTATGAAAATGCCAATCAAAAATCCTATAAATGCGAAGAGAATCGCGGTAATGGATATACCTGACATTTGTTTGAGCCAGTCAGGAAAGATATATTCTGTAACACCTGGACGAAATTTTCCAATCGCATAGATGATTAAAATGATAATTAAGAGTCCTAGTAAACTTCCTAAAAAGATAGCAATTGCGAGTTCAAGTTGACCTGGTTTCAGACCGGAAACAGGAATTTCAAATTGTCTTACTCGTTCACGTTCAGCAAGCACCTTATCCAAGGGAACAGGATTTCCAGTGCTTGTATCAATTAAAAGTTTTCCATCTTTTACATTCTTATCTGGGTCCATGACGACACATGTATAAGCGTATGTATCATCAGCTCTGAACTGCCCACCTTTGAGTTGTCGAGTTAACAAATGCGAAATACGAACACTCTTTTCAAATTGAGCTTGTGTAAAGCTTGTAGGAGTTGTCAGAGAAATGCTTGTCGGAACAGAAATAGAGGGCCAAGGAGTAGTAGGTCCTCTTCCAGCAACTTCATATATCGCATTCGTAGTTTTGAGAGATGTATACCGACCATTCAAAAAGACAAGAATAAGCGCATTGTCACCATTTGGTTCCAAACAGGTTGTATAGGAAGCAAATACACGTTTATCACCAGATGGAAGAACATCTTCCACGGAAAGTGTCTTTTTATCTGAACACAATCCTGCGAGCGCAAGAAGATAATTGGATTCTGGAGAAGCACTATCCATAGAAATGATGGGAATTACCACAAAGATAAAAGGGAAATCCGTATCTGCGATACGACTTTTAAACACACAAAGAATATCAAGACGATTAGCACTTTTCGCATCCGCATTTAAAATCCAGGAATTGTGAGTCGCATTTGTCACTTGTGTTGATACTAAGGTATAATCTGTTCCTTGAAAACGTGCCGTTGTATCAGCAGATTCATCTATCAATGCTTTGGCTTGATTTGAGAAAATGGGCAATGTTGTTCTCTGTGCCCAGTTGATTTCAACTGAAAATGCTGATTGAATGCTGTCATATATTTCTTGCGTTGGTGTAAATCCTAACCCTATAGGAAAAGACTGACTTACTTTGCCAGTACACTTGCTCATCTCTTTTCTATTCATAGAAGTCCTGGAAGATACATTGGACCATCAAAGCGATAAACTGTCGTGGTAGCACTTTGTCCAGTTGGAACTATCTGAATCTGTTCACCTGAGTAAAGCTCTTCACACCCAATATCATCTTGACAATCTTTGCGCTTGTAAGAAATAGGAAGAGGAACAGGGTTGTTTGTATCCGTTCGTGTATAATAATTATATCTATCACTGCGATAAGCCGTGCGTCGTCCGTAGAGAGGAAGAAGTTGTCCATCTTCTGTCTTTAAAACACCCATGCTTTGGTATTGTTCAGGAAGGCCTCGTGTCGGCTCCTGGAATACATAACCACCATCAGGTGCTATAAGTCCACCACGAGGAGGGAGTTCGGGACCCGCATCCCAGAATCGTTGAGGACGTGGGGGGCGAATATAGCGGTCATTCATCATAGGCGCTTCCTGATAGATTTGAAGTTGAACAGGTTGTTTTTCCTTTTCTAAGATGGAGGACATCGATGAGGTTGAAAAAGAAATCGGTGCGCTTCGTAAAAGTAAGAAAACAATCCCTCCAAGAAGAATGAGAAGGATAAAAAAACCGGGTGTCAAACAAAAGACACCAGGAGGGCAGGACGAATATGAACTATTCAGGAGTCTCTTCATCTAACGCATAGAAGTATATTCTATTGTGAATAGAACAATTTCTAGGTTTACATAGATGGGGCTTTAGAAGCAGCTGCTGTCGCAGGCTCAGGCAATTGAGTCGCATCAGGAACAAGCGCTGTATTTACACCTTCTGTATCCTCTCCATTCTGGAGAACACGCTGTTCACGGGGATTCACTTCCTTATTCTCAAGACGCTCAACAGATTGCTCAGGAACTAGCAGCAAACGCCCCTTTTCCCTTACAAAGGCAGGGATGCTATCAGGAGTCGCAGGAACACCAGAAACATCCGTGGAGGGCGCATTGATATCCTGAAAGTTGGCGATTTCTTGAGTCTCAAGAACCCCTGTAGTTTCCTGGGGCACAGCCTTTCCCTGTTCCTTCATTGCTTTGACACGTTCAGAAATCTTGGCCGCATCATCCGTAGTATCCGCAAAGCGTTCAACACGAGCACGTTCTGTTAATATTAAAAGAGGAGCTATCGCGAGGATAACAAGAACAAGAACGAGAGACTTTGTAATACTATAGGCTATTAAACCAATACCAAATGACAACAATGAAGTTGTAAGAGGAAGCACAAACAAATTGTATAAGACTAGCACTCCAACTGCGAGCGGAAGAGGGGCTATTTGAGGAAGATTCTTTGCCATTCTAGTTTAGAGTGATAAAAGAGGAACTATAATACGCTGTAAAATCCAGAATGTAGCACCCGCAAGAAGTGACTTCAAAGCTAAGCCGATTGTTGTTAAATCTCCAGAAGGCTTTACCATAGAAGGTAAATAGTTTGCCATAATGATATTGAGAATAGGAAGACTGAATACAAATACAATGATAGCAACAAAGACTGGAAGTTTCATTTCATCAAAGATAGCACTCGTCCATTTCTTAGAAGGCGGAGGCACATACATATTCATGGGAGCCTGGGGCTGCCATTGTGCCGGTTGCTGACCGGATGCCATCGGTGCCATCATGGGAATCGCGGTGTTCTGAATCGCATCCTGGAAATCACCTGCGGAAGGATGATCACGACCAATAATATGAGCAGTAGCAGGCCCATTGTCCATCGTATGTTGAATGGTAGTATTCGGATTGGGGGCAGAAATCACATTCATAGGGGGCGCAGGAGCCGGAGGAGCCAACACTTGATTCGCATTGCCACTATTCACATCCGCCATAATGCGTTTGATAAGATCGTTGTCTTGTTCAAAATTCGCACTTCCTCCTTCAAGGTCACTCAATAAGGTTCCCGATGAGCTCATAGTTCTTTTAACAAAAAGGAAAATGAAATCATTCTTGAATCGCACTAAACTTTTATATAAAATGGCTCCACGATTCCGCTTCGTGGGCATTCAATAGCACTGCTGCGAAACTGATAGCACTTTGAGCCCAATTGATAGGTTGAGCTATTCACTTCAGAAAGGGGAGGAGCCTTCTCAACAATACATTCATTGCCATGGCATATAGGTTTCAAAATCGCAACAACTCCAAATCCTATTAAAAAACTAAAAAGATAATGAAAGTTTTTTGATTTCAGAAATTCAAACATTCTCTTCTACTCCTAGGATAGATGTTGGAACGTTTCTATTTGATTCCGTTTATAGTTGGAGTTCTGTTTGGAATTCTGTTTCTCACTTTCTTCAAGCCAGAAACACCCGTTCTCATGAGATATCCCCATCCAAATGATGTTCATGGAAGAGTGTATAGAGATAAAAATGCAACATGTTATCAATACAAAAGCCAAGAAGTAGATTGTGATAAGAATGAAGAGACATTAAAGGCGTATCCGTTACAATAATAGCAGTCAGTTACTGAAACCTGCGCCTTGCGTTAATGATAGCGGCGACCTTTGCCTTCTTTTGTTCATCCTCTGAAATGACAGATTCCTTTGCGCCTCCCGCAGGAACGGCCTCGGCAGGTGCTTTTTCACGGATACGCGCACGTATCACCTCAAGCACAGACCCCACAATATTTTCCTGGGGCCATTGATTGGGAGACAAAATCTTCTTATCTTCACGGGCCAATCCTACACCACCCATGGGGTCCGCATAGACAAGGAGGTCAGTTCCTGTAGCCTTCAGCTTCTCCGCTAATTGAGGGTGCTGAGTATACAAACTTGTAAAGATATCCAACCATAGTGCGCGAGGATTTGCGACAGCTTGTGTAACTTTTCTTGTGAGTGTGCGAATTGTTCTGACAGACCTTGTTTTGAGAAGAGCAGTGCGCACTCTATCTTCTTTGTGTTGTCTCATACGCTCTGCTTCATACGCCTGGAATGCGGAGCTATACTTCGTTTCTTTGTAGACAAATTCCACAACATAGCCAGGGCTGAGGAATCCATTGTGTTCGTCATCCGCATCATCAAAGATACGTGCTACAGAACCATTGTCCAAGCGCACACGACCAGCGCCCGTTTCTTCTACAACAGCTCTATCCTCAGCGTTAACTGCTACAGCACTATCTTCATAACGTCCATAGAAGAGAGAGGGAGGAAATGCGCGCCGTTCAAGTGTAAAAATCCCATCAAGAAGGGGGTCCATCCAAACAACTTTCCCTTCACGATTGATTTGTTTTGAAAATAAACTTCCTTGACCAAAAAGTTTGCGTTTCTCATAAGGTTCGTCAAAGAGAACATCCTTTGTTTCAGGAATAGGGAGTTGGACCACATTACGAATAGGTGTTCGCACACGAATGCGTTTCAGTTCAACATCCTCTGCCTCTTTATTTGCGACCAAGACAGGTTCAATCGCACCTGTTGCTTTGTAAGCTAGCAAGGCTTCGCGAAGTTTCTTACGTTTTTCTTCAAAGAGTGTATCTAGAGCCGCAAGCTTTTCTAGTCGTTCTTCTTCCATAGCCGCTCGTTCCTCCGTAGTGATAGGTCGATAGTGTTTCAGTTGAAGTGTTTTCAAAACATTTCCTTCTTTAGAAAGAACTTGAATTTGACCAGGAGCACCATATTGATAGCGCATCTTGTATCGTCCTGTCATACCTTTAAAAGCATCTTCAATATCCTTTTGATCTTCTTTAGAATAAGGAATATCAGGAGGAGTTTCAATCTTTGGAGGCTCAACTTCTGCCATTCTAGAAGGTAGTTATCTTTCCTCTTTGAAAAATTATTCTACTTCAGGCCGGCCCTGTGGCGCATTGTCTCCAATGTAAACATAGCGTGGTACACCTGCTTCCATAGAACCTTCACGATTCAAAAGATAATAACCGGGCTTGAGACTTGGCACTTCCGTGCTTACTTTGGGTGGGAGAGGAATCTTCTCAAGGTTTACAGAAGGCACATAGGAAACTGCTTTCACAACAGCAAAACTTACAAATGCCCATACAATACAAAATGCCCAAATAGGAAAAGGTGTTCCGTCTTCCGTGCTTTGTGTGCTAAATTCTTTCCAGCTTCCATCTTCTTTAAACATATAGGAAGGACGAAGATACAATAAAACAGTAACTCCAGTCAAATACAATAAAATACTGAAGAGTAAAACTCTCATTCTGTATTGGTAGGCGGAGTTTTCTTTTCCTCCAAAACAACACGTTTGAGTTTCTCCAAATAAAGAATCGCATCCATATGTTCCTCTTGCGCATGTTGAATCCAGTCTAAGACACCCAGGTCCGTGCGATCCAAATCCTTACCATATTTCTGCTTTCCAAATGTGGCTCGTGCTATAAATTTCTCAATTACAGCACGAACAACAGAATCTACGTTTTCCATCTACTTCTTTCATCCATCCGCGTTTAAATCAATTAATCATCATTAGACTTGTCATACGCATCATATCCTTCTTCAGCAACAGCTCCTGTCATAAATCCAGAATTGTCTGCTTCACGTTCACGACGTTTCTTTGCTCCCATCTGGAAAAGTTCCCAATTTTCATAATCATATTGTTCAGCATTGAGAACTGCGATTCCCTTTGAACCACCAATCGCCCAATCTCCCAAGCCCAATTTCTTATTCAACAAATCCACGCGCTTTTCCTCAGGAGTCATTCTATCCAGACGATTAATGATACGTAATTTTTCAGCCTCTCTTCTCTTTGCGAGCGCATCACGAATTTGGTCAGGAGAAAAATTAATACCTTCTTCACGGAAACGTCTCAGTAAAATATAGAGAATCTGAAGAGCATTCCGTGAGGATACGTCTCCCAAAGAACCAGGTTCCGTTGTAAAATCTGAATAGGTAGGCGGAACATCATTGGGATTTATAAATTGTTGAAGGATTCCATAGATTGCTGCTTTTAATACATAAGGAGCTCCAATCTTTCCTCCAGGAAGAAGCGGTGTGCGAACCTCCTTTTGTAAGAAGGATAAAAAGGCAAGTAATTGTTGAGAAGCGTATTTTACCTTCGCACCAGTTAATCCTTTCAGATAATTCTTTGTAACAATATCGTTATTGTATTGTAAGTGAAGTCTTAAGTCTTCAAGAATATCATTTTCTGTTTGCTGTGGTAGAGCATAACTATTCTGAATAAAAAAACTCTTTACATTAAATCTGTTTGTTAAGCGCAAATAAGGAATCATGAGATAATCATGGAGACTCTGAATTGCGGAACTCATGCTTTGCTCTACCATTTGCTCAAGCGTTTTGCTATTTTCTTCACCCATCCGCTTACTGATTTCATCAAAATCCTCTCTCGCCTTGTTGGAAAGAGAATTGTAAGCAGTCGCAATTTCCAATTCATCATTTACCTTATCTTCAGGTAT
>JACCDG011198311.1_pt1 | contig 23119 bp, 19 predicted proteins | sample 7442471 | NCBI WGS metagenome assembly JACCDG01 (sample SAMN15323444, study PRJNA562643) | freshwater metagenome | isolation source: river surface water | place: USA:Blue River Watershed | collected 2017-08-17 | reverse complement strand
TTGACGATCTCCACGGGAGAGAGCTGCGCGCGTGCGGCAGAGGTGAGCAAGGTCGCAAGAACAAGGGCTAGGCTGTAAACTGCGGTTCTTAAGCGGAGGTTTGGATGTGACTTCATGGCGACGCCACGCTCCGCTTCTGCAATTGCTGCTTCCGCTCCACAAAGCGCCGCAAAGTGGCATTCTGAGGGTCAAAGCGCAGTGCTTGGCTCCAGGACTTAAACGCAAGCTCAGGTTGTCCGAGGCGATCCAGCAGAGTGCCTCGCATCTGATAGAGTTTTGGGTCCGTGGGGTACTGGCGAGTGAGTGCCTCGACCTCAACGAGCGCGGCTTCGAATCGTCCGCGTCTATATAGTGTTTTTACGTGGTCGAGAGAGCCTAGGTAGCTGCCCTGGGCGGCTGGTACGGTATCTTCTGCGGGCATCAAGCCCAAGCCGAGCTCGATCTCGCGACGGCGACCTTCTTCTTCGCCCAATCCGCCTTGAGAAAACGCACGAGTGATTTCGCGGTCGGCAGGAGTGGGGGCATGGTTTTGGTAATCCTTCAGGTCTTCATCAGCAGACGCGGGTGCGCGTCTATTGTCCTGAAAGGCGGGAGAAACAGGAATGATAAAATCCGTGTTATCTTCGCCCGTCTTTGGCAGTTCGATCTCAACCGCTCGATCGCCCTTCTTGGTGCGAAGGACGATATTCTGCGAGGAGTCCGTCTTGGCGTTCGTATAATAGTCGCCAAAAGGATTGTGAATCGTCCCGCCGCTTGGTTTTGCGTCCGGGGGCGGCACGGCAAAAACCGCGCGAGTCGTAGAGCAACCCGTTGATGCGATCGCAGAACCCGTCAAAGCCAGGAGCATGAGGTCGCTAAAACGCATAGCCAACCCCCACGCCGAAACGAGGACCCGAGATGCTCACGGCAGCTCCGGTTGAAGGGGCGAAGTTTCCGCTGGGTCGGTATCCCAAAGTCGCTTCGATCGAGAAGTGCTTGCCTAGGCGCCACTCGTATCCGACTTTGAGCAATCCGCCTAAGAATCCTGGCGAGTATGTCCCGCCAACGCCGGCATTCAGGCTGCCTCGAACCTTATTGAAGTTCTCTTCGTCGCCAATCAGGTTCCAAGCGTGCGTGAAGATCGCGGTGAGATTGATGCCCGTATAGAGATCGGGCACGGCCGCTCCCGAGGTGCTGCTCGATGCAAAGCTCGAAGCATTGCGCAAAAGGAGGACTTCAAAGCCCACTTCCTTTTTGCGATTATCATAGCGTTCCACGCCCTTGAAGCTTCCAGCTAAGCATCCAGAGGTGCCCGCGTAATTGGGTTCAAAGAGATAAAAAAGGCCAGCACGAAACTGGATCGGCGCCACGTACTCGTCGCTGCGTCGGGCTTTGTCCGTTTGGGAGAAATCAGCCCCGCGCCTTTGCGCGCCGGTGCGTGAGGTTTCGGAGTTGTAGCTGCGCGACCAGATGATGCTGCCGGTCTCGGGATCCGCGATGTGCATCGAGAGCACCATGCCCGAGGATTGGTACGAGAAGGCGATATCCAAGAAGTGATCGATGCCCACGGACTTTGCGATGCGTGCTAGTTCGATCGGATTGGTATCGGGTGAAGTAATCACGACTTGATCGCCGTTCACCGTAGTGCGCTTGGCTCGGCATTGCAGGCATTGGAGCACCTTCGAGCGCGAGTTGTGCAGAATGCGCTCAGTGATCAGAAACTCTAAGTGGCTTTTAAAAGAGGGTGGCACCGTTTCGCTTACCGCGATGTTGCGGATCGAGAGGTTTTGCAGGCCCGTGACTTCGCCGTTCTTCAGATCAAATTCAAAATCACCCACCACGTCTTCAAGCACGTCGTAAAAGTTTCGCGCACCTTGGGAGTCATCCGCGCGCGACGTGCTTGAGCAGAGAACCACCGTTGCCAGCACTCCTGCGATCGCCCAAGCTGTCGTTAAAAACCGGTGTTTCTTCAATTCGTCTCCCATTAGAACCAAAAAGAGGAGTGACCCCTCTTTAAATGTTTCGGTTTTTTAGGAAGGGTCTTGAAGATTGTTTGAAAAAAGTGTCCGAAAAAAGCAATTTAAGAGCTGTTCGCCGTCAGACAGCTGTCATCTCGGACGGCCGAGGTTTCATTTTGCTCTCTTTTATGTCATTTCCTCACCATGCAAATCAGTAGCTGGAACGTCAATGGTATCCGAGCCGCCCACCGTGGCGGCTTCTTGACATGGTTCGAGGACTCGCCCTCGGAGATCGTCTGCGTACAAGAGACCAAGGCTAGACCCGAGCAGGTCGATGAGGCCGTTCTCCATCCCAAGAATTACCACTCGTATTGGCACTCTGCCGAGAAGCCCGGATACAGCGGCGTTGCGATCTTTTCAAAAAAAGAACCCCTCAGCGTCCAAACCGGGATGGGCGTAGAGGCGATTGATCGCGAGGGCCGCGTGCTGGTTGCCGAGTACCCGGAGTTTACGCTCGTCAATGCGTACTTCCCCAACAGTCAGCGCGAGCACACGCGCCTGGGCTATAAGCTCGAGTTTTGCGCTCAGATGCATGGCTTTCTTGAGAAGCTCAGGCACAAGGGCAAGCAAGTCGTGATTTGCGGGGATTTTAATATCGCTCATCAGGCGATCGACCTTCGCAATCCCAAGAGCAACGAGAAGAACGCGGGCTATTTGCCCGAAGAGCGGGCCTGGATGACGAGTTTCTTGGAGGCGGGCTACGTGGATGCTTTCCGTAACTTTGAGAAGGGCGAGGGGCATTATACCTGGTGGAGCTATCGCCCGGGGGTGAGAGCCAAGAATGTGGGTTGGCGCCTCGACTATTTTTGCGTGAATCAAGAGTTCAAGCAAAGGCTCAAGACGATGGTGCATGAGCCGCAGATCCTTGGGTCGGACCACTGTCCGATTTCGCTCACTCTCAAAAATTGAGCTTAGTACGGGGGTAGCGCGAAGTGAGCGGGGTATGTCGGTTTCTCAAATGGCCTGGTGATTGTTTCAATGGGTAATTCGTTTTCAGAATTAAAATGCGCAGTAGGCAAATAGGTCACGCCGAGGTGGACGGAGACTTTATTGTCCAGTTTGGATCCTTGCGGGCCTTTGATAAATCTATTGATCTGCGCAGGCCTGCAGAGGCCCGTACTCCTAAATGTTTTGAAGCTTAGGTTCTCGCCCGCTTCATTGGATGTAGGGGAGGTGATCAAGGAATCCGCATTCTTGGTAAAACCCGGAAAGCTTCCGCAGGTTACGGTTCCAAGTTTTCCCCGATAAAAGACCTGACGCGTGTCACGGTCGAAGTCCAAGCCGGCGACCCAGGTGCGGCCAAAGGCCTCATCCCCAGGCTCGTCGCCCTCGAAAACAACCGCGACATGTGCCACGCCATTGTCAGCGCTGAATAGCAGTCTTCTTGCGAAGGGCACAGGTTCAGCACTGCCAAATTCTCGAACAGTGATTTCAGGCCCGATCTCAGAGATCGGTCGAACGAAATCAGTAAACAAGTCGTTTCCCTCGTTGGGCATCTCGAGGCTTTCGATGCTATTGCCCACAGTGAGCATTTCTGCGCTTTCGCCGTTCGGCATCATGATGCGTTCTACACCGTTGCCGACCTTGTGGACGAGTTCCTCGCAATTGCCATCCGCGTATGCAATTCCGCTCATCATGAAGAGAATACTGAGAAGTAGGTTCGCAGAATTTTTCATAAGTAGGCAAATATCACCTACATAATGCGGAGCATAATATTTTATTAAGATACATTCTCTTGAAAGTAGATAGGGGTGCTTTATGCTTAAAGAAAGAGCCAGGAAGGCGAGATATTGTGACTGTAGGCAAGACACTCAAGAACATTCGAATTAGGCTGGGTCATTCAAGCGCTAGATCATTCTACCTAGGACATCTCGAAAAAAACGGCCTGCAGGGCATGAATTACGCCTATTACATGAAGGTCGAGAACGACGAGGCTCTCCCTTCTCCTACCGCGATTTCGGCGATCGGCGCCACACTTGGCCGTCCCGATCGTCGCGCGCTCATCTTGATCTACTGCGAGACGCTCTTTCCTAACGACAAAAGCCTATTCACCAAAGGCCCTCAGGAGAAAGTACCCGAGCGAGTTTCAGAAGACACCTCTTACGGGACAGCGACAAGTCCTTCTCAGCAAGTCCTGTCCCAGCGGCAGGTAGCGAAGATTCTTGAGTCTATTCAACACTATGCCTTGTTTCTCGTGATTGAGATGGCACGTTATCCAGTTTCTATTGAAACCATCCAGAAGTTCCTGCCCAAAGCTGATGTTCTGAGCTTAGTTGGCGAGTTCGAGCGACTCAGATTAGTGCGAGTTGATGACGGCAATGTCTCGCCCGTCTCAACTGAAGTAAAATTTCCACCGGCAGATAACAAGGCTCTCGAGAGTCTCTATGCGCAAATGGATCTCTGGGCGCCCTCAATCGATGGGATGCTGAGTCTCCAAAAGCAACGTCAGAAGGTCCTGGTTCGTCGTATTTCTGAGCGCTATCTCAGTCTGATCGCCAGGCAGACGGATTTGCTCGTAGACCTCATCAAAGCTTCAGAAGAGGTTGATCCAGTTCACAATGACCAGGTTGTTACGCTCAACCTGAGCCTCTTTTCCGGCCCCGTTCCTGGCTAGCCGCTGCTGGCTGACTTTGCTCGGGCGAGCACGCAACGTTCTTGTTCCTGGCGCCCGACTTTGAGCGCCTTCGCGATCGTCGTAGGAAGATCGCCATTCGCGTTGAGCACCTCGGTGGTCTTCTGCACGATGGCGGAGTCACAAAGATCCGGGTACATCGCTCCCGCAAATCGTTTTGCGAACTCTTGGTCTTCGAGAGTGCGTAGCTTGGGGATCATCTCAAAATATGCGTCGACCGCAGCTTGGCTAAGCGCCTCTTGTCCCATGATGTGGTATTTGCGCATGGCCTCTTTGAGTTTAGGATAGGGGAGCTCGCGTTTGGTGATTTTTGCGAGCCAAGCTGCCTTATTCTCGCTCGTGGGGATCTGTACCTGTGCCATGATCGCAGCCTTCTGCCCCATGTCGGTGTCATCTTTCTTGAGATCGGCAGCAATGAGGTCAGCTGCTTCTTTGCCGCCTTCACGCGCAAGCGCTTGGATCAAGTCCCAGCGATGCTCTTGGTCCATGGTGAGCTTGTTGAGCTTAGCCTTGCCCGAGAGCAGCTTGCGAACCAGTTCCATCGATTCGGGCGCGTGTGCGGTTTCGTAGAACGCTTTAAACCAAACCAACTGGGCGTCAGAGCCGCCTTGCGCCACCAAAAGCTGCTTGCGTACCACCTCTTCGGCTTTCGCTCTCACCTCGTTGCGCAGCTCTGGTGCCAGGTATCTGAGCAATGAGTCTCCAAACGGATCCGTGATTGTGCTGAGAACATGCCCCAGAACCTTAGTGTCCGTTTCCTTGGGTATATGCTTTAAAACGATGTCAGCGTAATCCTGCGCGCGCAGCTTGGAGTCGACCACCATCTGCCAGAGATCGTGCCAAACCATTCGTCTTAGAAACGCGTCCTCGAACTTCGAGAGAGATTCATGCGCTGTTTTTGTGCTGATTGGATCGAGGTCCACCTTCGCGTAGTCGTAATCTCCCTGGTTTGGATAAACAAAGTCTGGGCAAGGGATCTCGGTGGTCGTTGCGCCCGCTCCTCGGGAGTCTTGCTCAAGCAATTTGCCCTCGGAGTAGATTTTAGGATTCACATCGCTGAGTACGGTGATGCTTCGATCCGATCTGAGCTTGCCGTTCTTCATTCGGTATAAACCTACGATCGTGCGATGTTGGCGATCGTCGCGCTTTCCGTAGTTCAGGCTCATATGATCGAGTTTTCCGCTTGAACTGCAGCGCCACTCCACGCTTACCGGATCCACCCCTGAAGTGAGTAGCCAAGTCTTTTGCCACTTGTTGAGGTCTTTGCCCGAGGCTTCTGACAAGGACTTGATAAAGTCTGCCAGGGTGGTGTTGCGGAACGCGAATTTCTGAAAATACCGCTGTAGCCCTTCGCGAAAGTCATCCTCGCCTAGCAAGAAGGCCAGTTGCTTGAGGCTCGCGGCTCCCTTTCCATAGCTGATCCCATCAAAGATACTCGATGCTTTGTCGGTATCAAACACCGGGACTTCGATCGGGTGGGTGGTGACGAGTTGGTCTTCCCAATAGGCCCACTCTTTATCGCCAAAGAAGTCTTCCCAAGATCCTTTGAACGTCGTCGCTTCGTTCACGGCTTTAGCCGCCATAAAGGTTGCGAAGCTTTCGTTGAGCCAGAGGCCGTTCCACCAGCGCATGGTGACGAGATCCCCAAACCACATATGCGCCATCTCGTGCAGGATCGTATCTGCGCGCTGGCGGCGTCGGTCTACAGTGACCTTGGTGCGATAGATGTACCTTTCGTTGAAGGTCACCGCGCCAACGTTTTCCATCGCGCCGCTGTTGAAGTCGGGCACGATAATTTGATCGTACTTGGAGAACGGATAAGGGTAGCCAAAATAAATCGAAAACCAATCCAACCCCTGTGCGGTGATTTTCAGCCATTCGTCGTGGTCTACGTATTGCTTCAGTGATTTTCGCGCGAAGAGACGAGTCGGGATCCCGCCGGCGTCTTTTTTCCACGATACGTAGGGGCCTGCGTGCAGGGCCACTAAGTAGGTGCTGAACACAGGGGATGGCGGGAACTGCCAGCTCCTGCGACCATCCACTTTGGTGACATCTCGTTCAAGCGTATTGGAAATGACTTGCCAATCTTCAGGTGCTTCGACCGTGAGTTCGTAGCTCGCCTTGAGATCTGGTTGATCAAAGCAGGGAAAAGCCCTGTGAGCGTCGTAGGGCTCGAAATCGGTGTATAGATAGACGCTTGAATCAACAGGGTCTTTGAATCGGTGTAGTCCCGCACCATTGCGACTGTAGGGATGCGTAAAGGCGATCTCGACTCGATTGTTGCCGGCTTGGAGCTCAGAGAGTTGCAACGAGACGTGATGCCCATCAAAGCGCTTGGCCACTTCCTTGGGGTCCGCACCGCGGGCGATGAGGCTTTGTCCATTGACAGTGAGCGAGGACAAGCTGCCCTCCTCGAGGTCGATGAGCAACTCTTTGCCGTGGTCTTTCGCCTGAGGCTTGAGGTCAAAGCGAATGACTGCTCTGCCTTCGTAATCTTCGTTGACTGCATCGAGGCCAAACCAAAGGCTGTAGGCAACATGGGATACCATCTGCGATCGGGCAGCGGCTGCGGCTCGCGAGAGAGCGGTGGGGCGCACCGGAGAGGATTGGCTGCCGCCTTCGGAGTCTGCTTCAGCTGTTGGGGCGTCAGCGGTCTTTTTGTCTTTCGAGGCGCATTGGCTAAAAAGCAGCATTGCGGCGGCGAGAGTTAGAAATGCGAAGTGTTTTTTCTTGAAAGGAAGTCTCATGGGGCGCCTCATCTAGATAAAGTTTAACTCTTTAAGTGCTCGACCTGGATCCCCACAGTCTTGAGGACCTCAAGCGAGTCACGGATTCGATAGTCTTCGCCGTAGTAAATCTTCTTTACGTTTCCTAAATTGATCAACCGTTTAGCGCACTGGACGCAAGGCAGGTGGGTGACAAACACGACCTTCTCGATAAACCGAGGGGCGTCGCAATTGATCACGGCATTCTCCTCGGAGTGCAGGCATCCGCAGTTGCCGGGCTCCTCGCGGTCGCAGCAGTTCGGCAGTCCCGTAGCGTTGCCGTTGTAGCCGACCGCCAGAACCTTTCTAAAGTCCGTCGAAGTGATGACCGTGCCGACTTTGAGGCGGCCGCAGGTCGATCGGCCCGCGAGGGTTTTGGCTAGCATGAGGTAGATGGCTTCGAAGGTCGGGCGCGTAGGAGTATCACTCATGGGTTCCCTTATGACTTCTCCGCAGGGATTTGCACAAAAGATAAATAATAAGTCAGCTCACGGATCGACTCATGAATATCGTCTACAGCTCGGTGCGCATTGCCCTTCTGAAACGAAAGCCCATAGCGCTCGCGAAAGATCTCCTTGAAGGAGCTGACGTCGATCAGCCTATAATGAAGGCGTTTGGCAAATTCAGGGAGGTACTGATCCACAAATCGACGGTCATTGCCGACCGAGTTGCCTGCAAGGACGATCCGATCGCCAGCGCTGTAGTGTTTGTTCACGAGCGCTAGCAGCTCCTTCTCGACCTGAGCGAGTGGTGTGCCGTTAGGAACGGCGGCTGTAAGTCCACTTTCTCCATGAGTTTTTTTGCACCAGTCGTTCATCCCCTCGAGGACTGCAGGCGGCTGAAACACGATGCGGTGGTACTCTTCGAGCGGTTTGAGCTCGATATCCGTTAAAACGACGGCTACTTCGAGGATCGAGTCGATTTTCTCGTCGAGCCCGGTCATCTCTAGGTCAATCCAAAGCAATGGGTTTTTTTTGGGCATTTTATGCGTCCTAACAGGGGAATCCGAAATCTAACGACTTAAGCGACTGCCGTCAAAGGGTTAAACACTGATATGCCTGGAGGTTTCAGCATTTAGACCTTGAAAGAACCCTATCTTTTTGGTTAGAAACCCTGGACTCATTACTTTCACTTATCACCTATCAAGGCTTAGACTCCTGAGGTTATTTTCATGACTCGCATTCGTATTGCCACAGAGAAGGTTCGTAATATTGGTATTTCCGCCCACATCGACTCGGGCAAAACGACGCTCTCTGAACGCGTTCTTTTCTACACGAACAAGATCCATAAGATCGAAGAAGTTAAGGGCAAGTCCGGCGTTGGCGCGACCATGGACTTCATGGATCTCGAGCGCGAAAAAGGCATCACGATTCAATCCGCCGCCACCTATTGCGAGTGGAAAGGTTATAACGTCAATCTGATCGACACTCCTGGTCACGTTGACTTCACGATCGAAGTTGAGCGCTCGCTGCGCGTCCTCGATGGTGCAGTTCTTGTCCTTTGCTCGGTGGCAGGCGTTCAGTCTCAGTCCATTACTGTTGACCGCCAGATGAAGCGCTACAAAGTTCCGCGCATCTGTTTCGTCAATAAGATGGACCGCGCCGGTGCGAACCCTTTCCGCGGCGTCAAGATGCTGCGCGAGAAGCTCAGCCACAACGCTCACCTGATTACCTATCCAATCGGCGCTGAAGACCAATTCAAAGGCATCGTCGATCTCGTCACGATGCGCGCTTTCTATTTCGACGGCGATAATGGCGAGCACATCCGCGAAGAAGACATCCCAGCTGACATCATGGACGAGTGCAAGAAGTACCGCGATGACCTCATCGCTGCCGTCGGTGAGTTCGACGAAGCCGTCGGTCTCAAATATATCGAAGGCCAAAGCGTCACTGTTGACGAACTTCGCGCCGCGATTCGTACCGCTACTTTAACGTTGAACTTTACACCCGTTATGACGGGCTCCGCCTATAAGAACAAAGGCGTGCAGCTCCTTCTGGACGCGGTCACTTATTACCTTCCGAGCCCAGGCGAGAAAGAGAACGTCGCGCTCGACCAGAATAATGCTGAAGCCAAGATCGTTCTCAAGAGCGATCCTAAGCTTCCGTTCGTCGCGCTTGCGTTCAAGCTCGATGAAGGTCGTTATGGTCAGCTGACCTACATGCGCGTCTATCAAGGCACCGTGAAGAAGGGCGACGTGATCTTCAATTCGTCCAACGACAAGAAGGTCAAGGTTCCTCGTCTCGTTCAGATGCATGCCGACGAAATGCATGACATCGAAGATGCTCAAGCTGGCGACATCGTCGCCTTCTTCGGCGTGGACTGCGCTTCGGGCGATACCTTCACCGACGGAACGATCAAGTACACGATGACCTCGATGTTCATCCCGAACGCCGTGATCTCGCTCGCCATCGCTCCCAAAGAAAAAGCCAACGCGGCCAATTTTTCCAAGGCGCTCAACAAGTTCACCAAGGAAGACCCAACCCTTCGCGTTCATCGCGACGAAGAGTCCGCTCAAACCATCATCAGCGGGATGGGCGAGCTCCACCTCGAAATTTACTGCGAGCGCATCAAGCGTGAGTACAATTGCGAAGTCATCGTCGGTAAGCCTCAAGTCGCTTTCCGTGAGACGATCATGCAAAAAGGGACCTTCAACTACACCCATAAGAAGCAGACGGGTGGTAAGGGTCAGTTCGCTCGCGTGGCTGGATACATTGAGCCATTGCCATCTGATTTCATCGGCAACCACGAGTTCGTGGATGATGTCGTCGGCGGCGTGATTCCGCGTAACTTCATCCCAGCTTGTGAAAAAGGCTTCATGGAAGCGATCAAAGAAGGTCGCTTGATCGGATTCCCGATTGTGGGCGTTCGCTACGTCATCGATGACGGCGCGTACCATGACGTCGACTCCGACGAATTGTCCTTCCGCACCGCGTCCCTCATGGGCTTCCGCGAAGCTTACGAAAAAGCGGGTGCGACTGTGCTCGAGCCGATCATGAAGCTTGAAACTCAGGCTCCTGAAGAGTTTCAAGGCAGCGTGATGGGTCAGATCAATCAGCGCCGCGGCATGATCGTGAACAGCGGGACTAACGAAGGATACGCTGTGATCGAAGCCGAAGTGCCTTTGAACGAAATGTTCGGCTACTCGACTGACTTGCGTTCAGCGACGCAAGGTAAGGGTGAGTTCACGATGGAGTTCTTGAAGTACTCTCCAGTGCCGCGTAACGTTCAAGAAGATATGGTTAAGAAGCATCAGGAGAAGAAGTCTAAGGACGCCAAATGAGCTTGCATCAGCAGGCTCATGGGAGAGTTTAGCTAAACAAAACGGCTCCGTCATAGCGGAGCCGTCAAAGCTTAAGTCTTCTGACGAGTCAATCTAGGTCAGGAGAAAAGCTGAGTCCGAAGGAGATCCAAGCGTGCAAACTTTTATCACTGTCGTTCATGTCGTTACCTGCATCCTTCTTGTGCTCGTTGTCCTGATTCAATCGGGCAAGGGCGCCGAGATCAGTGCTTCCTTCAGTGGTTCTAGCCAAACTGTGTTTGGGACCTCGGGCGGAGCAAACTTCTTCACTCACTTCACGCAGGGTGCAGCGGCGCTCTTCATGATTACGTCGCTCACTTTGACGGTGCTGGGTGGCCAGACCCGCAAGAGTCTTTTTGAAGGCGCACCTGCGGCTCCGGCTGCGCCGACAGCTCCAGCTGTACCGACGGGTGACGCAAAGCCTGCCGCTCCAGCGGATGCTCAAGTCCCAGTAGCTCCACAAGCTCCTGCAAAGACTGAGTAGATCTTTTTTAAACCTTTGTTTTTCTTAGGCGGATGATGCTTTGGGGCTGTTTCCCGAGGCGATCAGTGTCTACTCTCGCTCTGCAAGCAATTGTACCCCTGGAAGTATCTGCTCATGGCCTAGCCTCTTCGCGGACCGATGGCTCTCCGGATGATCCAAATGGCTGCCCCCAGCGTCATGAAAAGCGCCATGATAAAGACCCCAAATAGAAAAAGCACCGGGATGCCAATGCCCAAAGCGATCGGCAGCCACCAGCGGCCACGGTAGACTTTGATATGCGCATGACCCATCGGGCGACGAGGGGCTGTGAACTTCGATGGTGTTTCGTCTTCAGCTCCTAAAATAATTCCTTCTCGAACCGGGATTGTCGTCATCTTGAGGAGAGGTTTAGCAGGTTAGATAAAAGTAATCTAGTTGGTGTCTTTGGGGCGGTCGGCACGACAATCGCTAGGGTGTTACCTGGCATGCACATCGCTCTTATCGCACCCTTCTATGAAAGCGTCCCGCCTCGTACCTATGGAGGTACTGAGAGGGTGGTTGACTATCTTTGTCATGGCCTTACGCGAGCTGGCATAGAAGTGACACTTTTTGCGTCAGGGGACTCAAGAACGGCGGGAAGGTTGGTGCCCGTGATTCCGGAGGCGGCTCGCTTTGCGCAGTACACGAATAGAGATTGGGTGCCGAGCAATCTCAAGCTTCTGGCCGAGGTTAAACGGCGGGCCTCAAAGTTCGATGTCATCCATAACCATCATGACTATTGGATGTTGCCACTATCAGAGATGACAAACACTCCCTTGCTTTCGACTTTGCACGGTCGCTTAGATCTGCCCCAGATTTTATCTGCATTTGGGAGTTACCCTCGATCTCACTATGTGTCGATCAGCGACGCTCAACGCTGGCCTATGCCACAGCTGCACTGGCTAAAGACCATTCATCACGGGATAGATGCGAGCTTGTTCGATTTTAAGCCGGGACCAGGCAAGTACCTTGCCTTTTTGGGGCGAATGTCTGCAGACAAACGTCCGGATTGGGCGATCGACATCGCACTTCAGGCCGGAATGCCGCTCAAGATGGCGGCAAAGATCGAAGGCGCCCAGGACACTGCTTATTTTGAGGAGAAGGTGAAGCCTCGAATCGATGGCCGTCAGATCGAGTATTTGGGAGAAATCTCAGAGCGAGAAAAATCCGACTTTCTTGGAAACGCGACTGCGCTCGTGTTTCCGATTGATTGGCCGGAGCCGTTTGGCTTGGTGATGCTCGAATCCTTAGCGTGCGGCACTCCGGTTATAGCTCGTCCTTGTGGGGCAGTTTCAGAGGTGCTGAAAGATGGCGTGACAGGATTCGTGCATGCCGACATCAATGTCTTGGCCGCGCGATTGCGAGAAATAGAAAATATCGATCGAGTCGAGTGCAGGCGATGGGTCGAAACCCGATTCTCGCTTTCTCGCATGACGGAGGACTACATTCATGTCTACCGAAGTCTCGGGGCGGAATCCCATAGTGGTCGACGGGATCTCCTACATTCCGTCCAGCGTTCTGCTGACCGGCACTCTTAAGCTCAGTTTCAAGGATAATCGCGCATTTGGACTAGTGGATAAGCAGGGCGAGTCGCCTCGTCTGTTTTCATACCTATCGACGTCGACCTCGGAGCTTGGCTTTTTCTTCAATGATACGCGTTACCTCTCCATGTGGGAGATGACGATTAACGGCTCCTCTCCCGTAGCGTTGACCCATGAGCTTAAGTATGGGGGAAGTGTTCTCGTTTTTTCGATGACCAATCGAGATTTGGTCAAGGTCAACGGAAAGGGGAGCGGGGGGCAGCGGATCCCACGCGATACTCTCCTGATTAGAAGAGTGCTCGCGTTGCATGAGGATACTCTTTTTGAAACGGTCGAGATTAAAAACTTTTCTTCAGAGTCTCATGAGCTCAATCTCGAGTTCTGGGCTGGGGGGCGTTTCGAGGATCTTTTTGAGGTTCGGGGCTATCCAAGGGTTAAGCGCGGACGATTGTTGCCACCAGAAGAGAAGTCTATCGATGGGCATATCCTCACGACGCTTCAATACGAGGGGCTTGATGGCAGGATCCGCAAGACTCATATTCAGCGTCTTTTTCCCGCAAAGCGAATCGAATTATTGCCCAACGTGAGTGGCCAAGGGGCTTTAGTTGAAGTGCCAGCCAAGGGATTGATCTCCTTTAGGACAGTAGTCTCATTTGATCAGGTCTCGTCATGCCTGCTCAAAAAGCGCGCATACCGCGAGATCTCGATTGCGGAGAAAATGATGCTACTTTCGGACCATGGAGAGGCGTCGACCTTTGGTGGTCTTCGCTTTTTATCGGACAATGCCATCATCAACCGGGCGATCAAGAACGCTCAGACCGATGTCTTTATGCTTCTGACGGAGGAGAGCTCAGGAGACCTGTATCCCTATGCGGGTATCCCTTGGTACTCAGCGCCATTTGGGCGTGATGGACTCATCACTGCCTATCAGCTCCTGCCTTGGTATCCAGAGATCTCGCGAGGAGTGTTGAACTACGTTTTTAAAACCTTGGGTACGCGATTGGATTCTTTTACTGATGAGCAACCGGGCAAGGTTTTTCACGAATTGCGTCGGGGTGAAATGGCTTGCACTCGCGAGGTGCCGTACATCCCCTACTATGGGTCAGTGGATTCGACACCTCTGGCTCTGGTTCTCCTGCATGAGTTTGTGCGCTGGACGGGGGATCTCAAGGCGCTGCGGGAGTGGTGGCCTGATGCGCTTAGAGCGCTGGAGTGGATCGAAAAGTGGGGGGATGCCACAGGCGACGGATTTTTGTCCTACGCTAAGCTCTCTCCCACCGGCCTCGTCAATCAAGGCTGGAAAGATTCACACGACTCAGTGATTCATGCGGACGGAGGCCTTGCTCAGGCGCCCATCAAGCTTTGCGAAGTACAAGCGTACTCGTTTCGAGCGCGGATGGGGATGTCTCAGTTGGCTCTTCTCTTGGGTCATGGTGATCTCTCGGCAAAATTGCGGTTCGATGCGTTGCGATTGCGAGCACACTTTATCGAGAAATATTGGGATGCGAGCAGACGGTTTGTCTATCTTGCGCTGGATAAGAAGAACGCACCCTGCGCCGTTCTCTCTTCTAATATGGGACAATGCCTTTGGGGGCGGATTCTCTCACCGGAGCACGCCGCGAGCGTGGTGGGTCACCTCATGTCCGATGCGATGTTTAGCGGTTACGGGATCAGAACCCTTGCCGATACCGAAGTCGCCTACAATCCGTTGAGCTATCACAACGGATCGGTTTGGCCGCATGACAATGCTATGATCATGGAGGGTTTCCGGGACTACGGGCACGTCTCGGCGCTGGAGAAGACAGCGCTTGCGATGATAGGAGTGCTTGAGTCGAGCGATGACTTTAGGCTTCCTGAGCTCTTCTGTGGATTCAGGCGAAGAGGAGACACGCCGCCAGTTCCCTACGAAGTGGCGTGCAAGCCGCAGGCATGGGCCGCTGGATCCATTTTTCTCATGATCAAAGCCCTCCTGGGTTTGAGCAAAGAGTTTGACCAGAGGTACATCGTATTCAACTCTCCGATTCTGACGACCAAGCAGCACTCGTTCGAGATCCATGGACTCCGAGGGCATGATTGGGAGCTGGATCTCTCTCTGAGGCGCAGCCGGGGAGGGACGCTAGTAGACGTTCTCAGAAAGTCAGGCGATGTCAGAGTGCTGACGGTGAAGTGACTTGTGAAGCCTCTCTTGCAGGTGCTTAGGGCGTGGTATTCTAGAGTGCGATGTTGCGAAACTGGGCGCTCTTCACAGGCTTGCTCATTTCTTGCGCGCGTCCTGCTCTGGCTGCGGGCGTGGGCGGGGTTCCCTTTGATCTCGATCCGAGCAGTCTTGTTTCCGATTCGGTGGTTAATGCGATCGTTAAGGAGATCGGGCTTTCATTTGATCTCAAACCCTACGAGCCGGCGACACCTTTAGGTACGCATGTTGGATTGGATATCGGAGTAGAGGTCTCCTTGTTGAAAGTGCCGGACGCATTCTTCGAGGCCCTAGCGAGCTCTGGGTTTGGAGGCGGGATGTCTTCTGCCTCGGTGCCTTTTCTCCCGACAGTGAGTTTGCAAGTGCACAAAGGGATGGGTGAGTTCGTGGATGTAGGCCTAGGGGGTCTTGCTCTTCTCGGGAACAAGATTATAGGCGGAGACATCAAGATTGTAATTTTGAAGGGAGAGGAAGAAGGACCCACTTGGGCGTTTCGCTTCTCCTATACCTATACGGATCTCCTGCTTTCTGGAATCAACATCAGCACCAAGACTTTGACGCCACAACTTCTTGTCTCGAAAGAAATCGAATTCGCTGATCCCTACCTAGGGGTCGCCGCGCAGTATGTGATGGGTGACATCGACGCAACGATTTCGGGTGCCTCTTTGGCAGCAGGAGCAGGCGTTCCCGAAGGAACGGCAGTTCCAGATCAAAGTGTTCAAAAGTCGGGCAGCGGTTACGGGGCAAAGCTGTTTGGGGGTGTGTCGTTTAAAGTGCCGCGAGCTGGATTGAGACTTACGTTAGGTGGCGACTACAGTATTGCGGGAGTTAGTGGTATGGGAGTTAAAGTCAGCTTTACCTTTTAACTACATAACTTTAAAATATAAAAAGTGACGAAAAGCCTAATATTGATCTCCGAGCGAGAAGAGGACGCGGAGTTCGCGCGCTTTGTAGCGGCGACGAACGGGATGACTCTCTTCATCGCCCTGACTCCCGAGCAGATCGATAACGTCGTGACTGCTAACCCCCAATGCGTGATCTTTTGGGAAGCGGATGGAAACAACACCAGCGCGGTCGCGAACGCTTTGAACAACGGTATCCAGCCGATGCGAGTTTTCGCGATCACGGACAACCCGCTCAATACGTATCCCAATCTTATTAAGCTTCAGGTGTTCAGTCATCACATCTTCAGACGGTTTGAAGGTCCGGCTCGCGTCTTGATCGCAAAGCTTGCGGCTTCGGTGCTGCTGCCTTCGTCCTTTGGGTTGGAGCGGTACTTTCCTGAGGGAGTGGTAGTTCAGCAGATCGAGCTTAAGCGCTCGAGCCACAAACGCGCGGCTGTCGAGGCGATGCAGAACTTCTTCACCAAGCAAAATGTCAACTCGCGATTGGCTGCGCTCGTCGCGCAAGCTACCGACGAGCTGATCATGAACGCGATCTTCGATGCTCCTGTTCTGCCCAACGGTCAGCCGTCGCGCAGAGGTTTGGATCGGAGCACGGATTTTGAGCTGAGTCCCAAGGAAACCGTGCAAGTCCGAGTCGCCTCAGGCGGCGGATACGTGGGCATCAGCGTGACCGACCACTTTGGGTCGCTCAAGAAAAACGTGCTCCTGAACTTTTTGGGCAAAGACTACCATGACGAGGCATACGTGCTTCGAAAGGGCGATCCCGGCGCAGGCCTTGGACTTCACGGAATCATCCAGTCTGGATTGAGCCTGCTCTTTGTGACGAAGATCGAGACGATCACCGAAGTGATGATGTTCTTCAATAAGGAAGGGTCCTACAAAGACTTCCGACAGGGGTTCAGGTTTTTGAGTTTTATCGCGCCGTAGCTATTGCCCCAGCTGCCAACAGCGCCAAGAACCCATCCGGCTTCAAGCTTGCCCCGCCGACCAGTGCGCCATCCACATTCGCGCAGGCGAGAAGCGAGTCGACGTTCTCGGGTGTGACGCTTCCACCGTAGAGTATCGGCGTGCGCCCCGAAGCTTCCATTCCAAAGCGATCCCAAAGGAGTTTACGCAAAGTCTGGTGCGCTTCTTCGGCCTGTTCCGGCGACGCCGTAAGCCCTGTGCCGATTGCCCACACGGGCTCGTAAGCAATCACGAGCGTGCCGTCCAGAAACTTCGCCGCGCCTTTTGCCTTCTCGGGCAGCGCGCCTTGGATCTGACGAGTGAGCACGCTCGAGGTTTGTCCTGCCTCCCGCTCGGCTCGGGTCTCGCCTACACAAAGGATCACTTTGAACCCCTGTTCAAGCAGGCTCTCCGTGCGTTTGCGCGCTGTTTCGTCAGTCTCACCAAAAAACTGCCTGCGCTCTGAGTGGCCGACTAAAGCCCACTTCAATCCCAGCTCATGAAGCATGGGGCCGGACACTTCGCCGGTAAAGGCGCCTTTTTTTTCCCAGTGAACGTTTTGTGCGGCGACCTGTACGGGTGGGTAGATCATTTCTTGCGCGAGTTTGGCGGCCTTTTCGACAGAAAACATCGGAGGGATCACCACAGCCTGAAGCTGCTTCGACTCAAACGCCTTTTTTGCTTGTGAGGGCAAAGACTTCTCAGCCTGTGCACGGAGGGTCGCAAAAAAGCCTGACGTCTCTGCAGACGTATGATTCATTTTCCAGTTGCCTGCGATCAGGACGCCTCGCGGTTTTGCCACTTAGAGAGCCTGCTGCGCTTGCTGCTGTTGACGAGGGGTGAGTTTCAGTATGTCGATCCCGGGCAAGCCATTGCCTTCGAGATACTCAAGTACGGCGCCGCCACCTGTCGAGAGATGGTCGAACTGATCGGCAACACCTGACTTCTTGATCGCCGAAACGGTATCGCCGCCGCCGATGACTTTGACGGCAGACGTTTTTGCCACCGCATGCGCGACTTCAAAAGTTCCGACTGCGTACTCGGGCTTCTCGAACCAACCTAACGGGCCATTCCAAAAAATAGTCTGCGCCTGAGAGAGGATCTCGTTGAATCGTGCCACAGTTTTGGGTCCGATATCGAAGCCTTGGTTGGTATCGAGAGGTACCACCAATTGAATCTCGCGCCTCTTCGCTTCTTTGAGGATTGCTTTCGCGGCCTCGACATCGTCAGGTTTAGGTTGCTTCGCGCCTGCCGGGATCGTGTCGCCTTGGGCAGCCCAAAATGCATGCGCCATGGCGCCGCCAATAAGGAGTCCGTCCACTCGGCGGAGCAACGAATCGATCGTCTTGATTTTATCAGTGACTTTGGATCCGCCAAGGACCGCGTAAAATGGCTTTTTGGGATTGTGAAGAAGAGGGTCGAGAAATTTGAGTTCTTTCTCGATCAAGAATCCAGAGCCCCGGTTAGGGATCAAAGTGGGAACTCCAAAAGTCGAAGCATGCTTGCGATGGGCAGTCCCGAATGCATCAGTGATGTAGATCTGACCCAAGCGCGCGAGCTGTCGAGCAAACTCAGGGTCATTTGCTTCTTCTCCGGCATGGTAGCGCAGATTTTCGAGAAGTAGGATCTGCCCAGCCTTCATCGACTGGATCATCATCTCGATGCCGTCTCCTACGCAGTCATCCGCCAGCGTCACTTCGACACCCAAATGCTCAGCCAGGCACTTCGCTACAGGCTCCATAGAGAACTCTGGCTTGCGCTTGCCATCGGGTCGACCCAGGTGGGACGCCAAAATCAACTTCGCGTTTTTTTCGAGCGCGTATTTGATCGTGGGCAACGACTCGGTGATGCGACTATCGTCCGTGACTTCGCGGTCGTCGCCCAGTGGGACGTTGAAGTCCAGGCGCATGAATACGTTGCGATTGGCCAGTTCGAAATCACGAATCGTTTTGATGATGGTCGTATTGGCAACCGCAGGCGGCGCCATATCGGTTTTGAGCGGCGAAACGGGGGATTGGCTCATGAGCTTTAGGTTCCTTTTCGAGCCATGAAAGTCGTGAGGTCCAGCATGCGTGCCGAGAAGCCCGACTCGTTGTCGTACCAGGAGATGACTTTCACAAAGCTGCCGTCGATGACTTTGGTGCAATCCGCATCGATCGTCGAGCTGTTGAGGCAGCCGTTATAGTCGATCGAGACGAGTGGCAAAGTCGAGTAACCCATGATGCCTTTCATTGAGCCTTCTGAGGCTCTCTTGAAGGCGGAGTTGATCTCGTCAACGGAAGCGGCTTTCTTGAGCTCGCCCGTGAAGTCGACTACCGAAACATTGGGAGTCGGCACGCGGATCGAAAGACCATCGATTTTGCCCTTGAGGTGCGGCATCACCAAGCCCACGGCCTTTGCAGCGCCCGTCGAGGTGGGGATCTGAGACATAGCGGCGGCACGAGCGCGGCGCATGTCTTTGTGCGGGAGATCCAGAAGTTGCTGATCGTTGGTGTAGCTGTGAACCGTGAGCATCGTGCCGCGGACGACACCAAACGCATCGTCGAGCACCTTTACCAGCGGGGCTAAGCAGTTGGTCGTGCAAGAGGCGTTTGAAACCACCGTGTGCTTAGCTGGATCGTAAGTGTTCTCGTTCACGCCCAAGCAAAGCGTTTGGTCCGGATCTTTAGAAGGGGCGGAGATAATGACCTTTTTGGCTCCTCCTTTGAGGTGAAGCGCAGCCTTCTCGCGATCGGTGAAGATACCCGTGCACTCGTGAACGTACTGCGCGCCCCATTGACCCCAAGGCAACGCGGCCGGATCTTTCTCGGCTGCAAGTTGAATCTTGTGGCGACCTACGATGAGGGTCTTGCCTTCGATCCGCACTTCTTCCTTGAGAGCGCCATGAACAGAGTCGTATTTGAAGAGATGAGCAATAGTCTCGGGGTTGGTCAGGTCGTTGACCCCCACGATTTCGATATCGTCTCTTTCGAGGGCTAAGCGAGCGACTTTACGGCCAATGCGGCCAAATCCATTGATTCCGACTTGAGTAGGTTTAGGCATGGCTCGGGTATACTCCTCCGAGCCACCCAGTTCAACGACTTCCCCGCAAACGACCGTCACCTGGCAGGGAAAACTGATCGACCTCGACGAGTAGCGGCGCTTGTTCGTAGCCATTCAGCCATGTGCCAAATCGAAGCGTTGGTGTACGGCTCATGGTTTGACCGCGTCCCCAGAGCAAAGTCGCTGTTGTTGTAAAGGATCCAAGTCTCGCGCCGCGACAATTCATCTGCATGGCAATGGGACTCATTGGGCCATCTTGATCAAAGGATTGAGGCTGACATATCGCTTCACATTGATTGCCAGTCCAGATTTGCGCGCTCAACTCGCCTGAGGATCCTTGTGCTCCGACGACGAGCTTGTGGCTTTGGGGTTTTCCGGTACCCGGCTGAATCCATTGAAAACTGGCCGAGTAAGAAACTTTAGACATCGGCATCGGACAAGAGACGTTCTTCTTTAGCGCTGCTTGCGAAGACGGAATCAGAAGAATTCCTGCGGTAACTGCGAGAAAAATCCATACCCACGAAAAGGGGTGGGATTGGCCGAGATAGTAGTCGGCCTTGTGGGTATCGCTCTTGAATTCTCGTGTGATTGACCTCATGCGGCTCCTCCTTGAGTATGGGTCTCCTGCCAGGCATCGTGCCTGGCCGTTGAGGGAGGTTAATTCAAGGCTTGTGCCGGCGTTAACGCGTGTGGAAGGTCTGATTTTCTAGGGTATTTTTAAAAAAAGGAGGTCAACTTGGCCTCCGAGGCCAAGTGGCACCAGCTAGATTCGTAAGGAGTGTCACCTTTTTCTACAGTTCTTCGTCATTAGCTAAAATCGCACGCAAAGCCGCATTTTCTGCACGGCTCGGTGAGATGGTCAAGTCTTGCTGCCAGATGTCTCCAAACGCGCGAAGCTGCGCTTCGAGTTCAGGCAAGGACTTGCCCGCCTGCGGGAGCGGAACTTGCCCTGAATCCCGATCGGACTTGAGGCGCTCCTCAACTTTTCTCTTCAAGATCGCGATGGCTTCGATGAGTTGCTGATCCTTGCCCGCTGCGCGTTCGGCTTGAGTGGCTACAATCTCGACATCGGGATGGGTACCTTCTCCTTCGATCGTGCCGTCATCAGCGGTTTTGCCGCGTACGACGGAGTATCTAAAAGAGTGCTTCGAGAATGGAAGCTCAAAGGCAAGTGGAGTCCCGGTGCCTCCTCCGGTAGACTCGCCCACGACTTCGGCGAGGCGGTTCACTTTGAGTGCGGATACAAAAGTATCGCATGCGCTGAAGCAATCTGGGCCAATCAGTACGACGACGGGTTTATCCAAATACTGTCGATTGGGGGGTGCCGGAGAAACAGAAATGTCGTGCCATGGAGCAAAAGCAGCTCCTGGAGTCGCAATCGTAAAAAAGTATTCGGGCCTCGAATTGAGCACAAAATTGTCGAGACGCTCACTCACTCGGTATCGTCTCAGCATTGCGCTGGCGAGGCGAGAAAGGATCTCGTTGCCCGATTGGTCTCCGCCGCCGTTGCGGCGCACGTCTAGTAGCAGTCCTTGGGTGTGTAAGATTCCGTCCATGAACTGACTGAGCAACTGTTTGCTTTGACTGCCCGAGAACGCATCGATGCGCAGGTATGCCAATGCTCCCGGCAATATCGCATTTTTAAAATTGGATAGCCCCGTGTCCGCGGCCAACTGCTTGAGGCTGTCCTTGGGTTCGGGTGCGGTCTTGAGCTCCATGGATCGCGGGATGTAAACATCACGTTTAGTGCGAGATCCAGGACTGAGGAGCGTGATTTTGAGTGTCCGTGCGCCTTTGAGTGCTCCCATCGCATCCACGAGGCGGCGCGCGGCCCCACGTCGCCTCATGCGGCGAGTGCTGCCGCTGACTTCTTGCTCGGCCTCGTCGAGCGCGCGCGAAGTAGGGACGTCGTCAACTGCGACCACTTCATCGCCCACTCTTGCGCCGGTCGAAACAACGCCTGAGTCATGGTCTGCGGCGATTCTCGAGACAATGAGTTTTTCGCGGTTGGATCCGGCACCGAGCAATTCAAGTCGCAACGGAGCTGTATAGATCGCGATATTAGAAGAATCAGCTTTCAGGATCGCATTGACGTGACCGTCGTGAAACGATGCCGCCCATCGGCGAAGGAGGACATAGTAGTCTGTCTCTGCCATATCCGAGACGATCGTGGCTTCGAGAGTCTTGGCGAATGCGTCGAAGTCGAGCTTTGTATCCGCGATTTTCTCGTCCCAATAAGCGTAGATCGCCTTGCCAATGTGAGTGACGTACTGAAATTCGCGACGTCGCTTCTGGCACTCCACATTGCAAGAAGCTCCAGCAGTGGCTGAAGTGCTAGCGCCGCTTGCTTCCGCGGTGGCGGCCGCTTGCTCGAACTCTTGAAACGTCGGAATAGTCGGTCGATGATAGGTACTGCTCAGCAAAGGCGCCAAACTCATCGGTTCCTGAGTCTGTAGAGAGGCTAGTGCATCTTGGCCTTGGAGACGTCCGGATGGCCCACAAGCTGGCAAGCCGAGCGCGAGAAGACCTACCCATATGTGACGTCTTTTCAATCGAGTCGACCGAGGCTTCATATCCAATTTTGCTCCCCATTCTCATTTTCCACTCTCCGGCCGCGAGGTTTAGCTGGAGGGGTCATATTTATCAAGTATTTTTGACGTGTTGAGTCAAGTTATGGGGTTGTTATTCTGACTAATAAAGACTGGTACAGTCAACCGCCCGAAAAGTATGTGCATCGCCTAGAATACCCGCAGGCTCAATCTTGACGATGCACACCTGGAAATGCAGGGACGGTCGGGCTATTGGGAAGACATGCCTTCACATTCAACGACTGCCGCAGCGATTGAGCTGCTCGACGAAATGCACCATCTGATGTCTCTCCGGGGCGAAAACGTTTTTAAAGTTCGGGCCTTTGAAAAAGCTTCTGCGTCTCTTGTGGAAGTGACGGACCTGAACGATCGCGCTCTTGCTGGGACCTTGACCGAAATCCCGGGTGTCGGCAAAGGGATCGCAGAAGTACTGTCGGATTTTATTCTTCACGGCAAGACCACCGCTCGCGACGAACTGGCTCGGTCGATTCCTCCTGCGTTGATCGAGCTCACGAAAGTGCCCGGGTTGGGGCCCAAAAAAGCGCAGCAGCTCATTGATGAGCTGGGGATTCAGTCGTTGAGCGAGCTTGAGTATGCGTGCAAAGAGAATCGGCTGCTCAAGCTCAAGGGCTTTGGCGACAAGGTTCAGAAAAAAATCCTTGATGGCGTCGAATTCGCGAGGGCAAGCCAGGGTTTTCAGCGATTGGGTG